>WNGI01001021.1_pt1 | contig 26571 bp, 18 predicted proteins | sample 5400621 | NCBI WGS metagenome assembly WNGI01 (sample SAMN13153374, study PRJNA577476) | soil metagenome | isolation source: 20 cm soil or saprolite under Garry oak tree replicate 1 | place: USA:California | collected 2016-06-15 | reverse complement strand
ATCCAGAACGGTTCGTCGTCCAAGCAGATGCGTGCGAGTTTCTGGCAATCGTTGTCTCCACATAAGGATAAGCCACAAATCCGAGAAAAAGGGCTCATCGATTAGCGAACTGGACGGGTTATCGCCGTCAGATTACAGTGTCTCCGTTATGGTAGGCGAGTACGTGGAGGCCGAACACGCGCCAGCTCCCCCTGGAGATCAAAGCCATAGCTCGGATAACGTTGAGCTGCCGGCCGCAGCCTACGAAAAGCTACGCCGCCTGGCCGCGGAATATCTCAGAAGCGAACGTGCGGGCCATACCCTGCAACCGACAGCCCTGCTGCACGAAGCTTTTTTGCGCGTACTCAAACGCCCGGATCATCCTTGGCGCAGCGAAACGCACGTCATCGCGTTCGCAGCGCGGGCGATGCGACGCATTTTGATTAGCTATGGAGTCGCTCGCACCCGTGACAAAAGAGGCGGACCTTCAGTAGTACGATTGCCCCTGGACGAAGCTCTTGATTTTTGCGTTGAACGCGATCTTAACATCGTTGCAGTGGATGAGGCGCTTGAGGAACTTGAATTGGAGGATCCGCGGCAAGCCCAAATTGTTGAGCTGCGATTTTTCGCCGGTCTCACTGTCGATGAGATCGCCTCCACCCTTAAGATATCGCGTGCGACGGTGAAGCGGGATTGGGCCACGGCAAAGTTGTGGCTGCGTAGCCGATTATGCGACTGATACTGTGAACTTGCCAATACCGTGAACGAGAAGACTGAGCCAGGCACGACGCGAATTAAGTCGAATCCAGCACGCTGGCAGCGCCTCAAAAATATCCTTGCCGAAGCGTTGGAGCAGACCTCTTCGGAAGAGCGTACGGCAGTGCTCAAACAATCGTGCGCCGATGACACAGCACTGCTTCGTGAGGCTGAAAAGCTCCTCGCCCACGATACAAGTGTTTTCGAAGAATTTGCAGAGTTCGCGGCGACGCGCCTTAGGCACGACGAACGCAATCGAATCGGCGAACGAATCGGCGCGTATGCAATCATCAGCGAACTCGGACGTGGAGGTATGGGAGCCGTTTACCTTGCCGAGCGGGCCGATGGACAATTTGAGAAGCGCGTCGCCATCAAAGTACTTAAACGGGGTACAGATACCGATGAAGTGCTGCGTCGTTTTAAAATCGAGCGGCAAATCCTGGCCAATCTTGAGCATCCGAACATCACGCGACTTCTAGACGCCGGTACAACGAATGACGGCTTACCATACTTCGTGATGGAGTTTATCGAAGGCACACCGATCACACATTTCGTTCAGCGGGAGAACGTCGATCTACGAGGCCGGCTTAAGCTCTTTTTGAAGGTCTGTTCGGCGGTGGATCTCGCGCACCAAAACCAGATCATTCACCGCGATATCAAACCGACTAACGTCCTCGTAAAACGTGATGGTGAACCCAAATTGCTCGACTTCGGCATCGCCAAGTTGCTTAGCGTCGATTCTGACGATGGTAATATCACTGTCGCGGCTGAACGCAGGCTTACGCCGATGTACGCAGCCCCAGAGCAGAGTGTGGGGCAACCGGCCACCATCGCAACCGACGTTTACTCGCTCGGTGCACTTCTCTACGAACTGCTGACAAACAAGCCGCCAAGTAGTAGGGCGGATGGCAACCCTTCGCGGGACGATGTGTCGAGGCATCTGATGGAGCCGCAGTTACCCAGCCAGCTTGTTGACGATCCCAGAACTAAACATCAGTTGCAGGGTCAACTCGATCGAATCGTAGCACGGGCAATGCGACACGATCCAGCACAGCGCTATTCCTCCGTAACTGCCTTGTCTGAAGACCTAGAACAATATCTCAGCGGAAGAGCGCCTCGTTCCGAAAAGTTTTCAGTGCATCCCTCCGCTGCGGAGAGCAGGTCCCAGCCCTTAATTGTCGGAACCATTTCTCGGCACCGCTGGTACATTGCCGCTGGAGCTTTCGCAATAATTGTGCTCGGGGCTGTGGTGCTCCTAAGCCTGCCAAAGGGCCGGCTGCTTGAGAAACATAGGGTCGAAAATACGGCTGCCGCGGCTTCGCCGGGAACCGTCACGGCTACAGTTCGCTCGATAGCGGTGTTGCCGTTCGAGCCGCTCGGGCAGGATATGAATGATGAGCTATTGGGGCTTGGCATGGCCGATGCAGTAATCGGCAGAATGAGCAATCTCAAGCAACTCGTCGTTTTGCCAACCAGTGCTGTTTCGAAATACAATGGGCCAGCAAAGGACCCGCTCGCGGCGGGGCGTACTTTGCAAGTAGATGCGATCATGAGCGGAACTGTCCAGCGATCCGGCAACCAGGTGCGAGTTACCGTGCAACTTGTCAACGTCCGCAGCGGCCGCGTTGTTTGGTCCGAAAAGTTTGACCAAACCTTCACCGACATCTTTGGTATTCAAGATACGATTTCCGACAACGTTGTTCGATCGCTTGCCCTTAATCTTACTGCTGCTGAGCAGAAGCAGCTGGCAAAACGTTACACGACGAGCGCCGGGGCCTACGACGAATATTTGATGGGTCTTTATTTCTGGAATGCGCGATCGAGAGATGAGCTAAAGAAGGCGATCGACCATTTTGGACGCGCAATCGAGAAGGATCCAAATTTTGCTCTCGCCTACGCATTAATGGCGGACTGCTACTACCTGCAATACTACTACTACTACGATCGTCGACCGGATCGAATCCAGGATGCTCAGACGGCAATCGAACGCGCGCTGCTCCTCGACGATACGATTGCCGAGGCTCATGTCGCCGCGGCTATGGTTCAGTTTTACCAGAGAGACGATGAGAAAGCCATGGATTCGCTTCGCCGCGCTATCGCCTTAAACCCCAATTTGTCTGTCGCTCACCAGCGCTACGGCTGGGCGTTGGCCGCGTTAGGGCATTTGGATGATTCTGTTCGAGAGATGAGGCGTGCTCAAGAGCTCGACCCGCTCTCGCACGTCAATAACACAGCTCTGGGAATCAGTCTTGTTTTTGCCCGGCAGTATCGCGAGGCTCTCGACTATTGTTCTAAGGCGGCAGAATTAGCTCCAAACCTTGCCCCGGTACAGGGCAACCTGGCATTCACTTATGTTCTCAATGGCATGTATCAACAAGCGATTGAACGTTATCAGAAGGTACGTGAACTCGATCCTGACGGAAAAGGCGACGTTCTTGCCTCGATCGCGACTGTTCTGGTTTCTGCGGGACGCAAATCAGAGGCGGATTCGATGATGCCGGAAATTTTGCAACTAGCGGCTGCGGGCAAGGCTGATCCCTACTACATCGTTGCGTTATACGCTGTCCGGGGTGAAAAGGACGCAGCGTTCGAGTGGTTCGAAAAGGCATTACAGAGCAGTGGTGAGACACAAACGAACGGGAACGATTCGCGAATGATCAGGTATGACCCCATGTTGGATCCGCTGCGCTCGGACAGCAGGTTTGCGGCGTTACTGCGGCAGTACAATCGAGGCTCGCTTCTCGAGGCTCCTAATAAGTAGACCTTAGCTGTAAGCAACGTGTGGCGTCTGGCGGCTTCATGCTCCCGGACTACGTCAAGCCGGGTTGGTCCTGACGTTTCTGATTGTTTGGGCGGCCGTATTCAATGCCATAATGTTGTTTGCCATGCGATATTTCGTGCAACGCTGGTGCTGGCTCGGTAACGAATTGTCGGAACTCAAGAGTGCTTAGCAAACGGACGCACTAATAACATCTGCGGTTATGAGTCGTTGATTTCTGAAAGCTACGCGAGAACCTTTGTGGACTGGACCACAGGACATTCGACCAACGCCCGTCAACCGAGGACAGATTGAAGGCCGATTTGTTCAAACAAGCGCGGCGGAACTAACTGCGGGCTGAACAAGCCCAAGCGACATTTACCAAAGCATCTCCCAAGTAGTCGCAAACCGGCTGGCCCAAAGTCTCGTTTCTTTGTCCTAACAGCAAAACTGCATTTTGCGTTATACCGCCAAATCTATGGAGAGACCTATGGAGAAACTAATAATAAAAAGCGTGCTAAATAAGTTTGGATGAGGTCGAGCGAGTCGTTGTGACCGGTTCGAACATTCCAACCGCGGAAGAAACCGGGCCGAACCCGGTGGATACCTATCGTCAGGAAGACATCGAGAAGTTGGGTGTGCGCAACGCAACCGACCTGCTCAACAAACTGCCAGCCGAGGCGGGCGCGACCGTCAACCAGAACATCGCCAACGGCGGTGACGGCAGTGTTATCCCGAGCCTGCGTGGCTTGCTGCCCAAAGAGACTTTGGTGCTCATCGATGGGAAGCGCGTCGCCTCCATTGGGTTGGGCAACGGCACTGCGTTTGGCGGCGGCGTGGACATCAACCTGATTCCCTTCTCGATGATTGATCACATCGACATCCTGAAGGATGGCGCCTCGGCCGTTTACGGCTCCGACGCGGTGGCCGGTGTGTTCAACATCTTTTTGATCCACAAGTTCCGTGGCGTCGAGATCGGTGGCAGCGTGGGAAACACGAACATGGGTTCGTCCAACGACGCGCGTGAGCTGGAGGGCTGGCTCAAAGCGGGCGTGGGAGATGACAAGACCGATATACTGGTCATTGCCGATTTCTACGATCGTGCCGACATCTTCAGCCGCGACCGCAACATTACCAGTAACGGGCGTGCGACTCCCTTTGGTGGATTTGATGTTCGCAGTATCAATGCCCCCGGGTTCATAGACGACTTCACCGCCGCCAGCCCGCTGGGCTTCCGTTTGAAGCCAGGCCTCCAAAAGCCGACGCCACACTCCGCTGCGAATGCGGCAACATCACCGCAATATACCGCCAACGTTCCTTTTCCGGATGGCAACTTCGCGCTTTTCAATTTCGCGGCTCTGACGCCGTCGATTCCGGGGGCTGATCGTCAAGTTTATTATGGGTCGTTGACGCGCGACATTTGCGACAAGTACCTGACGTTGTTTGCCGACTTCAAGTACGCTCGCTCCTATTTCCGTGCGGATGCGGCGCCTACGCCGTTTGTGCCCGATGCATTCCACGGCTCGGTAGCAGGCTCTGGCTTTAGTCCATTCGGCATCAGTGTGCCACTCTCAAATGCGTTTAATCCGTTCACGGTAGCGAACGCGACTATTCCGGCGGACAGCCAGACCTTTCCCGGAACCCCTGTATATACCGGGGTTGCCTATCGCGGGTTGGAAGCGGGTAACCGATTCGCTCCGACCACCTTTAACGACATTCTCTTTGATGTGGGACTGCGCGGTCAGATGGGAGAATTTGGGGATTACTTCAAGACCTGGAACTGGGAAGGGGGTTTCCGTTATTCCCGGAACGACGAAGAAATTCAATCGCGAAACGTTGTTAGCCAGTCGGGATTACGGGAGGCTCTCCTGGATTCGAATCCGGCCACAGCGTTTAATCCCTTCCTGGGCTTGAGCGGGACGAACCGCCAGACTCCGACGGCGATGAGCAGAGTCTATGTTACTCTGCACAACTCCGGCCAATTTGAGTTGCCTTTGGGCTATCTCACCTTTAACGGCGATCTGTTTAATCTTCCGGCCGGACCAGTCTCGTTTGCGGTCGGCGGCGAGTACCACGGGGAGCGATGGAGGAATGATCCTGATTCGCTGAACACGACGTTTAACACGATTGGCTCGACGGACCTGCAAGCCTCGGAGGTGAACCGCGATGTTTGGGGCATGTACCAGGAAGTGCGGATTCCCATTACCAGCCCGACTTGGAACTTCCCCGGGTTTTACAGCCTGGAGGTGGACTTTGCCGAGCGCGAGGAATGGTACAGTCAGAATACATCTTCGACCCTCGCCTTTCCTCGTGCTAGTTCCCAGTTCAACGCGCAGAAACCGAAGGCATCGGTGCGCTGGCAGCCGCTTGACCCGAAGTATATTGGCGCGGTGACCTTGCGTGGGACCTACACAGAAGCGTTTCATGCACCGACCGTGATCGAGCTATCGCCGGCGGGCTTGCAGGCCTTCCCGCTGGTCATCGATCCATTTTCGTCTCAGACCCCGAACCAAATCACGGATATCATCACCGGAAGTCCCTTCCTGCAACCCGAGACCGCATATGAATGGTCCGCTGGGATAGTTTACAGTCCGAAATGGCTCAAAGGGCTTACGCTGAGCGTCGATTATTGGAATATCTCCCTTCGATCGATTGTGGCGACTCTCGGCGCGCAATTTATTATCGATAATGAGGCCACGCTCCCCGGGCTGGTGCAGCGTGCCCCTACTGCAATTGCTGGTGAACTTGGCCCGATCACCCAAGTCACCGATCCAACCTTCAACCTCTCGAGCGCGAACTTGGATGGAATCGACTACGAAGCGATCTATATATTGGACTCGACGATCTTTGGCGGTCCCGATTGGGGCAGACTGACCTTTACGATTAACGGGACCTACCTGGACAGGTTTAACCTGGTGGTTAATCCCGGCGGTCCATCGCTTAATCTGGCGGGCCAATTCTTGTCGACCTCGTTCACGTTTAGCGGTTCGCTGCCACGGGATCGAGCCTATTTCAGTCTGTTCTGGGATGGCCCGGCTGATACCTGGATGGGTGGCTTCGATGTCGGGGCGACGGTTCACTACACCGGCCAATATCATGATACGGTCGACCTCGTCACCATTCTCGGGCCAGGCCGAGGTCGCTTAATCCGGGAGTGGATTACGCTCGATTTAATCGCATCGTATGCGTTCAATTTGCCGCCGCCCGGACCGGCCGAGGTGCCTGGTTTTGCCAAGGACGGGGGCAAAAACGTGAAGATGGACGGCAAAGAGAAAAACGTTCTCCCTGTCTCCACGGCGGAGTACAACCCGTGTGGATGGCGCGCCTGGCTCAATGGCACGACGATCACAGTTGGGCTGCAGAATGTGACCGATGAAGATCCGCCGTTCGTGGCCGGAAACTTTGAGAACAACTACGACGAATCCCTTGCCGATGTCCGAGGCCGATTCTGGTACGTCCAGCTAAAGAAGAGATTCTAGATTAGATTTTCTCCGATCAGTTAGGTTACAAAGAGGCAGCGGTGTCGGCCGCTGCCTCTTTGCTTCAGATCGACCTGCGTTAGGCTCGCCCTCTACGTGGAGTTGGTGAAATCCGCACCCCGGCGGCTTCAGGTTGCGCCGTGCGGGATGAAGTCCAGATTTTGCGTGACATGGAAATCTGCTTGACGACCGACGCCGTGTAGCCGAGCGCGTTATGATAGGAGAGTAAAATGGCTCTGGATCGTAGAGCGCAGAAGAGGAAAGCGCAGACTTTACTCTCGCTCCACCGCGGCGGCGATATGCTGGTGCTGTTGAATGTGTGGGATCCAATCGGCGCCCGCATTCTGGAAAAGAAAGGTTATCCTGCGATCGCCACCGCCAGCGCTGCGCAATCGGCCTCTCTGGGTTACCAAGATGGAGAAAAAATCCGGCGTGCCACCGTTATCGATTTGATCGCGCGGGTCGCGCGCAGTGTGAACATTCCTGTAACAGCGGACATTGAAATGGGTTACGGCAAGTCTTTAACCGAATTGGAAGAGACCGCCGAGCAAGTGATCGAGTGCGAAGTAGTCGGCGTCAATCTCGAGGACAGTCTGAAAGAAGGAGAAGGCAGAAGAACTTTGCGTGGTCTTGAGGAACAGTGTCGGAGAATAGCTAAAGTTCGACAAGTAGCCGAGCGGAAAGGGGTGCCGCTGGTAATTAATGCTCGAGTGGATGCTTACCTTTCCTTGTCGACAAAAGAAGAGGCAATGGAAGAGGCGGTCGCAAGGGCGAACTTATACTCGGAGGCCGGGGCCGACTGCGTTTACCCCATTGGCCCAGGAGACGAGGCGACCATTCGCATCCTCCGAGATCGCATCAAAGGTCCCATCAATATCCTGGCATCGCCTTCAGCTGCTCCGCTTTCAGTGTTGCGGGAACTCGGCGTCAACCGAGTCAGCTTCGGTCCTTTTGTTTTTCGCTCACTTTTGCGCAAATTCGTTGAGATAGCCGAAGCTGTAATGGTTAACGGGGACTATTCCATTCTCGGCGAAGTAATGACGGATGCGCAGGTAAGTGAGTTTCTTCGCACTGACCCTGAGAAGGCTGAATGAGGCGATGCGAATGAGGCCGATAAAGATGTAACGCTCGAGTGGCCGAAATCGATTGAGCAGAAGTAATCATTTGTCTCACGCTGCCTCAAGGACGTAGCTGCGAACGTGCCGTCGGTGATAGCTTCAATACTTCCGGCGCTCTCTGGAGACGCCGGATCAATTCATTCGAAATTCTGCCCTTCCATTCCTGAGATCGAGAAAGCTTGGCTAGGTAGCGCTCGTACGCCCCGTGATCTTCAAAGCGCACGAAGAAGACGAAGACATTTTCTCCCTCGCGCACTGGAAGTGCGGGAAAGTTGTTGGCGCTATTTTCGGTGACAAGGCGTGCTAGGATCGAAGCGCCAGCCTGGGTCAAGATCGGTTCGACCGTATTCGTAAAAAACTCGAGAAACTCCGCCTCCGCTGGCGCAGGCAAATAATAGATGGTGGCAACCAGTAGTCCCTGGGGGACTTCGCTTGCGCCAATAGGCGGACGTTCCCGATTCTCCAGCGGGAATTCGGACGCTGGACGCGCAGGACGTAAAAGCAGCACATTGTCGGAATCGACAATCGCGGCGTTCGCTGCTTCACGGTGCGTTTTCCAAACCGGCCCGCCGTAAAATGCTTGCAGCGCTTGTGCGCGGGAAGGCATGTCACGAAAGCCTCGGAGCCAAACAAATCGGTTCGGATCATCGAGGTCTCGAAACTGACCTATCATTCGTGTCCCAACCGCCTCCTGACTTTCGATAAATTGTCGATCAAAGAGGTCGATAAAGGCGTCACGCTTTCCTGGATGGAGGGTGTATTGCCTGAGTTCTACGATAGGACAGCAATACTGTTGCGGGCGCTCGGCTTGTCCGGTCATTGCGTTTTCCTTGGCCAATGGGACTGATGCCTGGGCAAATGCGTACCGCCAACCTGTTGCGGTGCGAACATATGTATCGCTAAACCATAGCTTGTATTCGAACGGTTTCCCCTCCTCTGTGCCTTTGGCCCAAAGCAGAGCTGTAACGACTGCTGTATTTCCCCACACGCGGACCTTCTGGCTGGAATCCTCTTGATGCTCGTAGATTCTGAATTTGCCACGTGCCTCCTTGAGTTGATCGGCTTTCGTGTAAGTCTGGCCGCGACCCGTGACCAACACGAAATCATCGGCCAAGATGCGATCCATCGTAGCGGCATCGTTGTTTTTGACAGCCGCTTGAAATTGGGTGTCCAGTTCGGCCACGATCTTTTCATCGTCGCTAGCAGATGCAACAGATTTGCTATCGTCAGTCAGAAAGGCGGCCCCAATTGCAAGAAGAGTTATCGCAGATTTTGCGAGCGATGGCAGGAAAGAGCGCCTGACAATTTGCGGAGCAAAATCGGCAGCAGAGAAATTTTTCATAAGCTAAAATTCGACATTGCCGCGATCGAATCAGCCAGATCGCAAGATTAGGTTTCATCTGTGGAAGCTACGCGAACGTTGAGAAGTTTTGGTATTGCCGCAAGGCCCATTTTGCGAAATAATGTAGGTGCCACTTAATATTGCTCCAGGGAACCGAATCATAATGGGAAAGCGCACCACGGCGTTCGTGAATTTGAACATTTTGCTCGAGCGGAAATCTGCCGTTGCACTTCACCGGCAGCTTTACGACGAGCTGCGCAAAGCGATTTTGAGTGGGAGGCTAAAGCCTCGAACGCGGTTGCCATCCACGCGGGACTTCGCGGCCGAGATGGATGTTTCCCGTAACACCGTTCTAAGCGCGTTCAATCAGCTCCTCGCCGAAGGTTACGTGGAGGGGCGTATTGGATCGGGCACCTACGTTTCTCGGATGCTGCCCAACGAGATGCTGGAGGTGCGTGGCAATGCTCGGTCTAATCGTCCGATGTTGACTGATCGCCGGCCTCTTTCACGACGCGGAGAAGTCATTAGTAAGACGGTGGTCAGCGTGGCGCTTGCGAGCGGTCTGCCCCGTCCATTTCGGAGCGGCGTTCCTGCACTTGACACATTCCCAATTAAGACGTGGTACAGATTGACTGCGCGCTACTGGCGTAACCCGCCGCAAAAGCTAATGAGGTATGGGCAACCGGCAGGATACCGACCGCTGCGTGAGGCGATCGCTGCGTATCTGGGTGCCGTGCGTGGAGTGCATTGCGTTCCCGAACAAGTCATCATGGTGTCGGGTTCGCAACAGGGCCTCGACATCGCCGCGCGAGTGCTACTTGATCCGGGTGACGCGGCCTGGATTGAAGACCCCGGATTTCACGGAGCGCGGGCGGCGCTGCTGGCGGCCGGCGCCAGGCTTATTCCGGTGCCGGTCGACAGAGAAGGCTTAGACGTCGAAGCGGGAATAAGGCGTGGGAGTAAGGCACGTGTAGTTTATCTGACGCCGTCTCATCAATTTCCCCTCGGAGCGACGCTAAGTCTAGCGAGAAGAGTCGCGCTTTTGAAATGGGCGAGTAAAGCTCGCGCGTGGATCCTGGAAGATGATTACGATAGCGAATTTCGCTTTGGGGGCAGACCGTTGGCATCCTTGCAAGGATTGGATGGCGAAGGGCGCGTCATCTACATCGGCACCTTCAGCAAGGTCTTGTTCCCTTCGTTGCGTCTAGGTTACATTGTTGCGCCAACGGACTTGATAGATGCTTTTGTCAAGGCCCGCGCGATCGTTACTCATGCATCATCGCTGATGGAACAAGCGATCCTCGCTGACTTTATCAACGGGGGACACTTCGCCACTCACATCAGAACGATGCGTACACTCTATGCGGAGCGCCAGGCAGTAGTGCTTGAGGAAGCTAAGACAGAGTTAGATGGACTGCTTGATCTGCAATCGGATGAAGCCGGGATGGACCTAATTGGTTGGTTGCCTTGGGGGGTTGATGACCAAGTTGCCTTCCGCAAAGCTGCGGCAAACAGAGTCGAAGTCACGCCGCTTTCAGCCTACAGTATCAAACGACAACGGCGGGGGGCACTGCGTCTCGGGTATACTGGCTACACACCGAGTGACCTTCGTCGAGGCGTCCGCGATCTCGCGACGGCTCTACGCGGTTTGAAAAAGAGAAAATGAAGCTACCGTTCGCCGCTGAATTGCGGTGACGTTTTCGGTGTGCCGGCTTTCGCCACAGGCGGAAAGCACCATGGAAAGTTTGACTGTAGCCCTAGCTCTATCACACATCTTGTTCCGCGATCATGGCAGTTAGCGCGTCGTATTGCCGTGCCAACAAGAATCTGCTGTCTCGAAAGCGGAATAAAAGGCGAAATTGGTACCTATACTATTCACATAAATGGGTCTGGATAACGATGCTGATGCGTGTCCTCTTATATCCGACATGCCTGATCGAATGGACATGCTGTTATGTGGGCCAGTGACTCTGTGCTCCGGCCCGAACAAAGGACTGTAAGGTCACACAATTATGAAGAGACGTGACTTAATAAAGGCGCTCGGCGCCGTGGCGTTATCGGGCTCGATCGGTCCGGGGGCCGTCCGTGCGCAGCCAACCGCGCCTTCCTCCAAATCGCCGGAGAGCAGCGCTCTGTCCGGACCGCTTCCAAAAGTTGTGGCCGGAATTGCCATTGTAGATTCGAAGATTGCGATGGAAGCGACCAAACTCGCGCAAGAGGCATCGCCGCCATTCTTATTCAATCATGCAGCTCGAACATTTCTTTTCGGCGCACTGACCGGGAAAGCGTCGGGTCTCAAAGTGGACCACGAACTTCTCTATATCGCGTGCATCTTGCATGACATTGGTCTAACCGAACAATTCGTCGGCGACCTGCCATTTGAGATCCAGGGCGCGCAAGTCGCCAGCCGATTTTTAGAAGAGCACGGACTGGCGAAGGATAAATCCGCAATCGTGTGGGACGGAATTGCGATGCACGCCTCGGCAATTGGAGAATTCAAGCAACCGGAAATTGCCCTGGTTGGCGCCGGAGCCGGGGCAGATGTCCTCGGTCCCGATTTCTCGGTGATCAAAAAAGCGGACGTGAGCGAGGTCGTGCGGGCGTTCCCGCGCCTCAAATTCAAGAGCGAATTCGTTAGGACATGTGCCGGCGTTGTGCGTGAGCATCCGCGTGGGGCATCGCGCGGTTTCATGCGCGACATCGGCGAGAGATATGTACCTGACTTTCATCCGGGGAACATTTGCGATGCAATCACGCAAGCACCATTCGACGAATGAGTCGTCCGGAAAGGAAACGGGAGGCCTTTATGATCAGCGCTAAACTTCGATTCAAAATCTCCTTTTTATTGGCGACACAGTTGTTCTATTTCTCGGCGTACTCGCAAAAGGGTGGCGGTATTAACACCTCGGACGGTATTCGGATTCACTATGTAAGCAGCGGTGAGACTAACGGTCATTCGCCGGTCATTTTTATCCCAGGCTGGAGCTTCACGAGCCAAATTTGGCAAACGCAGGTGGAATATTTCGCGAAGAATCGACGCGTCATAGCGATTGATCCGCGCTCACAAGGAGATTCAACTAAAACAGACGGCGACAACACGCCAGAAGCCAGGGCGCGGGATCTCAACCAAGTCATTCAACAGCTACAATTGAAAAACGTTGTTCTCGTTGGCTGGTCACAAGGCGTCCAAGATGTCGCCGCCTACGTTGAGCAATTTGGGACAGACTCGGTTGCTGGTTTTGTTCTTGTGGACACTCCATTCTCGGCGGGATCTGCTGGAATCAAACTCCATCCCGAATTTAGCGAGCGATTATTCGAGCTAATGGCTATTTATTCTGCTCATCCAAAAGAATACTACGAGGGCATGGTCAAGAGCATCATCAAACACGAGATTGCTCCAGGCGAACTGCACCAACTCACAGCGAATTCTGAGAAAATGTCAACAACAACCGGTCTCGCCATGCTTGTGACGGACCTCTTCACCGTCGATCGACGCGCGGCTTCGAAGAAGATTTCTAAACCGACGCTCATCATCGCGTCCGCTGAATCCAAGGAATTAGAGAGTCAGCGCGAAATGCAGGGATCGATCCCGAACGCACAACTCGAAGTCGTTTCTGAGGCTGGCCATGCGGTATTCATTGACCAGCCGAAGAAATTCAATCACCTGCTCGACATGTTTTTGGAGAAGGTAGACAGCCTGCCGAAGCCTTAGTGTTGATTGCGGCTTAACTATGCGACGACCGAAAATAGCCTATTTAACGCTCTAGGAGTCCCGCTGGTGACGGCAGGTCGTCGCTTAAAGGTAGGACCGTTGGAAGCGATTGATGGAACGCCTGTCGTGGATATCAAGCCGGTGCTCCTACTGTCATCCGACTCGTAGTTGACCCCGAACAATATTATGGAGCTGCGTTCGAAGATGAGACAGAACGGAAAAGGTATCCTGCTGCGGCACGCGACATCGCGAGATGCAGCGAAGATTTCATCTGTAATCCAATCGTCTTTTCGGGAGTACGAGTCTCGCTATACCGCGGAAGCATTTATCGCCACGACGCCTTCGGCAGATGGAATCCGAGCACGCATGAACGAAGAATGGGTCGTGGTCGTAGCACGAGACGGAGAGATTGTCGGCACAGTGTCTTTTTCGGAACGAAGTGAGGAATATTATATTCGAAGTATGGCGGTCATTCCCGAGGCCAGAGGAGCGCGAATCGGAGAACTAATGCTCGAGCACATTGAAAACCTCGCCCGAAAACGCGGTCACAAGCGACTCGTCCTGGACACGACACCTTTCCTCACTTCCGCCATTCGCCTTTACAAACGCTTTGGTTTTCTCCGTTCCGGCACTGACAGTTTATCGGGAACCCCGCTCATAACAATGACGAAGAATATAAAATCAAAATGCTTGGGCAATTCAAATCGGGATAAAGAGCCAGGTTGAGGTTCGAAATGGTTCATAACATCAAGCACCGGCGTTTGCCGCGCATATGAGCGAAGCAGTACTTTTTGCCAATAACGACGACGAGATAGAGAGCTGTTTCGGCGTAATGGCTCAGTTGCGTCCGCACATTCAGCGGGAAGAATTTCTCCCACGAGTCAAGAGGCAGGCAGAGACCTTCGGGTATAAATTGGCCTATCTAGCTGCCGATGAAATTAAAGCTGTTACTGGATTTCGGATTTCCGAATGCCTGGCGTGGGGCAAGTTTCTTTGGGTCGACGATCTGGTAACTAAGAATGAAGATCGGAACAAGGGGTATGGAGGGAAATTATTCGATTGGCTAGTCGATTACGCCCAACGAATAGGTTGCGGGCAAATTCATTTGGATTCAAGGGTGCAGAGATTTGCCGCGCACAGATTCTATCTAAACAAAAGAATGATTATCGAGTGTCATCATTTTTCCCTGGAGCTGGAAGCGATTGATGGCAGGCCGGTGGTGGACATCAAGCCGGTGCTTCCACTGCCAGCGGATTCATGATTCATTAGCCCTCTGCATCTGATGAAATCAAAGCTCATAGATTTCGCAGGGTTATTCCTTCTCGCCTTGGTAACGGGAGTATTCTGGGGAACATGGTTTACGCTGACGCGATCGATCGAAACGTTTTCAGCCGCGGAATTCATTCATATCGGGAAAACAATTATCGCAAATGTAGCGTGGCCGATGAGAATTCTCATGCCGTCCTGTATCTTGCTTATGATTCTGTCGGCATGGTTTCATCCTGAAAAGAGATCGCCAGGATTCTATTTCAGTCTCGCAGCATGTGTCCTCATTATCATTGCGCTGCTCATCACGCTCCTGGTTGAAGTCCCGATCGACAATCAAATAAAAACCTGGACCGCTTCGACTGTGCCATCTGACTGGGAAGCTATTCGCGAACGCTGGCAACTGTTCCACACCGCCCGGACGTTTATCTCATTAGCAAGCTTCGGCAGTTTGGCGTTGGCCATCGTACTTCCGAAGGAAAAATGACTAACAGGGCCGCGATGCACACGACTGAACAAGCGTCACGGCACCTCGCCTTGGGCAGGCTGCTGCAGCCAACCGCTGGCCGCGCCCATGCCTTGCCCCGCTTTATGAAAACACGTCCATTGCAATTTTCGCGCTCTCGCCAGCGGTGGCTGATGTTATTCTCGTTAGGCACATTTGCCGCTTATGAAAGGCACTAATATTAAGCTGACAACGGTGGGCTGTCTCGGCTTAAGGACAACCGGATGTTAGACAACGCATTCACCCCGGTAGCCGAGCATTCCCTACAGTCGCTTCTTGCGACAGGCCTGCTCGGAGGCACACCAGAGTTGGTCGTCCTCGAGCCCACTCACCGCTCACGTTTACGCTGGCTGCCCTGACGATGGCACTGCACCCGGTCGAGATCATGGAGCCGCGAGGGGTCACGCCGAAGGCGTTCGTAGAGTTATATCCGCGCCTCTATCACATGGCGCATGAGGATTCTTGGGAGCAAATACAGCACTTTGGGCTTCTCAGCACGACGTCGATATTGGATCTTTGGAAAGTCAAAGCCCAACGACGAAGCAACATCGAAAGAGAAGTAAGGAGAAGCCAGGTAGAGCTGATTCACCCTCGACATGGAAGGGTCGTCATTCGAGATCAGAAACCGATGTACGAAAACAAACTGCGCAAGGCATTGATTGATTGCACGCCGCAAGAGTGGTGCCAGCTACTGAATAGCAAGGTCTTCTTTTGGCCAACGACGGAGCGCCTAGGCACACACATGTCGGCACGCGAGAATCGAGGAAAGAAGCACTTGGTTTTGACAGTCGACAGCTATCGCTTAGCAGTGGCATATGAAAAACAGATTACGTTGTGTCCCTTGAACTCGGGCAATACGATTCCCTTCGCTCACAGGCGCGGTAAGAATTCGCTTATGCGAATGAGCGAATATCCGTTCGTGGAGAGACTTGCGCGAGGCCCGTACTACACAGTCGTTGAGCTGGCCGTTGACACTGGCGTTCCTGATATCGTCGACTTCGTCATTTCCGCGGACTACATGACGTTCGAAAGAAACGTAATCAAATGGATCTCTAACATAAGAATTAGAGAGCATGTTTTACGGAGGTGTCCGCATGCATAGATTAATTGTCCTATGTGTGGCAGGAGCGGTGGTGCTGCAACGAAGTCTTGGAGCACATTCATGAACCAAAGAACGACAGCCTAGAACGCCCTTCCATCTTCCTCGCGTTGGTGGCCGCGTCGTGGGCGCTCCGTCCCGCTAGCCGCAAGCTCATGGCTAAACCTTTAAGTTCTCAGAAGGCTAACCGTTTTGAGTTTTCATTGGGTCGTCTATAACATTCCCTGCGTGGCAACCGGGCTCGCGGAAGATGCGGGCAGATCGGAACCCGACATTCCCGGCGGCGGAGGGCACGCATACAACGATTCTCTGCGCCGCAACTATGGCGGGCCGTGTCCTCCGAAGGTCCTCCACACAAATATCGTTTCACCATTTTTGCCTTGAGCGTTCCGTCAATCGACGACAGCGAGACACCAATGACGTAGCGAAAACTTCGTGTCATCATCAATCGCCCAGGCATCGTTCACCGGTTTGCGCGGTCACTGAATCCGGAGGGGACTTGCGACTCCTTTGGCGTGGATAAAATGAAATCGGTCGCCGATATCACACCGCTGCTCAAGAGTTATTCCGGGTCTTTGATTTTGATCGAGCCGCAGCTGCGCAAGCGCTAAGGCGACCACGCTGGTATGACATCGCGAGTGCTGGCATTTCCGCCTTGGCCGTCATCCTAGGCAAAAGTGGACCCTATAATATACCGCTAAATGGGTCTTGTGACGATACCATTCCAGACTTAGATGGCGCAATTTAATGCGCTCGGCGATTCCCAGACACAACGACGATTTCATCGCGTCACAATTGCTGCGGTTTGCGAAGGATGCAGCAAAGTGGCTGAACCGATCTGCAAAGCCGCGTTATTCGACGCGCGGCTTCGCCAGGTTCCATACTGTCGCTACAGGTGACCTGAACTATCGGCTACGCACCTTCGGCGAAAAACCAAGCGTTCAGCCAATTCAACTCTTCCTGCTCGCTCGACCGAGGACTCGCTTACACGCGCTTCGCTGAAATCATGAGCCCGAAAACGGTCGGCCTGGTGGTATTCGAGCAGATGACTGCCGCCGAGTTGACCGGCCCGGCCGAGGCTTTCTCGCGGGCGAGTGTCTCAAACACACACGGCTGCGAGTGTCCTTGTTATCATGTGGTAACACTCGGTATCAGCACCGAACCGTGTGTGACCGAATCCGGCATCGCCGTACAACCACAGCTGGATCTCCGAAATGCTCCGCCAATGGATACGTTAATTGTTTCGGGCGGCAGGGGCATTGACGACCCGAAACTGAGCAAAAAGATCGCGAAATGGTTAAGTCATCGAGCGCCTACCACAAGGCGTATAGCGACCCTTGGTACCGGTATCTACGCACTCGCAGCGACGGGGTTGCTCGATCACCGTCAGGTAGCAACTCACTGGCGTTTCGCCAGGGATGTTGCACGGCGATTTCCCAGCCTTCGCGTCAACCCTAATTATCTGTTCGTTAAGGATGGACCGTTTTACACCTCGGCTGGCGCGATGGCTGGTATCGACTTATCGCTTTCGCTAATCGAGGAGGATTACGGGCCGCGTGTCGCCCTGACGGTAGCGCGCGAACTTGTGGTCTATCTGAAGCGCTCGGGTCGTCAGGAGCAATACTCCGAAGTATTGCAATTCCAGACGAAATCAGTTTCACGCCTATCTGAATTGACAACCTGGATAATCAGCCATCTGAATGAGAATTTATCGGTGGAGACTTTAGCGGCCAAAGCGTGTCTCTGTCCCAGGCACTTTAGCCGGCGATTCAAGTTGAAATTTGGCATCACCCCTGCCGATTTCGTCGAGAAATTGCGACTTGACGAGGCGTGTCACCGTCTTTCGGTCCGCGCCAACAGTGTCGAAGAGGTCGGTATATCGGTAGGATTCAAAAGCGCAGATTCGTTTCGGCGAGCGTTCCACCGGCGATTGGGAGTTAGTCCAAGTGAGTATCACCGCCGCGCCGCGATTGGACTGAAATGCATTCGCAGGCCTGCGCAGCGCCGACAAAAATTACATGGCTTCTCCAAGGCTGCCTGAATCGTTTTCCCAAGCAGTCGACCCCGCGCGTTAACCGGCGGGTGACATACCTTTATAGGTTTTTGCTTAAGCAACAAATTCAAATGATGAGGGAGATACCTTACCTTGCACTCGAGGGAGTCAATCTGGAGAAATCGATTAGGATGCTTCCGACGCGTACGCGATTATTTCTCATCTGCACCGATCTACGGTTGGGCTCTAACGGGATTATTGGATGGGCGTGAAGCCACCATCAAACGGCGCGTACTAAAGCAAGCTGCGAACCGCGGCGCAGGCTTTCGAGTGTGTTCTAGGCAGAACTATCGATGCCTTGAAACCAGTCTCCGGCACTTCGCGACAGCTTGTGCTCCGATTCGTTCAAATCAGAATGGTCAGGCTAACACAAAAATAAAGATAAGTCTGCCTTACTAAGAGAGCGGCTCCAGGCCAGCGGCATTCGCCAGGTCTGAAAGTGTCGTTTCAAAGTCCTAACACCCAGACGTCGCGTTGCGATATACCGCCAAACCTATGGAGAAACTAATGAACAAAAACGTGCTAATTAAGTTTGGATTCCTTCGCGTTGCTCTCGTAGTGAGCGTCGGTCCCGCAGTGGCGGGATTAATTTTGGTGTCAAGCGCATTTGCTCAGGAGCCGGCGCCACCGCCTCCGGGCGCTGCGCCAGGTCCAGCGCCGGGCGCTGCTGAGGTCGAGCGCGTGATCGTGACCGGTTCGAATATTCCGACGGCGGAAGAGACCGGACCGAACCCGGTGGACACCTATCGTCCGCAAGACATCGAGAAGTTGGGTGTGCGCAACGCAACCGATCTGCTCAACAAGTTGCCAGCGGAGGCGGGCTCGACCATCAACCAGAACATCGCCAATGGCGGTGACGGCAGTGTCATCCCAAACCTGCGCGGCTTGTTGCCCAAGGAAACCTTGGTTCTGATCGACGGAAAGCGGGTTGCGACAACGGGATTGGGTGGCGCTCCCGGCGGCGTGGATATCAACCTGATTCCCTTCCCGATGATCGATCACATTGACATCCTGAAGGATGGCGCCTCGGCCGTTTACGGCTCCGATGCAGTAGCCGGAGTGTTCAACATCTTTTTGATCCACAAGTTCCGAGGTCTTGAGATCGGGGGCAGTGTTGGGAACACGAACATGGGTTCGTCTAACGATGCCCGTGAGCTTGAGGGCTGGTTGAAAGCTGGTGTGGGAGATGACAAGACCGACATTGTGGTCATCGCCGATTTTTACGATCGGGCCGACATCTTCAGCCGCGACCGCGACATTACCAGCAATGCGTTCGCGAAACCGTGGGGCGGATTTGATAATCGCAGCGGGAATTTTCCTGGCCGCGTCCGAGGCTTCCGTTTGATACCTAAATTGTTCTTCAACGGGGGGTCCCCGACGCCCCATTCATCTGCCGGTCCGGCCGACTCTCCGTTCTATACCAGCAACATTCCTTATCCGGATGGAGACTTCACGATGTTCAATTTCGCTGCTCTGACACCGTCAATTCCGGGGGCTGATCGTCAAGTCTTCTATGGCTCCTTCACGCGCGACATTTGCGACAAATATCTGACGCTGTTTGCCGACTTTAAATATGCCCGCTCGTATTTCCGCTCATCAGCGGCGCCTACTCCATTTGCGCCGGATACATTCAAGAACGCGCTAGGCATCCCCTTCGATGGTACGGTTAGCATCAGTGTACCACTACAAAATGCGTTTAATCCGTTCACGGTGGCGGACGCAACTTTGCCGGATGGCACGCCGGTGACTACCGGGGTTCGCTTTCGCTCTATTGAAGCGGGTAACAGATATGCTCCGACGACCTTTAACGATATTCTCTTTGATGTCGGGCTACGCGGTGAGATGAGCGAATTTGGCGATTACTTTAAGACCTGGAACTGGGAAGCGGGTTTCCGTTATTCCCGAAACGAGGAGGAAGTTCAATCGCGAAGCGTTGTCAGCCAGGCGGGGTTGCGAGATGCTCTCTTGGACACGAACCCAGCCACGGCCTTTAATCCCTTCACCACCGGTACGAACACGCCGATCGCACAATCCAGGGTCTATGTCACTCTGCACAACTCGGGCCAATTTGAGTTGCCTTTAGGCTATCTCACCATCAACGGCGATCTGTTCAATCTCCCGGCTGGGCCGGTCTCCTTTGCACTTGGCGGCGAGTACCACGGAGAGCGATGGAGGAACGATCCTGACTCGCTGAACACTACGTTTAACACAATTGGCTCGACCGATTTGGAAGCCTCGGAGGTGAACCGTGATGTTTGGAGCATGTATCAGGAAGTGCGGGTTCCGATCACCAGCCCGACGTGGAACTTCCCCGGCTTTTACAGCCTGGAGGTGGACTTTGCCGAGCGCGAGGAATGGTATAGCCAGAATACATCGCCAACCGTGGGGGCCGGTGGAAACCTACCTTTCCCCCGTGGCCACTCCCAATACAACGCGCAGAGACCAAAGGTATCGGTGCGCTGGCAGCCGCTTGACCCAAAGTATATCGGGGCGGTGACCTTGCGCGCGACCTACACGGAAGCGTTTCATGCGCCGTCGCTGCCCGACCTATCGCCGGCGGGCTTGGAGAGTTTCCCGCTGGTTCATGATCCAAAGGGGCTTACCCCGGATCCGCAGATCGAGGAGGTCATTACCGGAAGCCCCAACCTGCAACCCGAGGTCGCCTATGAATGGAGCGCTGGAATAGTTTACAGTCCCAAATGGCTCAAAGGGCTTACTCTGAGCGCCGATTATTGGAGTATCGACATGCGATCAATTGCGACGAATCTCGGCGCGCAATTTATTCTCGATCATGAAAGTCAATTCCCCGACCTGGTAAGGCGTGATCCAATTAGTGGTGCAATCATCGTCGTCACCGATCCAAGCGCCAACCTTGCTGGCGCAAAGCTGGACGGAATTGACTACGAAGCGATCTATATTTTGGACTCGACGATTTTTGGCGGTCCCGATTGGGGCAGGCTGACCTTCACGGTCAACGGGACCTACTTGAACAAATTTGACCTGGAAGTTACTCCCGGCTCGCCGTCGATTAATCTAGCGGGCCAATTTTTGTCGACCTCGTTCACGTTTAGCGGCTCGCTGCCGCGGGATCGAGCCTATTTCAGTCTGTTCTGGGATGGTCCGGCTGACACCTGGCTTGGTGGCATAGATGTCGGGGCGACGGTGCACTACACTGGCCAGTATCATGATACTGTGGACCTCCTGGCAACCCCGAGTGGAGGTCGGTTAGTCCGAGAGTGGATTACGCTCGACCTGATCGCATCCTATGCGTTCAACCTGCCGCCGCCCGGACCGGCCGAGGTGCCTGGCTTTGCCAAGGATGGTGGTAAGAACGTGAAGACGGACGGCAAGGAGAAAAACGTCCTGCCTGTCTCCACCGCCGAGTACAACCCGTGTGGGTGGCGCGCCTGGCTCAATGGCACGACCATCACAGTTGGGATGCAAAACGTGACCGATGAAGATCCGCCGTTTGTGGCCGGCGCCTTTACGAACAACTACGACGAATCCCTTGCCGATGTCAGAGGCCGATTCTGGTACGTCCAGCTGAAGAAGCGATTCTAGGTTAGATTTTCTCCGATAAGTTAGGTTACCAAGAGGCAGCGGTTTCGGCCGCTGCCTCTTTGCTTCAGATCGACCTGCGTTAGGTTCGCTCCCGATTAAGGACTTGAAATAGTCGGTTCGGAATCGGTCCGGATCAAAAGTCGGCAATCGTTCGCGCAGCTTACATGGGAGACTGCTAATAGTAGGGTCCATGGCTAAAATTGTCGGTTCAATGTCCTACTAGCTATCCTCAAGGAGGGCATATTGTGGTCTAACAAATGGTCAGCGTCCGCAACAGAAGATTACGTAGCAAACGGGGCGCGCTAATTACAAGGATCGGATGCGGTGCTGGTCGCTTCTAGACGTTGCGCGAAGGACGTAGCGGCATGTCAACCCCAGGTTTTCCTCAAAATGCAAGATTTGTCTCCGGCAGTTCGTGACAGCCCGGCGCGACTTTCCGATCGTGTTAGAAATATTCCAGATAAGCGCGCCGGAAAAGAGTTTGATCTCGGGATCGCTGGGCCGCCCGGCGTTTCTTTTGTCCCTGGTCTTGCCGCGATTGATGAATTTCCCATAGAGATTTGGGAGCGACTCCGAGCACAGGTGCTCGCAAGAAAAGGAGCGGATCTGTTGCAGTATGCTTCGAGTCGCGGGGACGCCGACTTGCGGAAAGCAATCGCAGCTTATTTGTGTGATTTTCGCGGAGCGCGCTGTCATGCCGACCAGATCGTGATTACTGCCGGAACGCAACAGGCGTTGATGATCAGCGCGCTAGCTTTGGTAAATCGCGGCGAAGTCGCTTGGATTGAGGATCCCGGATTTCAGCAAGCCCGCCGAGTTTTTGCTTTCGCCGGTGCAACCCTCGTTCCGAGACCAGTAGACCGGGAGGGGATAACAATCGCGCGGCGCTCAAGACAGCTGGCGCCGAAAATTGTTTTCGTGACGCCGTCGCATCAGTTCCCGCTCGGCATGACGATGAGTTTAGCGCGCAGGACTGCCCTAACCGATTTTGCATCCGCCTGCAATGCTTTCATTTTCGAGGATGATCACAGCGCGGAATTCCGTTTCAACGGGCCTCCGTTGCCATGTTTACAAGGGCTCGATAACTCCGTTCGCGTCATCTACGCCGGAACCGTGAGTAAGACCCTCTTTCCGTCTTTACGCTTGGGATATCTGCTCGTGCCAGAGCAATTGGTTGATTCGATGATCAGGATTCGCTCTGTGATGGATCAACATCCGTCCGCAATTGACCAGGCAACGCTCGCTCGATTCATAACGGAGGGATTTTTCCTCAGTCACGTTAAACGGATGCAGAAACTATACGCTGATCGGAGAGAGTTTTTCATTGAGCAATTCAACAGTCTGCTCGGTGATCGCTTCATTCTGCAAATTCCCGAAGGTGGGCTGCACTTCGTTGCCTGGCTCCGGCCGAAAACAGATTTAGCTTTCATCACGCGTGTGGCGTCGGAGATCGGGATCACACCCACACCGCTATCGTTCTTCTGCATGAAGGCGCAGTTGGACCCTGCGCTGACGTTTGGATTCGCAGCGTGGTCGCGCGCACAAATTCAAGAGGGCTTACTCAAGCTCGCCTCGGCACTAAAGGCGAAACGCCCTTAACAGGTCCGGTCGAGGGAGGTGGCAGCCCCAAACCCCGACAAGTTAGGTTATAAGGAAGGAGCGGTTTCGACCGCTGCCTCTTTGCTTCAAATCGACCGCGTTAGGCTCGCTTGCGATTAAGGACTTGAAATAGTCGGTTCGTAATCGGTCCGGATCACGAGCCGGCATTTGTTTGCGCAGCTTACATGGGAGCTCGCGAATAGTAGGCGTCCGTGGCTGAAATTGTCGGTTCAATGTCCTACCAGGTATCCTCAAGGAGGGCATATTGTGGTCTAATAAATGGTCCCGAAACGGATTGGATTTCTTGGGTTTGAAGGTGTCACGGCATCACATCTTGCAGGTCCTGCGGATACCTTCGCAGCCGCGGCCTTAGAGGACGGTTACGGTAACAGCATTTCATGTTATCAAATTTGCACGCTCGGTTTGGCTTCCGAGCCTTTCCGAGCCGAGTCAGGCATGATCTTCAACCCGGAAGAGACGCTCCGAACGGCGCCCGATTTGGATACGATCGTCATCCCAGGTGGCAAGGGATTACGGGATTCCGAAGTCACCGAAAGGATTTCGGATTGGATCCTGACACGTGCGAAACGAACCCGGCGTGTCGCAGCCATCGGCACTGGCATCTACGGCTTGGCCCCAACGGGATTGTTGGATGGGCGTCAGGTTACCACCCACTGGCGATTCGCCAGCGATGTCGCGCAGCGCTTCCCAAAACTGCGGATGGGTCACAAAAGGCCACTTGTTAAGGACGGTCCGTTTTATACCTCTTCCGGTCTGGCTGCGGCCATCGATCTTTCGCTCACTTTCATCGAAGAAGATTACGGACGGCATGTCGCAGTCGCCGCCGCGCAAGAAGTGGCGACCCCTCTGACATATCGCAATGGCGAGAAGGATTTTTCGAAGCCGTTGGCATTTGACAGTCAGCCAACCGATCGATTCGCAGAACTCGTTGCCTGGATCGTACGAAATTTACATGAAGACCTTTCGGTGAACAACCTGGCACGGAGAGCATGCATGTCTCCCAGTCACTTTAATCGCGCCTTCAAAAGCGTGTTTGGCAGCACACCAGCCGACTTCGTGGAAAATCTGCGTCTTAACGAAGCAAAGCGTCGCCTTTCGACACCTAGAAGTACCGTTTACAGCGTCGCCGAATCGGTTGGCTTCGCAAATGCAGATGCATTTCGGCGTGCGTTCCATCGGCGGTTCGGAGCAAAGCCGCGCAGTTCTCTTAATGGCTTCGATTCGAATTCCTTGGCGATCCCCTCCAACGGCAAGGTAGCAGCGGGATCGCCGACGGCAGAAGAGTGCCTGCAAACCATCTCATAAAATAGTTCGAGCGTTTTTTCTGAGGGCGTGATTGCTGTGGCGGCGTTGCCCCACGACCAGTAGCCCAGCGTTTTGGCCTTGGCCTTTCAAGGCACTCTCATGCCAGCCATTTATGAGATGGCTTGTAGATCTTCCTTCTTACTTGAGTGATGCGAGCTTAAGGAGGCTCTCTCGAATTTGGGCCCGCGTCCAGGCCGCGAAACCGAAGAGGAATCCAGGCTTTAGCTTCGCCTGAATGCAAAAAGATGACGCAAAGAAGGATAAAGAATTTTGCTCATAAAATCACCGATCCCACCGCCAACTTCTCAAGAGCGCAGCTGGACGGAATCGACTACGAAGCGATCTATATATTGGACTCGACGATTTTCGGCGGTCCCGATTGGGGTAGGTTGACCTTCACGGTCAACGGGACCTATCTAAACAAGTTTGACTTCACGCCTAATCCCGGTGATCCGGCGATTAATCTGGCGGGTCAATTTTTGTCGACCTCGTTCACGTTTAGCGGTTCGCTGCCACGGGATCGAGCCTATTTCAGCCTGTTCTGGGATGGCCCGGCTGACACCTGGATGGGTGGTTTCGATACCGCGCACTACACTGGCCAGTATTACGATGACTCCGCCGCCACCCCGATGCAAAAAGGCCGCCTAATCCGAGAGTGGATTACGCTCGATCTGATCGCATCGTATGCGTTCAATTTGCCGCCGCCCGGACCGGCCGAGGTGCCTGGCTTTGCCAAGGATGGCGGTAAAAACGTGAAGATGGACGGCAAAGAGAAAAACGTCCTGCCCGTCTCCACGGCCGAGTACAACCCGTGTGGATGGCGCGCCTGGCTCAATGGCACGACCATCATGGTTGGGATGCAGAACGTGTTCGATGAAGATCCGCCCTTCGTGGCCGGAAATTTTGAGAACAACTACGACGAATCCCTTGCCGATGTCCGAGGCCGCTTCTGGTACGTTCAGCTGAAGAAGAGATTTTAGATTAGATTTTCTCCGATCAGTTAGGTTACAAAGAGGCAGCGGTTTCGGCCCGCCTCTTTGCTTCAGATCGACCCGCGTTAGCTCGCTTCCGATGAGCGCTTGAAAAAGTCGGTCGGAAGGGTTCGTTTATGGTAATATTGAAACCGATGCAAGCCGCGTTTTATCAATCGGAGTTTGATCAGCCGCACCCAAGCCGTGCGCGGGCGATCATCAAAGCGCATCCAGAAGTTCGCCAGTTGATGGTGCGCAATCCCTATACAGCATTGATCGCTGCGTCGCTGGTGATCATGCAAACGGCGATCGCATATGGGATGGGCACACTGGGATTCGGTTACTGGTGGCTCAGTCTTCTCATTGCTTATTGCGTGGGCGCGTTCGCCAATCATGCCAACTACGTGATCATTCATGATGCAACCCACAATTTGATTTTGCGGAGCAAAAGCTGGAACAAAATGGTAGCTATCATTGCTGATCTTCCGAACCTTACGCCCGGCGCGATGGGCTTTCGCGTTTATCACTTGAAGCATCATTCGCATCAAGGCGATTACGAATACGACGCTGATCTCGCGAACCATTGGGAAGCGCGGCTCGTTGGCAACAAATGGTATCGCAAGGCACTGTGGCTCATGCTTTTCCCCTTTTTCCAATTGACTCGGCCGCCCCGCTTGAAAGCGATCAAAATGTGGGACCGGTGGTTCTTCATCAACTTCGCGTGTGCAGCGGCGTACGATGTGGCGATTGTTTATTTCTGCGGTTGGCCGGGGTTTCTTTATCTGGCGTTCGCGTTTTTCTTTTCGATTGGGCTGCATCCGGTTGGTGCCCGTTGGATTCAAGAGCATTACACATACGATTTTGACCAGGAGACGTTCAGTTATTACGGACCGATCAATCGGGTGGCGCTGAACATGGGCTACCACAACGAGCACCATGATCTGCCTTCAATTCCGTGGAACAATCTACCGAAGCTCCGCGCGATGGCGCCGGAATTTTACGATAATCTGAAGCATCATACGTCGTGGACCCGATTGCTCTTCCAGT
>WNGI01000681.1_pt1 | contig 26573 bp, 29 predicted proteins | sample 5400621 | NCBI WGS metagenome assembly WNGI01 (sample SAMN13153374, study PRJNA577476) | soil metagenome | isolation source: 20 cm soil or saprolite under Garry oak tree replicate 1 | place: USA:California | collected 2016-06-15 | reverse complement strand
CCGGAGGGAATCGAACCCCCGACCTTGACGTTAGGACCGTCCTGCTCTATCCCCTGAGCTACGGGGGCGAGTCGACCAGACTACGAATTCTGATTCAGTGCGCCCTACGCGCGCCCTGCGCCCGTGGAGGCACTCAGCCAAGTCTCAGCCAATTCCTAGATCGGGTTCAGTGCCGCGCCTCAGGCTTTCAGGCATGGAACCAACAAAGATCGAGGGAAGAGTCCGCGCGCGGGAGGCGGCGCTCCAGGCGCTGAACCGCATGACCGCCTGGACCGCGCTCGGGGCGTTCGCCGGCCTTGGAGTGTTCACGGCGATCAGTGCGGAGACCATTCCCGGCACGACCTCGTCAACGTCGTCAACGGCGGCCTCGACTTCGACATCCTCCACATCGTCGACATCCTCGAGCTCTTCGAGCAGTCTCGAGCCCTCGAGCGGAGTCAGCTCTTCGTCCGGCACCGGCGTGGTCGTCTCGGGCGCCTCGCACTGACCCATGCCTGACACGCTTCTCTGGTATACGACGCGCGGCGCCGGCGCCGTGACGCTCATCCTGCTGAGCTCCGTCGCCGTGCTCGGAATTCTTTCCGCGCTGCGAGTCCAGAGCGCCAGATGGCCGCGATTCTTGACCACCGGGCTGCACCGCAACCTCGCCCTGATGACGTTGGTGTTCCTCGCCCTCCACATCGTCACGGCGGTGGTCGATCCGTTCACACACCTCGGCTGGGCCGCCGCGCTCATTCCTTTCTCGTCGTACTACCGCACGGTCTGGCTCGGCCTCGGCGTCATCTCCTTCGAGCTTCTGCTCGCCATCGCCGTCACAAGCCTTCTGCGCGGCTACCTGGGTCACAACACGTGGCGGGCGATTCACTGGCTGACGTACGCGGCGTGGCCGGTCGGAGTCATACATGGACTCGGCACGGGCACTGACACATGGTCGGCGTGGATGCTCGCGATCACCGCGGCGTGCGTGGCGGCGGTCGGAGTCGCGATCATCCTCCGCCTGACCACCGGCTCCACCGATCCGCTCGCCTCCGCCCGCGCAACCTTCCGCACGGCGGTCGACCGCCGCGAGGTCCGATGACGCGACTGCTCGACGCACCGGAACGGTTCGGTCCGCTGCCGCAGATTGGGGGCGGTTTCATCGATGCGATCGAGCGGTCGAGGCTGGTCGGTCGGGGCGGCGCGGGGTTTCCCGTTGCCACCAAGTGGCGCGCGGTCGCGGAGCGATCCGGCGGCCGGGCGGTGATTGTCGTCAACGGCGCTGAAGGAGAACCGCGAAGCCAGAAGGACCGACTGGTCATGACGTGGCGTCCCCATCTCGTCCTCGACGGCGCCTTCATCGCCGCCCGGGTCCTACACGCGCGGCGTGTGATGCTCTACATCGGCGAGCGCCACGAGAAAGCGCGCAGCGCGATGCTGCGAGCGCTGGGCGAACGGACCGAGCCGGAGGGCGCGCTCGTCACCGTTGCCGCCGCCCCGGCGCGCTACGTTGCAGGAGCTGAGAGCGCCGCCATCCACTTCCTGAACGATGGCGTCGCGACGCCGACCACTGCGCCGCCTTTGCCGTTTGAGCAGGGAGTCGATCGCGCACCGACGCTAGTCCAGAACGTGGAGACGCTGGCTCAAATCGGGCTGCTCGCCCGGCTTGGCCAAGCGCCGGCGACGACGCTCATCACCCTGGCGGGCGCCGTGATCAGAACAGGGGTGCTCGAGGTCGACCGCGGAACGACGATCGCGGACGCCGTTCGAGGCGCCGGCGGACCGACCGAATCGCCGCGGGCCGTTCTCGTGGGCGGGTACTTCGGCTCCTGGGTCGAACCCGAGGTGGCCTGGCAACTCCCTCTCGACCACGAGACCTTGCGCCGGCACGGCCTGGGCCTCGGGTGCGGCGTGATCGGTTTGCTTCCAGCCGGCGCGTGCCCCGTTTGCGAGACGGCGGGCATCATGCGCTACCTCGCGGCCGAGAGCTCGGCGCAGTGCGGGCCGTGCTTTTTTGGGCTCAGAGCCCTCGCCGACGCGTGCTCGCGGATCTCAGACGGCAGCTCGGACGGCAATGACCTGTCCCGCCTTCGTCGCTGGGTCGACGAGGTGCCGGGGCGCGGTGCGTGCCGGCACCCTGACGGTGCCGTCCTGTTTCTGTCCTCCGCGCTGCGTGTGTTCGACCGCGAGTTCGCGAACCACCGAGCGCACGACATGAGGAGGACCGCATGAGCGAGCAGCTCAAGCTCGTGGTCGATCGCATCAAATGCGATGGTCGTGGGCTGTGCGCCGAGCTGCTGCCGGAGCTGATCCGCCTCGACGACTGGGGTTACCCGATCGTCGATTCGGGCAACGTTCCCAAACACCTGCTCCCGCTCGCGCAGCGAGCGGTCGAGGACTGCCCTGTTCTCGCCGTCGCCTTGCGGCGCGCGGAGGTCAAGCGATGACCGCGACCGTGCTCGGCATCGCGGACGATCACGCGCTCGGCAGCTCGCTGCGCCTCATCGTTACCCGACCTCAGTCGCTGGCCGCCGCAAAAGCCGCGGTCGACGACGTCATCCGGGCGGTGGACGTCGCGGCAAGCCGGTTTCGTGACGACAGCGAGCTCACCATGCTCAACGCAAGGCCGGACCAGGTCACGATCGTCAGCCCCCTGCTCGCGTCCGCGATCGCGGCCGCTCTGCGCGGCGCCGAGCTCACCTGCGGCGCGGTCGACCCAACCATCGGCGCCGCGATGCGACTGGTCGGCTACGACGGCGACTTCGCCTCGATCGAGGCGGATGGCCCATCGCTCCATCTGGTCGCGCGAGGCATCCCGGGTTGGAAGGCGATCCGCTTCAGCTCTGCAACACGTTCGATCGTGATTCCGCGCGGCGTTGAGCTCGACCTTGGCGCGACGGCAAAGGCCCTTGCAGCAGACCTCGCGGCTGCCGCCGCGCAAAAGGCAGTCGGAGGCGGCGTGCTTGTCAGCCTCGGCGGCGACATCGCGGTAGCGGGCGACGCGCCGCCGGGCGGCTGGCTCGTCCAGGCGAGCGAGGACAGCGCCGCACCGCTGGCGGAGACCGAAGAGACGGTTGGCATCGCCTCCGGCGGCGTTGCCTCCTCAGGCACGGCCGTTCGGCGCTGGTTGCGCGGGGGCGTCGAGCTGCATCACATCATCGATCCCGCAACCGGCCTGCCGGCGGAGAGCTGCTGGCGCAGCGCGACCGTGGTCGCGGGCAGCTGCGTCGATGCGAACATCGCCTCGACCGGCGCTATCGTCATGAGCGAGAAGGCTGTGCCCTGGCTCGTCCTGAATCGGCTGGCCGCGCGCCTCGTGCGCCGCGACGGGTCTGTCCATCGAATCGCGGGGTGGCCAGTTCCAGTCAAATCGAAGCTGATCCCCACTATTCTCTGAGCAATCTCCCAGGAAATTCCATCAGCATGATCATCGTGAACAAGGATGGCGCCCGAGTGCTCGTCGTCGACGACGAGCCCAACATCACGGAGCTGGTCGCCATGGCGCTCCGCTACGAAGGTTTCAACGTCAAGACCGCGGCAACCGGCCGCGGGGCCCTGACCGCCGTCACCCAGTTCGCACCGTCGCTCGTGATCCTGGACGTGATGCTGCCGGACATAGACGGCATCGAGGTTCTCAAGCGAATGAACAGCGCAGGCAACAAGGTGCCGATCATTTTCCTGACCGCAAAGGACGCGACCGAGGACAAAGTCCACGGACTGACCATCGGCGGCGACGACTACGTCACCAAGCCGTTCAGCATCGAAGAGCTGATGGCCCGCGTCAGGGTCGTGCTTCGGCGGCACGGCAGCGACTCGGAGACGAGCAAGCTTGCCCTGGCCGACCTCGAGCTCGACGACGACGCCCACGAGGTCCGCAGGCACGGCCACGTCGTCGAGCTGACGAACACCGAGTACCGCCTGCTTCGCTACCTCCTGATCAACGCGGGCCGTGTCTTGACACGCAGCCAGATCCTCGATCACGTCTGGCACTACGACTTCGGCGGCGACGCCAGCGTGCTCGAGACCTACATCAGCTACCTCCGACGCAAGGTCGACCGCTACGATCCGCCGCTGGTCCAGACCGTGCGCGGCGTGGGGTACGTCCTCCGAACGCCACGAAAATGACCCTGTCGCTACGTGGGCGGCTCCTGATCGGCGTCATCTCGCTGGTCGTGGTCGGCCTTCTGGTCCTCAACGTCGCGATTTATGCATCGCTTCAGAATTTCCTCATCAGGGGCGTCGACGCCCAGTTGAGGGCCGGTGTCGATGAGGTGGCCAACACGCTCGGCGCGCCCGGCCGCGGTCAGGTGCAGCACACCGCGTTCCCGGTAGGAACCGTAGCTGAGCTGATAGGCACGGACGGCTCCGCGGTCAACGTCAAGGTCGTCGGGCAGGGATTCGGCACGCCCACCGCGGCGGTGACCCCGGTTCTGCCCAGCCGGTTGCCTTCGGCCGGCCTTGACGTTCCTACGGACCCCCAGACCGTCCGGGGCTCCGACGCAGTGACCCAATTTCGAATGACCGATTGGCCGGAAGGCCGCTTCGGAGGCCAGTACATCGTCCTCGCCATTCCCCTGACCGACATCTATTCGACCCTGCGAGGCCTGCTGATCTCCGAGCTGGTCATCAGTGTCGGCGTGGTCGCCGGCACCGCTCTGCTTGCCTTCGTCATCATCCAGGTCGGGCTGCGGCCCCTCCGGCGGATGGGCGCGATCGCGGGAGAGATCGCGGCCGGCGACTACAGCCGCCGTGTCGAACCCGCGACCTCGAAGACCGAGATCGGCCGGCTTGGTCTCGCGCTCAACGCGATGCTGAGTCAGATCGAGGCCGCCTTTGCCAAGAGCACGGCGTCCGAGCGAAGGCTGCGCCGGTTCATCGCGGACGCGTCCCACGAGCTTCGCACGCCATTGACCTCCATCCGGGGCTACTCGGAGATGCTGCGTCGGGGGGCCGGCGAATCGCCCACAGATGCTGACCTTGCCAGGCGCCGGATTGAGGAGGAGTCGGTCCGCATGTCCGCGCTGGTGGACGATATGCTCCTGATCGCCCGGCTCGACCAGGGCCGGCCGCTCGAGACGAAACCGGTCGACCTGCAAGTCATCGCGCGCGACGCCGCCGCCGATGCGCGTGCGGTGGCGCCACAGCGCGAGATCACCGTGAACGCGCCCGACAACGTGGTCGTGTCCGGGGACGACACGCGGCTGCGACAGGTCGTCGGGAACCTCGTCCGCAACGCCCTCGTCCACACGCCTGCCACCACTCCCATCGAGATCGGAGTCACAACTCAGAACGGCACCGCGCGCCTCTCGGTGGCCGACCATGGGTCAGGTCTGGGCCCAGACGTGCTCGAGCGGATCTTCGAGCCCTTCTATCGCGCCGACCCGAGCCGCAGCCGCGACAGCGGCGGCGCCGGTCTCGGGCTGTCGATCGTCAACGCCGTCGTCGTGGCTCACGGAGGTCGCGTCGAGGTGAAACAGACCAACGGGGGCGGAGCGACCTTCGAAGTCGAGCTCCCTCTCGTTTCTCACCGCTAGCTGCTTTCACAGCAAACTCCAAACCCGGTTTGAGGAGGCTTTCAGAAGAGGTCCGCATCCTGGAGCTCACCGGATGCCACCTCCGGCCTTTCCCCGAACGTAGGGGACGCGCCCCTAAGCGTCCCCTACACCCCCTCCCTCACCGGCTGGCGAGCCTGTGCGCCAAACTCGCCGGCACCGAGGCGCCGGTGGAGGAGAGCCAGCGGGCGAGGCGCCCACCAGTTGGCGCGGCCGAGGATTCTCATCACGGCCGGCACGATGAGAATTCGCACGATCGTCGCATCCAGCGCGATGGCGACGGCAAGGCCGATCCCGATGGACTTGATGATCACCACTTGCGCCAGTCCAAATGCGATGAACACGGCGCACATGATCGCCGCGGCTCCGGTGATCAAACGCCCGCTCTTCTCCAAACCCATCGCGACGCCGGCCTGGTTGTCCCCGGTGCGCTGGTATTCCTCCTGGATACGGCTGATCAGCAAAACCTCGTAGTCCATCGACATTCCGAAGACCAGGCTGAACAGGATCACCGGGATGCTGGGGTCGATCGACTGCGCCGTGAAACCGAGCAGCCCGCTGAGGTGACCCTGTTGAAACACGAAGACGAGCGCGCCGAATGATGCCGAGATCGAGAAGAGGTTCGTGAGCACGGCCTTCAGCGGCAGGACCACCGATCCGGTGAGCAGGAAGAGGATCACGTATGTCACGAGAATCACGGTGCCTATGGCGACAGGCGTCCGCTGCAGGATGAAGTTCACAACATCCAGGTCGAAGGCTGTGCCGCCGGTCGCCAGAACCTGGCCGTCGGTCAGATGCTCGGCGCGCACCGCCCTGACGATTGCCCGCGACTCGTCGCTGGTGTACGGCTTGTTGGTCAAAACGTTGAGCAGGACGATGTGCTTGCCCGCGCTGTTCGCCAGCGCGTCCTGCATTGCGGACGGCAATGAATCGCGAGATCCCGAGTAGAGGTTCTGGTAGTCCAAGCGGCCCAAGCCCGGGTCGATGTCGAAGATGCTCTCGACGCGAATCACGTTGGGCAAGGTGGCGAGTCTGCGGCTCAAGTCGTACGTCGCGCCGATGTGCTCGGGCGAGAACGGCGATGAGTCCGGGTAGTAGGCGACCGCTTCGACCGAGGTCTCGTTCCAGCCGGGGAAATCGTTGATGAGGGTGTCGTAGCCCTGGCGCGCCTGGTTCGAAGGCGGCAGGGCGTCGACATCGCTGCTGGCCATCCGCAGCTGAAGGAACGGAGTGCCCAGCGCGATCAGCACCGCCAACGCGGGGATGAGCGCGAACCACGGCCTGCGCATGACCCACGTCGCCATCGCATGCCACGCACCCGTTTCGGCGGGTCTGCGCACGCCTAGCGAGGGCACCAGCCGTCTCGCCCATCGAGGCCACCAATCCACGGCATTGCCCAGGATCGCCAGCGCCGCCGGAAGAAAAGTGAGGCCGTAGATCACCGCGATGGCGACGACGACTCCACCCGCCGCGCCCATCGAGGCCATGAAGGTGCCCTGATAGAACAGCATCGCGGACAGACCGATGGCCACTGTGACGCCCGAAAACGTGATCGCGCGACCGGCGGTGGACATCGCGATGGCAATTGCCTCCTCGCGAGTCGCCCCGGCGGCGAGCTCGTCGCGGAATCGATTGACGACGAACAACGAATAGTCGATGGCGACCGCCAGCCCGATCAGGGACACGATGTTGGTCGCGTACTGGGAAACGTCGGTGAAGCGCGCCAGCAACATCGTCCCGGCCAGCCCGCCGACGATCGCGAGCAGGCCAACTCCCAGCGGGAGGAGGGCGGCGACGATCGCGGCGAAGATGAGGATGAGCATCAGAAATGTGACCGGAAGGGCGACGTATTCGGCCCGCACGAGGTCCGAGTCGAGGGTCGAGTTGAAGGCAAGGTTGAGTGGAACCTGACCCGTGGCGACGACGGTGAGCGGTCCTGGGTGGACCGCCGCAATCACCTCGTTTATGTACCTCTCAGACGTCCGGGCCTGGTCTTTGAACTGCACTATGACCAGCGCCTTGTGCCCGTCCCGAGAGATAAATGTCGCCTGCTCGCTCGCGGGCACGCTGTACGGAGTTGTCAGACCGGAGATCCGGGCATCGCCTCGGAGCGGCGCGATCGCGCTTTCCATGGCGGCCTGGAACTCGGCCTCCGTGACCTTGAGGGTCGCGCTGCTGAAGATCAGCGTCATGCCAGAAGTCACGACGACAGGTTGGTCCCGGTGGATGTCGCGAGTCACCAGGCTCGCGGTGCGACCGGCCTCCAGGCTCGCTCCGAATCCCTCGTTTCCGACAAGCTGGCCGCCTGTGAGGACGCCGATCACGGAAACCCCGAGGAGCACCGCTGACACGACCAGCGTGGCCCAGCGAAAGCGACAGACAAAGCGGCCCCAGCGGGCAAACACCGGGGCACACGATAACCCGCGTGCTAGGGAATCTGCCTCAGGAAAGCTTCCAGTGGACGCCCTGGAGCACGGGCTTCGACATAGTCAGATAGGCCTGGAGGTTGTCCTGACGGGTGAGCACCATCACGACGTAGTAGACGCTGCCGCTGGAGTTGGCCCCCGCGAACAACGACGCCGCCGCCGGCACGGAATGAGATCCGCTGGTGAGCGTGAAGCACGTGGTCCAGCTGATCCCCTTCGCGCCGTTGAACGACGTGTTCGTGGTGCTCGTGTTGGGGCACGCGCGCGCGTCCGGGTACTTGCCCTTGAAGTAGCCGTCGATCGTGTTCTTGTTGTCCTGCGCCGATTGCGGAGGGCTGGAAGGTCCGCTCGCGACCGATATGGAGCCGTCGCTGTTCGGGTCGGTAAGGATGATGGTTTCGCTGTCTTTGCTGGCCACAGCCCATCCAGGCGGCACGGGGATGGTCAGGCCGTCGTTCGACTCCGACGTCGTGCTCTTCGACGTGGGCGAAGCCACCGGGCTCGGCGACCCTTGTGGAGTGGGACTGGTGAGCTCGCCGACACGCGACCCACCCGTGCCAGACGAGCTGCGGTTGCCGAGGATCGCCATTGCGGTACCGAATCCCGCCATCAATACCGTGAGCAGCAGGACCGCGGCGATGATGAGCATCCAAGGCGTTCGGTGGACTGCGGCCGGGACGGCCGGCGGCGTGTAGAAGGGGCTCTGATACCCGCCGGCGGCCACCACCGGCGGTGCGATGCCTGGCGGCGGGCCGGCGAATGCTCCGGCCGGGGGCGGAGGTGGCGGAGCGGCTGGGGCCACGGGGCCGGCCGCGGTCAGCGCGGTCCCGCAAGCCTGGCAGTAGAGGTTGCCGTCAGGATTCTGGGCGCCACACCGGGCGCAGGTCAGAGCCACCTAGGTTTTTCTGGCCTGGGCTTTCGGAGCCGCGCCGGTGTGGGGCTTGCGCGCTCGCTTGACCGAAGTGGGTGCGGCGGTGAGCGCCATGCCGCAGTTGGGGCAAAAACCTGAAGCAACGATGTGCATGTGGCAGTTCGGGCATACGGTCTCGGCGAAACCCATGTGGGCGGCCTCTTCCAGGAGCGAGTGGTGCAGCAGGTAACGAACGTAGATGAGCACCGCGCCGACCACCGTCGCTTGCCAAACGAGCACGAAAAGCGCATTGACCTGCGAGTCCTTCAAGAGCAAAGTGCCGAGCGAAAACGCGATGTGCGCCACGACGGCGGTGCCGAGGCCGCCGAGCTCCCGACGTGCGAAGCGACCGCGCCGGTAGCGCCAGATCGCCGCCACCACGATCCCGGTCGCGCTTCCCTGGAGCAGCGGCTGAAAGATGGCAAGCGTGGTTAGGTCGTAGATCCAGTTGCCGGGCGCCATGTGCGCAGGGAGACTCGTAATCACGCTCGAAAAACCCACGAGCGATTCGGCCACGCTGAAGCCGAGGCCTGCGGCGATGCCGAAGACCAGACCATCCACGGTCTCCGGAAAGTCACCGCGATTTGGAAGAAGGAGCGCCGGCAGAGGTTTGAGAGCCTCCTGCACGATTGGGATGAGGATTCCGATGAAAAGCAGCGTGCCCGCGCCGATGCCCGCATTGCGAAGCGGGTTGCCTACGCCCGCGTACGGGTTGGACAGCCCCCGCTCGATCAAAGTAAGGACGAGCCCGATCAACGCTCCGCCGCCGATCGTGAAGCCGAGCACGATCGCCGGCTCGTCGCGATAGACCTGCGCCTCGTAGAGGTAGATCAGGTACAGAACCGGAACGAGAAACGTCGCGACAAGAATCGCGGCCGTGATGAGGCCCGCCACGTACAAGATGAGGATGCCCCCGAGCCCAGCCGCGAACCCCCAGCGGAACTCGTGGATCTTGTGCTGGCCGAGATGGGGAAACAGCGTCGTGAAAACAGACGGCTGGACGACGTGCTCGCCGGGATGAGCGGCGTAGCGGTTCTCGCGCGTCTTGGGGTCGCCTACCTCAGCCGCGGTTCCCTGGTGCGCGCCGCAACGGGTGCAGAACACGCCGTCCGGGACGTCGTTGGCGCAGTGGTCGCAGCGCACGGCCCGTAAGGATATCGACCGGCGCCGGAGTTTAGGGCTGGGTGGCCGGGCCTAGGAGCGCTTTGCTTCCTCCGGTTCCGACGGTACCCAACCGCGAACGAAGTGGCATGAATAGTGACCGGGATGCTTCTCGAAATAGCGCTGGTGATAGTCCTCGGCGCGCCAGAAGTCCGTGGCCGGCACGATCTCGGTGACGATCTTGCGGTCGAAGAACTTCTGCGCCTCGTCCTTTGATTTGCGCGCGGCCCTCTCTTGCTCGGCGTTGTGGAAGAAGATCGCGGACCTGTACTGATGTCCCATGTCAGGACCCTGGCGGTTCAATGTCGTCGGATCGTGCATGTTCCAGAACGCGTTCAGAAGCTGGTCGTATGTCACAGTCGCGGGGTCGTACGTGACCTCCACCGCTTCCGCATGCCCTGTTCTACCGTTGCACACCTGCTCGTAGGTGGGGTGATCGACGGTGCCTCCTTCGTAACCCGAGACGGCCTCGATCACTCCGGGCACCTGGTTGAAAAGGTGCTCAACGCCCCAGAAGCACCCGCCTGCGAAAGTGGCTTTTTCCATCTCACCCTCCAACATATTCGGTCAACCACATGATTCCCGAAATTGACGATTCCGTAACGGGGCCGGGCAGATTTCGCTGGCTGCGGGCGGCCACGGTGGACATCACGCCCCTGCGCCGCCACCGCGATTTCAGGCTCCTCTTCATCGGCAGATTGGTCTCCTTCTTCGGCTCGATGATCTCGGGTGTCGCGTTTCCGTACCAGGTTTACCAGCTGACCCACAGCGTGCTGCTTGTCGGCGTGCTCGGGGTGCTGGAATTCGCAGCCATCCTAGCCTTTGCCTTTCTGGGGGGTGCGCTTGCGGACGCTCGGGACCGGCGCTGGATGGTGCTGCTCACCGAGGCGGCGTTGCTGGCTTGCAGCCTCGCGCTGGCGGGCAACGCCGCGCTCGCGCATCCGCAGGTGTGGCTGCTTTTCGTCATCGCGATGGCATGGGGTGTGCTTGACGCCGTCCAGCGCCCCTCGCTCGACGCCATGCTGCCGCGTCTGGTCGACAAGGACGAGCTGGCAGCGGCAGCGGCGCTGGGCGGCGTCCGTGGCACGCTCGGGATGATCCTTGGGCCGGCCCTCGGCGGAGTGCTCCTGGCCGCCTTCGGACTCTCAGTCACATACCTCGTCGACGTCGCGACTTTCCTGGTGGGTCTCGCTTGCCTGTGGCTCATGCGAGCGGTCCCGCCGCCGGTCGATGCAGCCAAGCCCAGCCTCCGCCGAGTTCTGGAAGGGCTTCGCTATGCAAGCAGCCGCCAGGAGCTCATAGGTACGTACGTCGTGGACATGGTCGCGATGTTCTTCGGCATGCCGATGGCGCTGTTTCCGGCGATCGCGCAGAGTCTCGGCGGACCGACGGTTCTCGGCCTGCTGTACGCAGCGCCGGCGGCGGGATCCTTCGTCTTCTCCGCGACGAGCGGCTGGACCAGTCGAATCCGCCGGCATGGCATGGGCGTGGTGGTCGCGGCTGTGATCTGGGGCCTGGCGATCATCGGCTTTGGATTCGCGCCCGGCCTCTGGCCCGCCCTGTTCTTCCTCGCGCTCGCCGGTGCGGCGGACATGATGAGCGGCGTTTTCCGATCGGTCATCTGGAACCAGACCATTCCGGACTCCCTACGGGGACGGCTCGCATCCATCGAGATGCTGAGCTACACGTCAGGGCCCGCGCTCGGGAACTTCGAAGCCGGCGTCGTAGCGTCCCTCTTCAGCCTTCGTGTCTCGATCGTTTCAGGCGGCGTTCTGTGCGTCATCGGCTGCTTGGTGTGCGCCGTGGCGCTGCCCGCCTTCCGCGCCTACGACGCCCGCCTGTACCATCTCGCGCCAGATCCTCAATCCGGCAGCGTCAAGCGAGGCAAGCAGTGAACTCAGGCCAGATCTTTGTTGCGTTGGTCGGCGCCACCACCCTGTTCGCCCTGTGGGCCGCGATCTTTGCGACGCGGGCCGACCGGGCGACGCGGCGCGCGATCAAGCTCGCGGATCGGCGCTGGGAGGCAAGCACTCGCCCGGTGCCCCACCTCACGTTCACCGATTTCGTTTCGCCCGGCCAATCCATCCAGGTCCAGGTCGAAAACCTCGGCGGTACCCTGGCCGGGGGCGGGGTCATCGTGCAGAACGGCGACGAGATCTACGCAGGCGAGCTGAACATGCCCGAGAAGACGCCGGCGCGCCCCATCTCGCTCCCCTTCGTGGTCAAGGCTTGGCAGCGCGCGGGCCAGCCGCGCTGCCTCCTGTTGGTCGCTCGAGACGTCGGCGGCCAGTGCTGGAACTGCCTCGACGGCAGCCAGCCGATCAAAGACCCGCGCAAGTGGCTGGCCGGCCAGCTCCGCGACCTGCGGATGCAGGGCATGGTGGATTTCCCGTCGCTGACGGGGACCGCCCGGCGCTAGTGGGTGTGGTCGAGCTCCGCCTTGAGCTTTAGCTGCACGTTGCCCTTCAGGGCCAAGGACACTGGGCATCCGTCTTTGGCCTCTTCCGCCAGCTTCTGAAACGCGGCGGCGTCGATGCCGTGAATGTGCCCGCGCACGGTGATGGTGCTCGAGACGATCCCCTTGCCGGGGACGAACTCGATCTCAGCCGTCGTGTTCAGCCGCTCCGGGTGGTAGCCCGCCTTGGCGAGGCCGTTGGAGAAGGCCATCGAGTAGCAGGCGGCATGCGCCGCGGCGATGAGCTCTTCCGGGCTCGTCCCATGCTCGCGGTCCGTCCGTGTGGCCCACGTAACAGGAAACTCACTGAACGTTCCGCTGGCAACCTTCACGCGTCCGCGCCCGCTCGTCAGGTCGCCCTCCCAAACCGCATCTGCCCTGCTCACCGCAGCCATGCCGTACCTCCCAACAGTGTGCTGATGTGCAGGATAGTTGTTGCGCTGAAACGGCAATGAAGGGGCACGAGATTCCGGACCTCGACCCGCAGCCCCGGGATGCGGAGGGTCATGGCTACGTCGACTTCCTCGCGTCGGAAAGGCTGAGCGTTGGTCTCGCGGTGTGGCCGGCCGGGTCCGCGGATAATCAGCAGCCGCATCGCGAGGACGAGGTGTACTACGTGATCAGCGGGCGCGGCGTCATTCGAGTTGAGGATGAGGATCGACCGGTGAAGGCCGGCAGTCTGGTGTTCGTCGGGGCCGGCGTCGAGCACCGCTTCCACGACATCGAGGAGGACCTGCGCGTGCTCGTCTTCTGGGCGCCGCCCCACGCGGTCCCGCGTCATCATTAGGCCGATGTCGCAGATACCGGCCGTGATCGTGACCACGACGGAACGACCGGCCGGTTATGAGGTCAAGCAGGCGCTCGGCCAGGTCTTCGGCGTAGTGGTTCGGAGCCGCGGTCTCGGCGGCAACGTCATGGCGAGCCTGCGCTCCCTCGCCGGCGGTGAGATCGTGGAGTACACGCGGTTGGTCGAAGACACGCGCCGGCACGCGATCGACCGCATGGTCGAAAACGCCCGCGCGATGGGAGCCAACGCGGTCGTGATGATGCGCTTCGACTCCTCCGAGATGGGGCAGACGATGACCGAGGTCGTCGCGTATGGAACCGCGGCGATCATCGAGCGCGCCTAGCCATGCATCTGGAGCCCGTCATCTTCGCGCTCCTTCTCATCTTTGCGGTCGTGGGCTATTTCGTCTGGGACCGCCGCTACCGAGGTGGCGATTCAGGCAATTTCAAGCCCACCGGCGAGGTGTTCAAGGATCCGACCTCAGGCAAGATGACCCGGGTCTACGAGGATCCCGCGACCGGGCGCCGACAGTACAGGGACGAGCCCTAGGGGAACGTTTCAGTAGTTCGGGGCCGGGAATCCTTTACATCAGAGAGATGAGCGATTCCAAAGTGGTGACCTGCCCCACCTGCGGGCAGAAAAACCGAGTCAAAGTTGCGGCCGCCGGCGTACCTCAGTGCGCCAACTGCGGCTCCCCGCTGCCCTGGCTCGTTGAGGTGACGAGCGCCGACTTCGAGGCCGGCGTCGAGGCCAGCCCACTGCCTGTGCTCGCGGACTTCTGGGCTCCGTGGTGCGGGCCCTGCCGGATGGTCGCACCCGCCGTCGAGAAGGTGGCGGCGGACCTCGCCGGAAAGGTCAAGGTCGTGAAGATCAACACCGACGAGCAGCCCGACCTGGGCAGCCGGTTCGGGGTGCGCAGCATCCCAACCCTGATCCTGTTCGAGCGCGGCCGCGAGAAGGACCGCGTCGTCGGCGTGCGGCCGGCTCCGGCCCTCCGGGCCTGGATCGACTCGAAGCTGAGCGCCTCAGCGGCGTAAACAGGCGGTCCGCGCGCCCACTAGGGCTGCGGCGTCGCCAGCACCCGCCGGACCTCGCGCGCAACCTCCACGTCCTCGTGTGCCTTGATCACGAGCGTCGGCACGCTCGCGCCCGGCGCGCTGATGTCGCTGTCGGGGCCCAGGCTCGCGTTCAGCGTCGGGCCGATCTCGACGCCAAGGAACCGCAGGCCTCCAACGGCGGCCGCGCGCACCGCCGGCGCGTTCTCGCCCACGCCACCGGTGAAAACAAGCACGTCAAGGCCTTCCATGGACGCCGCCATGGATGCGATCAGCGACCGCAGGCGATGGACGTAGACATCGAAAGCGAGTCGTGCAGCTTCGTCGCCGCTCGACCTTCGCTTCATGACCTCACGCATGTCAGCGGTGCCCGCAAGCGCCTTCAAGCCGCCGGCCTTGTCGAGCCCGTCGCTGAGCTCGGGCTCCTCCATGCCGGCGTGCCGCTGGAGCCACAGCAGCATCCCAGGGTCGACCGTGCCGGAGCGGGTGGCCATCACCAGACCCTCGAGCGGCGTGAAGCCCATGGTGGTGTCGACGGAGCGGCCACCCAACACAGCCGCGAGCGACGCGCCGGCGCCCAGATGGCAGGTCACGACCCTGAGCCCAGACTGCGGACGCGAGAGCATCTCAGCCGCGCGCCTGGCCGCGTATGCGTGCGAGAAGCCGTGGAATCCGTAACGACGGATGCCGTATCGCCGGCGCCATTCGAGCGGGATCGCGTACGTCGAAGCAGCCGGTGGAATCGTCGAATGGAACGCTGTGTCGAGGCAGGCGACGCCAGGGACGCGAGGCAGCAGCTCCCGTGTGGCGGCGATGCCGGCCATCGCGGCGGGAAGGTGCAGCGGCGCGAGGTCGGTGATGCTGATGAGGTAGCGGATCACGTCTCCGTCGATCCGCACCGATGCCTGGTAGCGCGGCCCGCCGTGCACGATGCGATGCCCGATCGCCTCGACGCCATCCACTCCGTGGATCGAATTGGCAAGCTGCGCCTCGTCGAGCCGTCCCTCAGAGACCTCGAACTCGCGGTCGAAGAGAATCCTGTCGTCCCCGTCGACCAGGCTCAGCTTGACGGAGCTCGAGCCTGCGTTGAGGACGAGGACGCGCAAGGGGTTTAGTGCGGCCAGGCCCAGTCGGTGATCTCGGGTGCGTCCCGCCCGTGGTCGCGTGTGTACTGGCGGGCGTGCAGGCGTTGGTCGACCATCGTCTGGCGGATGTGCGCCGCTTTGGAGCCCAGCGATGGGACGCGATCGATGACGTCCATCACCAGGTGATAGCGATCCAGGTCGTTGAGCATCACCATGTCGAATGGCGTGGTGGTCGTGCCTTCCTCCTTGTATCCGCGGACGTGGATGTTGGGATGGTTCGTCCGGCGATACGTGAGGCGGTGGATCAACCACGGATAGCCGTGGTAGGCAAAGATCACCGGCTTGTCGGTCGTGAACACTTCGTCGAACTCCGCGTCCCGCAAACCATGGGGGTGCTCGGTCGGCGGTTGCAGCCGCATCAGGTCGACGACGTTGACGAAGCGGACGGCGACCTGCGGCAGGTGCTGGCGGATGAGGTCGGCCGCGGCCAGCGTCTCGAGAGTGGGCACATCTCCGGCGCAAGCCAGCACGACGTCCGGATCGCGACCCTCGTCGGTGCTCGCCCAGTCCCAGATACCCAGGCCACGCGTGCAGTGCGCGATCGCGTCCTCCATCGACAGGTAGTTCAACGCCGGCTGCTTGCCCGCGACCATCACGTTCACGTAGTTGCGGCTCCGCAGGCAGTGGTCCGCCACCGAGAGCAGGCAGTTGGCGTCAGGCGCCAGATAAACGCGGATGACCTCCGCCTTCTTGTTCACGACGTGGTCGATGAAGCCAGGGTCCTGGTGCGAGAACCCGTTGTGATCCTGCCGCCACACGTGGGACGAGAGCAAATAGTTCAACGAGGCGATGGGACGCCGCCACGGGATGTGCCGCGTCACCTTCAACCACTTCGCGTGCTGGTTGAACATCGAGTCGATGATGTGGATGAAGGCCTCGTAGCAGTCGAATAGGCCGTGGCGGCCCGTGAGCAGGTAGCCCTCGAGCCAGCCCTCGCACATGTGCTCGCTCAAGACCTCCATGACGCGGCCCTCCGGCGCGAGGTGGTCATCGCCGGGCACGACCTCCGCGTCCCAGGTCCGGTTCGTCGCCTCGAACACGGCGCTGAGACGGTTGGACTCCGTCTCATCCGGGCCGACGATGCGGAAGTTGTCGGGGTTCATCTTGATCACGTCTCGCAGGTATCCGCCCAGCACGCGTGTCGCCTCGCTTGTCGTCGTTCCGGGCCTCGCCACGGCAATCGCGTAATCGCGAAATTCCGGCAGGCGGAGGTCCCGCAGCAGCTCGCCTCCGTTCGCGTGGGGATTCGCGCTCATTCGCCGGTCACCCTGCGGCGGCAGGCTCAGCACCTCATCGACGACCTTGCCGGTTTTATCGAACAGCTCCTCGGGGCGATAGCGCAGCAGCCAGTCCTCGAGGATCTTCACATGGCTCGGGTCTGAGGCAAAGCCGGTGACCGGCACCTGGTGGGCGCGGAACGTGCCCTCGATCGGCTCGCCGTCGACGTTCTTTGGGCCGGTCCACCCCTTGGGCGTGCGAAGGATGATCATCGGCCAGCTCGGGCGTCCTGGATGGGGATCCGAATGCGCCTCGCCCTGGATGCGCGCGATCTCGTCGAGCGCCCAGTCCAGCGCCGCAGCCATCTGCTGATGCACCCTCGGCGGATCGTCGCCGCTCACGATCACCGGCGTATGGCCGTAGCCGCGCATCAGCTCGATCAGCTCGCGCTCCGGGATGCGGGCCAGCAGCGTGGGATTGGCGATCTTGTAGCCGTTGAGGTGGAGGATCGGCAGCACTGCTCCATCCCGAGCCGGGTTGAGGAACTTGTTCGAGTGCCAGCTTGCCGCGAGGGGTCCGGTCTCAGCCTCGCCGTCGCCCACGATGCAGAACACCGTCAGGTCTGGGTTATCGAAAGCAGCGCCATACGCATGGACCAGCGCGTAACCGAGCTCGCCGCCCTCGTGGATCGAGCCCGGCGTCTCGGGCGCGTTGTGACTCGGGATTCCGCCCGGAAACGAAAACTGCCGGAACAGCTTGCGCAGCCCGGTCTCATCCAGCGTCACGTCGGGGTAACGCTCCGTGTAAGTCCCTTCGAGATACGCGTTGGCCACCCCGGCCGGACCGCCGTGCCCTGGGCCCATGATGTAAATCGCGTCGAGGTCGCGCTTCTTGATCAGGCGGTTGGCGTGGGCGTGGATGAAGTTCAGCCCCGGAGTTGTGCCCCAGTGACCCAGGAGGCGGGGCTTGATGTCCTCCAAACGGAGCGGTCGCTTCAGGAGTGGGTTGTCGAAGAGGTAGATCTGTCCGACGCTCAGGTAGTTGGCCGCGCGCCAGTAGGCGTCGATGAGCCGGAGCTCGTCGGCGGTGAGGGGCTGGGCACGCTCTAGGTCGGGCGCGGCGGCGGTCCTGGCCTGGTTCATCCGCACCCCTCATGATGCTCGGTTATGGCTGACCCCCGTCCGGTAACCGTGATCGCGGCCCTCGAGCAGGAAGCCCACGCTCTGGTGCGCAGGATGCCGCGAGCGGAGAGCGTCGGGCCGCGACTCTCGATCTGGGAAGGCGGCGGCCTCGTGGTCATGGTCGCTGGTGTCGGCAAAGTCGCCGCGGCGCTCGCGGCCCAGTACGCGTGCGACGTCTTCAAGCCACGGTGCCTGATCGGAATCGGGCTTGCCGGCGGACTCGAGGACGGCGCCCGCCCAGGCCAGGTCATCGTCGCGACCGGCGCTGTGCAGCATGACCTCGACGGCCGGCCCTTGACCGACGCGAAAGGCGTAATTCCGGGACTTGGCCTCTCGGTCATCACGGCGGATCCGGCGGTGGCCGAGAAGCTGCTCCTGGCCGCCCGATTTGAGTCCAAGGACGCGCGGTCGGGTCTCGTGCTCACGGGTGACCAGATCGTCACCTCGCGCGCCGTCCGCGACGCGCTCGTGCGCGATTTTCCCGACGCCGCGTGCGTTGACATGGAGACGGCCGCGGTCGCTCAGGTTGCGCACCAGAACGGGCTCGCCTGGTCTGCCCTGCGCGTGATGTCCGACGCCGCCGATGAAACCTTCGACCTCCGAGGCGTCATCGGCTTCGGCGTGAGCACCGCCGCCAACCTGTTCGAGAGCATCATTCAAGCCGTCGTGGACGAGCTGTGATCGAAGCGTCGGTGCGGTGGCTTTCGGCCACGGAAGCGGCGCATCGTGTGAGCGCCGGCCAGGTCAATCCTCAAGACGTGGTGCAGGCGCACCTCGACGCGATCGATCGATTCGATTCGCGGATTCATGCGTACATTCATGTCGACCGGAACGCCCGCTCGGCATCGGGCGTGACGCTCGCCGTCAAGGACAGCCAGCCCGTAGCGGGGATGCCCTACACCTACGGCACGCAATCCTGGCGCGACCGCGTCGCCGAGCAGGACGCGGTGCCGGTCGCGCGCGCGAGGACGGCCGGGATGGCGATTCTTGGCAAGACCAACCTCCCGGAGCTTGCCGCGTCAATCGGCACGACCAACACGATCTTTCCGGCGACCCAGAATCCATGGCGGGAGGGCGTCACGCCGGGAGGCTCCAGCGGCGGCAGCGGCGCGGCGGTCGCCGCCGGGATGGCCTCGGTCGCGCTGGGCGGAGATACCGGAGGATCGATCCGGATCCCTGCATCGTGCTGCGGCGTCGTGGGCCTGCGACCGACCCCGGATCGAATTCCGTCCGAGGAGGTCGACGTGATCGTCCTGCAGTCACGTGGCCCGATGACGCGCACCGTGGCGGACGCCCGGCTGCTCTTCTCGGTGATGACGGCGACCAGCCCGAACGGAGCGCAGCCGAAGCGCCGCGCCCTGATCGGGATGGCCGACTCCAACGCCCTTGGCGCGGATCCCGCTGTGCGCGAAGCCTGCCAGCGCGCTGCCCGCGCGCTGGAATCAGCGGGCCATGAGATCGAGCAGATCAAGTGGGACCCGGAGCCCGTCACGGAGGGCTACGGGGTCGTGCGGCGCGCCAGCATGGCGAGCTTTCCCGCCGATCTCTCCACATTCGGCCCAGGCATCCGCAACCTGGCCGCGGAAGGCCGCGGTCTCACCGCGATGGACTATTTCCACGCTTTCGAGAAGGCGACTGACGCGGCCAATCGCGCCGTCGGGGTGCCACTTCAAACGCGTTACGACTTCCTGCTCACGCCAACGCTCGGTCTGCTGCCCATGCCGATCGAGAATGTCCCGCCTTTTCTCGGCGAGGAGTGGGCGCGCTACGTGCAGTTCGTGCTACCCGTGAGCTTCGCGCGTACGCCGGCAATCTCCATTCCCGCGGGTCTTCACGACGGACTGCCGGTCGGCGTCCAGCTGGTCGGAAGATTTGCCCAGGAATACGAGCTTCTCGACTTCGCAGAGCAGCTGGAAAAGATGCCCGGCTTCGGATTCCAACGACCGCCCGATATGGAGTAGTGGATGAAAGCTCAGCGCGTCGAGATGTTCGTGTGCCCTTCGGCCACGCCCGCGGACACGTCAGGCCTGCAAAGGCTGGCGGACGCGGGAAAGATCAAGCCGGAGACGCTCGTCGCGCTGGTCGGCAAGACCGAAGGCACGGGCGCGCACGACGACTGGGGTCGTGTGTGGGCGGATGTGGCGCTGCGCGAATGGACCGCGACGTTTCTCGGCATCCACGTCGAGGACGTCGCCAAGCAGGTCATCTTCGTTCTTTCGGGTGGGTGCCCCGGCGTGATCACGCCACACATCGTCGCCGTGACGCGCGAGTGGATCGAGGCTCCCGAGGGCAACGCCCAGGACGACAAGCGACTCGTCGTCGGTCGGGCCGGGTCGGATGCAATCGCCCCCGAGGAAGTCGGCCGGATGGGCATGATCCGTAAGGTCGCCGAGGCGACGCATCGCGCGATGGCGGATGCGGCGCTGAGCGATCCGAAGGACGCGCACCTGGTCATGGTCAAGGTGCCGGGGTTGACGACCGCGAGCATCAAGGACGCGGAATCGCGCGGCAAGACGGTCGTCTCGCACGACCTGACGTTCGGTCCCGAAGGTGCGGGAGCGTACGCGAACGACGCCGCCGCATTGGGGGTCGCGATGGCCCTCGGCGAGGTCCCCGAGTCCTCGCTGTCGGACGAGGTGGTGCGCCGCAACTGGGATCTCTATTCAGAGGTGGCGATGACCTCGTCCGGGGGCGAAAAGCGTCACGGCGAGGTCGTCGTGTTCGGCAACTCGAACACCTCGCAAAGCCCGCTCCGGATCGGCCATTCCGTGACGCGGGACTTCATCGACGCTGAGGGTGTGCGCAAAGCGCTGCGTTCGGCCGGCCTGCATTTCAAAGACGGATTGCCCGACGAGGCCGACCTGACGCGCCTGGTCCACGTCTTCGCGAAATCCGTGATCCCGGGCAGCGATCAGGTCCGCGGCCAGCGGATCACCCTGCTCGACGACGCCGACGCCTACCAGATCGGCAAGGCGCTGGGGGGCATGCTCGTCGCGTCGGTCACCGGCCGCACCACGAACTATGTGAGCGGGGGCGAGCGCAACTCGCACCAGGGACCACCGGGAGGCAACATCGTCGCGGCAGTCGTCAGGGCCGACTCGTAGCGAGCTCGTACAGCTTCAACGGCGAGAGGGGCATCTCGGTGACCGGCACACCGAGTGCGTCCCCGATTGCCGACCCGATCACCGCACCGACCGGGATCACGCCCGCCTCCCCCGCCCCCTTCACCCCCAGTGGGTTCAGCGGCGAGGGCGTTTCGATGTGGTCGATCTCGATTGGCGGGATCTCGGTCGCGTAAGGGATGAGGAACTCCATGAAGGACGCGTTGCGCAGCTGGCCGTCCGAGTCGTAGGCAAGCCGCTCGTAGAACGCACCGCCGATTCCCTGCGCGACGCCCCCCTCGATCTGACCCTGCAGGACGAGCGGATTGATCACGCGGCCACAGTCATGCACGACGACGTATTTGAGTATCTCGAGTCGAAACGTCTTCGGGTCGACCCGCACGTAGGCCGCATGGCATCCTGACGCCCACGTGGAACCCGGCGGGCTGTAGTAGCCGGTCGCCTCGAGACCCGGCTGCTCGCCTTCGTGCAGCGGCGGACCGGGACGGGCTTTGGAAGCGAACTGCGTCGCCGCCTCGGTGCCGCCCCCGAAGGCGTAGCGCACCGGGTTCGAAAGCACGGCGACCGCCGCCAGCGGAATGCCGCGATCTGGCGAGCCCTTCACCCGCACCCGGCCGCCTGCCAGCTCGAGGTCCGCGGGATTCGCCTCGAGGTGATCGGCCGCAATCTGCTTCGCCTTACCGGCCACCATGCGCGCCGCGACGTACATCGCGTTGCCCGCGGTGACCGCGCCGCGCGACGCGAAGGTGCCCACGCCCCAGGGAAAACGGCGTGTATCGCCGCTCGTGATCTCGACGTCCTTGACGTCCACTCCAAGCTCGTCGGCGACGACCTGAGCCCACACCGTTGCGTGGGCCTGGCCCTGGCTTGGGATCCCGGTCGCCGCCACGACCTTGCCCGAGACAAGGACCTGGACGTGAGCGCCTTCATACGGGCCGACCCCGGTGCCTTCGACGTAAACGCCGACACCCATGCCGATGTTGTCGCCGTTCGGTTTCGGTCCCAGCATGGCGACCGCCCGCTCGAGCAGAGCCGGGTAATCGCCGCTGTCGTAAACGACGGCGTTGCCGTCCTGCCACGCGACACCGACGTCGTACGGAAACTGATCCTGCTGGATCAGGTTGCGCCGCCGGACCTCGATGCGATCAATGCCCAGCTCAGACGCGATGGCGTCGAGAGTGCGCTCCATCACAAAGCATGCGTGCGGCCGCCCGGCGCCGCGGTAGGGCGAGGTGGGCGTCGCGTTCGTGTACAGGTCGCGAAACCGGACCCGATAGTTTGCGATCCGATACGGCCCAGGCACCTGGGCCGCGGTGATGATCGGAAGGATGATCCCGTACGGTGTGTACGCGCCTCCGTCGTGGATAAAGTCGTCGTCCAGCGCGAGCACACGGCCTTCATCGTCGAAGCCCACCTCGACCTCGTGCACCTGTCCGCGTTCCTGGTTGACCGCGGTGAAGTGTTCTTGCCTGTCTTCGGTCCACTTCACGGGACGGCCGAGCTGCATCGCGGCGTACGGCACCAGCAGCTCGTCGGGGTAGAAAAGCATGATCTTCGGCCCGAAGCCTCCACCGACGTCGGGGGCGACCACCTCGACGTTCGACTCAGGCAGTCCGAAGAACACCGCCAGGCCGCCCCGAATCGACGTCGGCGACTGAGTCGAGTCGAAGACGGTCAGCTTGCGGTCCGCGTCCGACCAGCGCGCCCAAACCGCGCGCCCTTCCATCGGGCTGGCCGCCCCCCGCTCATATCGATAGCGCAACCGCTTGCGGTGAGGGGCCTCGGCCAGCGCTTCGTCGACATCACCGACCTCTTGCACCATCTCCGCGGCGACGTTGCCGGGCACGTCGTCGTGCACGAGGTGCTCGGCGCGAGCGGCGGCTTCCGGTGTGATGACCACCGGCAGCGGCTCGTATTCCACCTGCACCAGGTCCGCGGCGTCTTCGGCGAGGTATCTGCTTTCCGCGACGATGAATGCAACCGCCTCGCCCGCGTATCGCACGATCTCCGAAGCCAGACACCGCTGCGTGCGGCCGTGGGTCAGGTTGGGATGCGGGATTAGAAGCGGAAGGTCGAGGCCACCGAAAGGCAGGTCGGCCGCCGTGTAGACGGCAGCCACGCCGGGCATCGCTCGCGCCTCGTTGACATCGATCGACGTGATCCGGGCGTGCGCGTGCGGCGACCGAACGAAGCAGCATTCGAGAGCGCCTTCATCGATATCGTCGGTGAAGCGCCCGCGCCCGCGCAGCAGGCGGTCGTCCTCGACGCGCTGCACCGGCGCGCCGAACCAGCGGGTCGTCATTTCGACAATTCCACCGCGCGGGTCACCGCGCGCCGGATTGATGCATAGCCGGTGCAGCGGCACAGGTTGCCGGCGATGCCTTCTTCGATCTGCTGGGCGGTTGGTTGGGGATGCTGCGCCAGCAGCCCGACGACGGACATCACGAATCCCGGCGTGCAGAAGCCGCACTGCAGGCCGTGGGTTTCATGAAACGCCTGCTGCACAGGGTGGAGCGGCGCGCCGCTGCGAGCGAGCCCCTCGACCGTCGTGAGTTCGTGGCCCTCAGCCTGCACCGCGAGCATCAGGCACGAACGCACCGGATTCCCATCCAGCAGCACCGTGCAGCAGCCGCAGACTCCATGCTCGCAGCCGACGTGGGTGCCGGTGAGGCCCAGGTCGTGCCGCAGGTGGTCGGAGAGCAGACGCCGGGCATCGGCGGGCGCCGGATATTCGACCCCATTCACCTTCACGCGGCGAACGCCTTCTCGGTCAGGACGCGCACGAGGTGGAGCCGGAAGTCCGGCGTCGCCTCCAGGTCGCCGCTCGGCTGCAGGCCGCGCGTTGCGTCACTCCGGTCAGCCAGCACGGGAGTTGACCCGACGCCGAACAGAGCGAGCCTGGTGTCCGCCCTCACGACCCCGGCAAGCGCGAAATCGCCATGGCGGCGCGACTCTTCCAGGATCGCGAATGGCTCTGGAGATGCCGGAAACCAGGCTTCAACGACCATCTCGTCCGTCTCCAGCGCCGTCTCGAACACGCCGCTGAACAGCTGATCGGCGGCGATCGTGCGCTTGCCGCGGACCGACTGGGCGATGACGTGACCGCCAAGGGCGAGCAGCACGGCGGGCAGCTCGGATGCGGGGTCGGCGTGGGCGAGGCTGCCGCATACGGTTCCCCTGTTGCGGATGACGCGGTGCGCGACCAGGCGCACCGCCTCGCCGAGCAGAGGGCAGACGCGCGCCACGAGGTCGGAGTCCTCGACGGCCGCCTGGCGCCCGAGCGCTTCGACGGCGATTCCGCCGTCGCGCTCGTAGATCCGATCGAGACCGGCGACCCGGTTGATGTCCACCAGGTGACGAGGCCTCGCCAGGCGGAAGTTGAGCAGCGGGATGAGCGACTGGCCGCCTGCCAAAACCTTCGCCTCCTCGAGTGAGGCCAGCAGGGAGCAGGCCTCATCCAGCGTCGTGGGCGCGTGGTACTCGAAGGGAGGCGGCTTCACTCGTCGAGGATCGCGACCGCGCGGCACAGCGCGGCCTCGCCGCCCTGGAATCGCCACGGAAAACAACCGAATTGGATCTTGCGGTCGAGCACGTCGTCGAGCTGCCCGCCGAGGTTCTCGATGTGTACCACGTCGTGCGGGAACAGAAGCGTGTGCATGATCTGGTAGTCGGCCTTGGGAAAGATCTGGTCGAGGCTGCGGCCAAGCTTCACCTCCGCCTCCTCCGCCTCGTCGGCGCGGATGCGCCGGATCACCGTGTTCATCGGATGGTCGGCGCTTCCAGCGTCCACCGCGATCCACCGCACGCCGCGCTTGAGCACCCATTCGGCGAACTCGCGCGCCGGTCCCGGATGCCGGATGAAGTAACGCGTCTCATCGACATGGGAGCGGTCGGTCCAGTTCTCGGGGTAGTAGCGGTGGTAGCCGGTGCGGATGACCAGGATGTCGCCGCGCTCGATCTTCAGCCCGGTGGCTTTCTCCCAACGCTCGAAGTGCTCGGGACCGTACACGTCGTAGTCGCCGATGCCAAGCCGCTCGAGGTCGACCACGCATGCGGGGCCTATGAGGAAGTCGAGCGGCAGGTCGCCGATGAACTTGCCGCCGGTCAGGAAATGCGCCGGCGCGTCCAGGTGTGTGCTGACATGGAGCGTCATCGTGATCTCCTGGCCGCCGGCACGATCGAAGGCGAGGTGCTTGATCCAGCGGATCGCCGGACCCGGGTAGCCGGCGAAGGCCGGCGTATGCAGCGAGAAGTCTTGGGTGAGGTCGAGAAACCTCATGTTCGCTGCGACGTCAAGACCGAACGCTGCACCTTGCCCATCGCGTTGCGCGGCAGCCTGTCCATCGTGATCACCCGCTTCGGACACTTATAGGACGCGAGACGCTCGTGGGCAAAGGCGATCAGCGCGCTCTCGACCAGCGGCTCCGTTCCGGAGGGCACGACGTACGCGGTGACCTCCTCACCCCACTTCTCGCTCGGCACGCCCGCGACCGCGACCTCCTGCACGGCTGGATGCGATTCGAGAACGAGCTCGACCTCGCGCGGGTAGACGTTGAAGCCGCCGGTGATGATCAGCTCTTTGATCCGCCCGCGGATCGCAAGCGTGCCGTCCCCGCCGATCTCGCCCACATCTCCGGTGCGGAAGAATCCATCGGAGGTGAAGGCCTCGTTGGTGGCCTGTGGGTTGCGCCAGTAGCCGGTGAAAACCTGGCCGCCTTTGAGGAGGACCTCGTCGAGCTCGCCGAGCTTCACCTCGACACCGGGAAACGGATAGCCGACGCGGCCCGGCTGACGCGGGCCTTGGTAAGGATTCGTGACCACGATTCCGCCTTCGGTTATGCCGTAGCGCTCGACGGGCGGCTGGCCGAGCAACCGCTCGCATCGCTCAAAGAGCGCAGGCGGCAGGGGCGCCGACCCGCACACGAAGACCCGAACGTGGGAGAGGTCGGTCGGATTCTCGTCGAGCCAGTCGCAAAGCCGTTGGTACATCGACGGCACGCCAAAGAACATCGTGCCTCCCGATTTCAACTCGGTGACCACGCCGGCTGGAGTGAACGGAACCAGGATCGCGCTGGCGCCGCTGAGCAAGGTGCCGTGGAGGCCCATGCCAAGACCGTGCAGATGAAAGAGCGGCAGCGCACGATCGCGCCGCGACCCTGAGCGAGGAAGTTGCCATGGTCGAGCAGCGCGCCCTTGGGCCGGCCGGTCGTCCCGGACGTGTAGAGGATCGCGGCCGGACTCTCGGGCGTGAGCGCCGGCATGGCCGGCTCAGCCGCACGAGGCAAGTCGTGGAGCAGAACAACCCGAGCTCCGAGGGGTTCGACAATCGCAGCCCTCGCCTTGTCCGCGACGACCAACGCAGGCTCCGAGTCGCGAAGGATGTGCTCGGCCTCGGCGGAGTGGTAGTCCGGATTCATCAGCACGACGCAAGCGCCCGCGCGCTGAACGCCGAGGTACGCCGTGACCCAGTCGAGCGAGTTGGCCGCGAACAGCGCGACGCGGTCCCCTGACTTGAGGCCAAGGGCACGCAAACCGCCGGCGATCCGGCCGGCCTCATCCCTCAGCTGGTCGCGGGTGATCTGTCG
>WNGI01001479.1_pt1 | contig 26587 bp, 23 predicted proteins | sample 5400621 | NCBI WGS metagenome assembly WNGI01 (sample SAMN13153374, study PRJNA577476) | soil metagenome | isolation source: 20 cm soil or saprolite under Garry oak tree replicate 1 | place: USA:California | collected 2016-06-15 | reverse complement strand
CGGCATTCCCTTAATTGTGATTTCGTTGCCGCTCTTTCTCCTAAACTGGCGTTGGGCGCTGGTGCTGTTCTTATTTGGTTGGGTTCTTCAGTTCGTTGGCCACGCCATCGAAGGCAATCGGCCCGCCTTCTTCAAGAACCCAATGTACCTGCTTGTCGGTCCGTGGTGGCTTCTTCGTCGTGCCGCGGCAGCCCTCGGCGTCGCCAAGACATCGCCTTCCAAGTGAAGAAGCTCGTAAGGCGATAACTGGAATGGAAGAGCCCAGGCTTATCAGAACCGGAAGCGGTAGCGACCGGCCAAATACTCAACCTTAAGGACAGCCACATTCAAATGTACGGTCCACGCGTTGTGTCTCGGCTCCTTATAAACAGGTTGAGTATTTGGCCGGTCGCTACCGCTTCCGGTTCTGATGTGTTCCAATGCAATTGAAGCAATGTCCTCCATCGAATCTCCGGAAAACAAAGCGCAGTCTCATTCGATTCCAGAAACAGTTTCGCGAATACTCAAGGATGGTTCGATCGCCGTGCTGGCTACGCTCGTTGAAGCTGCAACAAATGCCACTGCGAAAGTAGGTGCAAAATTACTGGTTGATAACCTGGAAACTACCAGTACGACGGCGGGTACCTTAGGGAGTGAAGTCCTTGATCGAGCGGTCATCGAACACGCGGCGAGATTCCTCGATTCAAGAAAGGAGAGTAGCGTCTTTCAAGTGAAGGAGTTCGCGCCGGCCCTTACCGATTGGAGCGAGGCGCAGATTCTTTTCGAACGCATCCAGCCGGAGCCGCGGTTGGTAATCTGCGGTGCGGGCCATGTCGGAGCTTCCCTGGCCAGGCTTGCGAGCCTGATGGGTTACCACGCGACGTTGATTGACGATCGTGCTGAATTCGTTACGCGCGAGCATTTTCCTGATCTAACAATCGAATTAGTAGCCGCCGGCAGTTGGTCAGAGGCCGTGCAAACGGCGCTTGACGACGGACACGGGGTGAGTGTCGCGATCGTCACGCGCGGGCACAGCGAAGATGAACAATGCCTGCGAGCAGTGATGACAGTCGACGCTGACTATGTTGGATTAATTGGCAGCAAGCGACGAACCAGGATTGTGCTACAACGTCTGCGCGAAAGCGGCGTTGATGAGGAAAGGCTTGAAAGAGTTTACGCTCCGGTTGGGCTCGACATCGGGGCGGTCACACCTGAAGAAGTTGCGCTGGCGATCATGGCCGAGATTGTTGCAGTGCGCCGTGGTGGTAAAGGTGAACCCATCTTTGGAGGTCATTTTCGAAATTTATGCTAAAAGTTGTCCATTCTAGGCCGGTGACTTTCGAAGTGTCGCCGAAATAGAACGCGAGGAGGTGCGCGATGCTGTTAATGAATTCTGCGGAGGAGCTTGACCCCAAAAAGGCAGGTCCTGCATTGGCAGCGAAGAAAGTATTTCTCTGTACCCTTGTAGCGACGTCTATTGGTTTGGTTTATGGACTGGCTCTCGGATTTCGAGATGGCGAGCCGTTTGGCCCTGGATTATTTTTTACAGCGGCCTTTGGAGGATTCGTTGGTTTTGTGTCCAGCCTTCTTTTCCTGTGGCTACGAAAGCTACGCGTGGTAGCCACCGGTTCAAAGATCAGGATGTCAGCAGTATTCGCGCTGTTAGCGATGCTACCCGGAGCGCTAATGTTTTCTCTCTTTTCTGAGGGATGGGCGATGGCGTTGTATCAAGCAGTTTATGGAGCCATTGTCGGTGGGCTGATCGGAGCCATTCTAGGATTTTTGATTGGGAGAGTCTCTTCGAAGTAGATTGGCCCAAGCCGACTTAACCTTTACCCTTTTACCCCGTTCCCCTTTTCCCCTAATGTTTAAGGTACTTTTCCGGCAGTGGATTCTTTGCATCCTCGCCTTGCCAGAAGATCGTCACAATCCACCAGCGCTTACCGTCGTTCATCAATTGAACGCTGTTGATGCCGCGTTGAAATGGCTTCGCGTCGTCTGGCGCATGGCGCGATTCATAAGTACTGAAGGCGTGCGCAATCTGGCCAAACTGTTCGGTGCGACGCGCGACTTCGCGTTCGTAAAAACCCTCCTTGTCAAAAAAACCACTGCCACGTTCAATATATTCATCGATCGTCAAGACACGTGATCCGTAACCTCCTGCCTGCCGTGGCCCGGTTGGAATCAGACGCGCGCCGGGAACAAACAGAGAGCGCATGCGGTCCCAATCGCGCTTCTTTCCGGCGGGCCCGGAGATGACGTCGTAAACGGCGGCGATAATCGTATCGATTGAAGCGACGTCAGCGGCATTCGCCGCCGGAGTTGCAGGTGCTTCTACCGTCAGCGTTTTTGGCATTGGTGATGGTCCAGGCGAAGGGGTTGGTTTTTGTTTCTCTGTCTGGGCCGTTGTGGTACCCACCGCGCCGGCAATGATCGTTAACGCAATAAGAACTTTCAGTGCCAACGAAATGACTCTCATGGATTCTCCTACGGATGGATTTTTTCTGGCATCGCTCCGATTAAAACACGCGCTCAATAATTCTCGCAAAGTTGTGCGGAGAGGAATTACCAGCGGAAATCCCTCACCATTGAGACATAGAGAACACGAAGAGGATGCAGAGAGAATTCACATGAGGTACTACGCACAGAGGGTACTGATGCAGTTCGCGCTTCCTATCTCATTAGCATCGCCGCTTTAGCGCGGTGAATTTAGTGCCCGAGCCACCCGGAAACCGTTTAAACGGTTTCCCTTTCGAACACAATCACTTTCACCGGGCTAAAGCCACGGTGCTAATGAGAAGAGCCGTCAGTTTCAAACCGCAGAGTCGCCTTCGATCTCGTCCGGGGGCTTCGTGCTATGTTACGTTCAGCCAAAGCATGTCAATAGAAGTCGAGAAACTAGAGTCGGCGAGAGCGCCGCGTCATCGGTCCGGAATGTTTCGCGCGATGTCGCATCGCAACTACCGCCTTTTCTGGACCGGAGCGTTTCTCTCAAATGTGGGCACGTGGATGCAAGCCGTCGCTCAGGGCTGGCTCGTTCTGCAGTTAACAAACTCCGCATTCTGGCTAGGGCTTGATGCCTTTATGGCAACAGCGCCCGGATTTTTCCTTACGCTTCTTGGCGGAGTCTTCGCTGATCTGGTGGATCGACGCAGGTTGCTGATCTACACGCAGGTAATCGCGGGTTGCGCTGCGGTAGCACTGGCAACCCTGGTTTGGATTGGCGCGGTCAACAGATGGATGGTGCTGGGGTTTTCTTTTGTAACTGGCTGTTGTATGGCGCTGGCCAGCCCGTCCTATCTCGCTCTCACCTTTGATCTCGTTGGTCGCGAAGACCTTGCGAACGCGATAGCCTTGAATTCATCGCAATTTCAACTTGCTCGAGTGGTAGGACCAACGTTGGCGGGTTTGGGCTTCAGGCTGTTCGGTTTGGCTGGATGCTTTTTCGTGAATGGTCTCTCCTTCATCGCCGTCGTGGTAAGCCTGGCCATGGTCCGTTTTGATTCCGGCATTCATACGACCACCACACCTGCCCACTCGGTGCGAGACCGGCGCGCCCTCTGGCGAGACCTGATCGAGGGTTTTGCTTATGTCCGAAATCGTCCGCGCGTTTTTTCGTTGTTGATGATGTCGTCAGTAAATAGCCTGTTTGGCGCTCCCTACTTCGCATTGATCCCAATCTATGCTCGTGACGTTTTTCATCTGGGGGCAACCGGGCTGGCCTCGTTGATGGGCACTGCAGGCGCCGGAGCGTTTTGCGGCGCAGGATTGTTAATTGTTCTTGGCGACTTTCGCAGAAAAGGTTGGGTCGTCCTGGGAGGCAGTTTGGCATTTGGTGTTTTTGTCCTCGCTTTCGCGCTCTCGACCCGCTTGATGTTTTCTTACATATTTCTCTTTGGTCTCGGTTTCGCACTGGTGACTTCCGTAGCAGTGGTCAATACGCTGCTCCAGAAACTTGTAACGGACCAAATGCGTGGCCGAGTTATGAGTATGTTCATCCTTTCCTTCATGGGCACAATGCCAATCGGCAACATCATCGCCGGCACAGCCTCGCAACGCTTCGGTGTGGCCCACACGCTGGCGACCGGCGGCCTGGTCATCGCCATCTTCGCGATCACGATGACGATTTCAAACCAGCGCCTGCGCGAGCTTTACTAGATTTCCTAAGTATTCCGCAAACTTTTGCTGGTTTCGCAAGAGGACGCCCGGCAATCCGTTCTATACTCCGAGTAAGGCGGGTAAACTTTTGCGTAGGGTTAATGAGGAGATTATGAGAGTCTTAAAACTTCGATTTTTGCTGCTGTCGGTACCATTATTGTTAGCAATTGCGGCCAGCGCGTCAGCGCAAGGGGTGATTGTGCCAGGGCCGTGTAACCGTTGCCCGGACCGCCCTCGCCCGGTCAACTTGCCCCGCTCCCTTCCCATCAAATCCATCAAAATCGACACAAAGATCTCGTCGCAGGTGGCGACTACCCATGTAGAACAAATTTTTAGAAACGATACCGACGCGACTTTGGAAGGGACATATTTCTTTCCCATCCCCGAGCACGCATCGATTACCGAGTTTGCGATCTGGGATGGCGATCGCCGCCTGGTTGGCGAAGTACGCTCGCGCGAAGAGGCCAGGCGGATCTACGATGAAATAGTCAGGCGCCAGCGTGATCCGGGTTTGCTGGAATACGCCGGCAAGGATCTTTTTCAGGCAAGCATTTTTCCCATTCCGGCGCATTCAGACAAAAAACTCGAAATCACTTATTCTCAAATACTCGAGGCAGAATCAGGCACGGTTGCGTATCGTTACCCGCTCGGAACCGGCAGACAGGTGACGCAGATTGGCAGTGTCTCGGGTCGGATTGAACTTGAGAGTAAGGATCCGATTAGAAACATCTATTCTCCGACTCACGCCGTTGAGGTGAAGCGAAATGGCGATCGCCATTCCGTCGTCACCTTTGAGAGTGGCAAAGAGCCACAAGATTTCCAGCTGTTCTATGGACTATCCCGCGAAGATTTCGGCGTCACTCTCTTGACTCACCGTGAACCAGGCAAAGATGGCTATTACCTGTTGATGATTTCGCCGAAAGATGATTGGTCGGAACAGGAATACGCCGCCAAGGACATCGTCTTTGTTTTGGACACCTCCGGGTCGATGGCCGAAGCAGGAAAGATGGACAAGGCGCGGGCAGCTTTGTTGTATGGCATTCGAATTCTGCGACCGCAGGATCGTTTCAACGTGGTCTCTTTCGCCGGCGAAGAGCGCCTGATGGAAAGCCGGATGATCACGGCTGACGAACAGGGTCGCAAGCGTGGGGAAGCGTTTGCTCAATCACTGCGGCCAGTCGGGGGAACCAATATCAACCAGGCACTGTTGGCGGCAATGCAGCAGTTTGAGTCAAGCAGTCGTCCGAAGATCCTCGTTTTCATGACTGACGGCTTACCAACCGTCGGGGTAACAAATACCGAGGCAATTATGGCCACGGCGCGGTCGGAACGTAAACCAGGCCTGCGTATTTTCACGTTTGGCGTTGGTTACGACGTCAACACAGCTCTGCTGGACAGGCTGGCGGCTGAAAATGGCGGGGTGGCCGACTATGTCGAACCGAAGGAGGATTTGGAAGTCAAAGTCTCGAACTTCTTTGCGAAAGTTAACTATCCGGTTCTTACTGATCTGAAACTCGACATGGCAGGCGTTGAAACGGACCTGGTTTATCCGCGCGCGCTACCGGATTTGTTCCGAGGCTCACAAATCACGCTCATCGGCCGCTATCGAAATCCCATCGACATGGACTTTGTCAGGTTGCAGTTGGTCGGCAATGCAAACGGCGCAAACAAGAGTTTCTTCTACAACAATCTTCGGTTTGCCATGCATGAAGATGAAAACGACTTCCTGCCGCGTTTGTGGGCGACCCGCCGTGTCGGCTGGCTCATGGAACAAGTTCGCAGTAACGGCGAGCAACAGGAGTTGCGCGACGAGATTGTTGACCTGGGAACACGGTATGGCATCGTGACGCCTTACACTTCTTATCTCGCGCTCGAGCCGAGCGCTGCGGCACAGGACGTTACCAACCAACCAGCGAATAATCGCGGTTTCGGCTCCGGACAAGTTTTCTCAAACTCTCCCGCCCCTGCAAAAGCAGCGGAGGCGAGGGCAACCACGGGCGCAGGAGCGGTGCTGCAGAGCAAACGCGCGCGCGAACAGCAGGAGATGTCGAGAGTTGACAAGGATAGCCCGTCTTACGCGATCAGGACCGCCGGCAGCAAGACGTTTTACCTGCTCGAAGGTGTTTGGACTGACTCGGAGTTCAAAGCCGGCGCGAAGCTACCCGAGACAATAGTCAAATTCGGCAGTGATGATTACTTCGCGCTGCTGAAACAAAAGCCTCGACTGGCGGAGTTCTTCTCGTTAGGCGAGCGAGTGGCAGTGGTCTTTGAAGGGAGAGTCTACCGCGTCAACGCAGCGAATTAGCTGGACGAAAGGGGAGTGCTGAGAAAACCGAGAGGCCACGCGTTTCTAACGAAGCGTGTGGCCTCTGGTGATTTTTGCTCTAAGTTTGTAGGGGCGGCACTCCGTGGCCCCTCCTCGCGGTGTCATTAACTTTCAAGAGATATATCAATCAACGAGGGGCGGCCACGGAGTGCCGCCTCTACAAAATGACAACGCCACTTCTTGTCTTGCGGTGTGCAGTTGGGGTACAAATTTGAAACAGAATCAATCTAACATTCAATCAAGCTTGGTCATTGCGACCACGAATGGCAGCGGCTATCCATGCACTTAAGCCAGGAGTAGTTATCAAATAATGATGCCCCTTAAGAAGAAAGTTCATAATCGATCGTTGAAAATCCAGCTGCTCCGGCAATTAATTCCAGCCGCGCTCTTTCTGGTTTTCATTGCGGCGCCGGCTAAGAGTCAGCAGGGATGGGTCGCAACACAGGTTGCGCCAGCGGGCCAGGATCTGAATACCGTTTACTTCCTGGACAATAAACGGGGCTGGGTTGGCGCTGGACAATAAACGGGGCTGGGTTGGCGGAGACAATGGATTTCTAAGCCGTACGGAAGACGGTGGGCACACCTGGCTCAAGCAGATCGTGCAAACGAAAGACGCTATCAATGACATCTACTTTCGCGACAAAGATGCGGGTTTCCTGATTGCCGGCAACGCTATTTTTGCGACGCGCGACAATGGCGTGCGCTGGAGCGAAGAGCGCCGATTTCCGCCGCGCGAGTTTGATGGCGCCGAGGTGGAACTTTATAGCGTTCGTTTCTCCAGCAAGAAGAAGGGATGGGTGGTCGGCTCCGTTAGCAAGCGTGAACACGTTATCGATAGCATTCTGCTCTACACCGACAACGCTGGCGAAACCTGGCAGCGCCAACGCGCGCCAAGCCGCCTGGAACTAATTCACATTGATTTTGCCAACGATAAGCGGGGCTGGATCGCCGGCGCGGAAGGCACCATTCTCGCTACGGTCGACGGCGGACAAACCTGGACCAAACAAGTGTCGGGCACTACCGCGACGATTTTCCATGTCGACTTTCGCAGCGAAAAGAAAGGCCTGGCTGTGGGCGAGCGTGGCACCATCCTGCGAACTTCCGACGGAGGTATTACCTGGAGCCCGGTCGTAGTGAAAACCCACGCGACAATCTTGAATGTTCAGTTCATTAGCGATGACAACGGTTGGGCGGTTGGCCGCAGCGGCACCATCCTGCGCACCGATGATGCCGGCCTGGACTGGATCGAACAGGAGTCAGGCACCAAACAGAATCTTTACGGCCTGTATTTTGTTAAGAAGATCGGGTGGGCTGTTGGTGGCGACGGAATGCTCCTGCGCTACGAACAATGAGCATTGTCTGTCCTACATGAAGCAACCGAGAGTTGCTACAATGACATCTCATAGCCGAGGTTATTAGGATGGTCGTATACATAACGGCCACCATAACACTCGGTTCCTCCTGTGATTTATGCCCGGCATCGCAATAATGCCGGGCAATTTTTTTGTTTGATTTGCAGTGCGGTGACCATACAAGCACCCAACTGGGGATCTCGGGTCACCGCTTTGTTCGGCTGCGACTTGTCGCGGCCAGGCGTGTTAAGCCGCCTCTTTTGAGGAACTGCGGGGCCTCAAGCCGCCGGAGATGAAAGCGCTCTCAGCGCACTAACTGGTTGGGCTGACCAACTACCCGTCTTTGCTGCCCGTGAAAGGCAAGGCCGGTGAGTTTTCCAGGCTTATGCTGCCTTCCATTTGCTTGTCCGCGATTTCACCTTCGATCTGGGCTTCCATCCTGTGGCCGGCAATGTCAAACGAAATAGTTCCCGCGAACGATTCGCCGTCGAACGTCGCCGACAATAATTCGCCATTTCCCATTTCCGAGGTCACTTTTCCGGAAAAGCCCTTTTCGAGATTACGCAGTATCAACATGGCAGGAATGCTCTGGCCCAGCGGCGTTTCAATTAGTAATGACCAATTTCCAGCCAGCGCGGCGGCCGCTTCCGGTGAGTGTGACGCAACGGTGGGTTTGTCCTTTTTCTTTCCCGCCGTGTTGTAAAATTCGATCTCATCCGCATAGGGCTCCGCTTGATGCGCTAGTTCCGCGCCATCGCCGACGATGACAATCGCTGCCCTGTCAGGCATCACGTATTTTCTCGCGACTTCCTGGACCTGCGGAATCGTCACTGCCTGAATCCGGTTACGATAAATCTCCAGATAGTCTTCCGCTAAATGAAACATCTTGATCTGGACAAGCTGATCAACGAGTCCCTCCTGCGTTTCCAGCCGCAGGGGAAACACGCCGGTAAGGTACGACTTGGCGTCGGCAATCTCCTTTTCTGACACCGGCTCGTTGCGTATCCGATCCAACTCGTAAAAGAACTCCTTGAGAGAGTCGCCAGTGACGGGAGTTCGCACCTCGGCAGTCGCGCGAAACGTGCCGGCTGTTCGCCGCGCATCAAGACTTGAGTAAGCGCCGTAAGTGTAGCCTTTGTCCTCACGGAGGTTCATGAACAGCCGTGACGACGCATTTGCGCCCAACACCGTATGCATTACCAGCATTGGAAAGTAATCCGGGCTGGTGCGGGTGATGCCCTCGTTGGCTATGACGATATTTGTTTGTGCGGAGCCTGGTCTATCGACGATGTAGGCGGAACGAGAGGTGCGTTGCGGTGGAGCAGGGAAGTTGTCGCCGGCTAAGTCGCCGGGCTGCCAATTGCCGAACAGGTTTTCAATCTGCTGCAGGATTGACTGCTGTTGTACATCACCAGCAACCAGGAGCACTGCGTTATTGGCAACAAACGTCGCCCGGTGGAATTCGATGAGCCGCTCGCGTGTGGTGGCATCGATAGACTCAGGAGTTGGCGCGGTGACGTGATAGGGATGTTTCCCAAACATCACCCGCGCTACCATTTCGCTTGCCAGGAACGAAGGCTGTGCCCGCTGTTGCTTAAGACTTTCCTTAGAGTTCTGTTTTGTCAGTTCCACCTCATTAGGCGGAAAGACCGGCCGTAGCGCGACGTCGGCCAGCAGCTCGAGAATATCTTCGCTAAACGTTGCCAGTGATGAGGCTGCGACAGTGGTGTAATCGGAATTTGCGCCGGCCTGGAGCGTGGCGCCCAATCGCGCAACCTCATCTGCGATCTCGCGGCTCGTTCGCGACTCCGTGCCTTCCGTCAGCAGTCCGGTCAACATATCCATCAGACCTGGCAACTGGGGAGGATCATGAGCGTCGCCGGTTCGCAAAGCTAAACGATAGCTTACGAGTGGCAGCTTCGAATCTTCTACGATAACCACCACCAGGCCGTTCGACAGAGTAGTCTCGTATGCAGCCGGTAACTTTATTGGACGAGAAGGCAGCGGCGGCGGTGGCTGCTTTAGGTATTCTTTTTGAGTACTCATTTTAAGGGTGCAATGGCCCCGAGCCTGCGTCAGTTTGCTGCGGAGGATCTGCCGGTTGCTGCGGTTGTTCCAACTGGCCGCTAACTGAACCCCCAACCGGTGCGCCAACTTCTGGCGTTGGCTGTGCCGGAGGCGCTGGCGGAACCTGCGGCGCCGGCGCTGCTGGTTGTTTGGGTTCGCCTGGCGGCTGAGGAGACGCGGGGATCGCACTTTCGCCCACTTCTTCGGCTGAGGCGCCTTCTGCCACGGCGGCGGGGACAATGTCGAGAACCACGCGGTTATCTACGTCGAGAAAACGCTCGACGGAACTTCTGATTTGCTCAGGAGTGATCGCCAGATACTGATCGAGTTCGGAATCGAAGAGCATCGGATCGTTGTCGTAGAGAGCATACTCAGCCAGCCGTTGGGCCCGATACATAGTGGATTGTCGGCCGCGAACTACATCGTTGCAGAGAGAGTTTTTCAGTTTCTCCATCTCGGCCGGAGACGGCCCGGAAGTTCTTAACGCGCGAATCTCATCGAAGATTTGATTGCGAATTGCCGCTACTTCCTCGCCCGGTTTCGGCAAAGCAAAAATGTACAGGGCAGATGGACCACGCCTCTCGTCTATCCCCCCCTGGATCGAGACGACCGATTCGTCGCCCTTCACAAGCTTTTGATAGAGACGAGAACTATCGCCTTCGAAGATGAGATCGGCCGCGAGCGTAAGGGCATAGAAATCCGGCGTCCGCCGCGGCGGAATTTTCCAACCGAGCACAAACGCCGGCGCGGGAGCAAGTTTGTCGTTGTAAACCTCCTGTGTTTGCGCCACGTCTTCAGGTTCGTCCACATTGACGGACGGTGGTGGAGGCTGGCTGGGAATTCCTTCAAAATACTTCCGCACCTGGGCGGTTGCTTCCTCGCTCTCAAAGTCTCCCACAATCGTCAGCACGGCATTGTTGGGTGCGTAGTAAATGCGGAAAAACTCCCTCACGTCTTCGATCGTAGCGGCGTCAAGATCTTCCATCGAACCAATGGTCGAGTGCGCATTCGCCGGGTTCTTGAAAATCAATTCGTTGATTCTGAGGAAAGCGTTGACATAAGGCTGATTGTCATAACGCAGGCGCTTCTCTTCCTGTACGGCGCTGCGCTGGTTGTCGAGATTCTCCTGGGTAACTTTCAGCGAACGCATCCGATCGCTCTCGAGCCAGAGCGCCAGCGGAAGATGACTGGCCGGAAGCGTCTCATAGTAATTGGTGCGCTCAGTCGAAGTCGTGCCGTTCATGGTCCCGCCGGCGTTGAAGATGTATTGGAAGTGCGCGGCCTTGGGAACGTTCTCGGAGCCCTGAAACATCATGTGCTCAAAAAGATGGGCGAAGCCAGTACGACCGGTTTTTTCATTGCGAGAACCGACATCGTAGTAAAGAGCCACCGATACGACCGGCACGGCATGGTCCTCGCACAAAAATACGCGAAGACCATTGGCAAGGCTGAGTTGTTGTATGGGGGTAGGCGGAAGCTTCGGTCTTTCGGCCACATTAATCTCGATTCATGAGACTTCTTGAGCGTGCCTCTCCCGCGATGGGAAAAGCATTTCAGATTTTGGGGGTAACAATTGAAACCGACAAGCCGCTCAGGCTGATTTCTCGTTGACCATGCCTCGCAACTCGGCGCGCAATCGTTCAATTTCCGCGAGTTTTTGCTGCACTCGCTCGAAAAGCGCCGATTGCGTTTTTATTCCCTCTTCCACCAGGAAACCGGCCGCCTCGGCACGATTGCGAAAAATTCCAGCCGCCACGAGCTGATCAACCTTCCCCTGAGCCGCAGGGGAAACCTTTACGGCCACGACATAATCATCCTTCGCAGAGATCGCCCGCTCTATAGTGCGACTAATGTCGCGCCCAATCGCGCTCAGCGATTCAGGAATCCGCGAGGCAATATCTCTAACAGACGATGCAGTCCGGGTTCTGTCTTCGGAATCGCCTTCAGCTTCGTCGTCTCTAAGCATCAGGTCATCAACGTTTTCCTGAGTGCGCTGCTCTTCCTTTTGATAAGGACTCTGATAAGGATTACTCATAATTTGAAAAACTCCTTAGACCAAAATTTGTTCCACAACTATACTCAAAGTACGTTTTTGATCTTTATTAAGTTCATTCTACGGATGCCTTTGAGAGGCCGTCAAGCGAGCCTATTGAATGGGAGTGCTGCAGATTAAACTTGATGACCCTCTCATTAGCACCGTGGCTTCAGCCCGGTGATTAGTATTCACGTTCGGATCGGAAACCGTTTAAACGGTTTCCCGGTGAGTCGGTCACTAAATTCACCGCGCTAAAGCGACGGTGCCAATGAGATAGGAGGTTCTAACCGCAGCAATACTTGCTGGATGGGAGCGCCGCAGGTTCAATTTGTTGAGGCCATTATCAGCTTTGGAAGCGATTGAGTAACCTGGATCCGCTTGCTGCTGCGAATCCTTTCTTTAACAAACGCCAGAAGCCCCTTCATTCGACGCCTTGCTCAGTTGTATCGCATTCGCTAGTATTTGAGCGGTCACACGAACGGCGGTTCGCTTCCCAGCGTTTTACGTGCCGGCCAGAAAAGTCCTAATCTCGCAACCTTCTGAGGCTTTAGTAGTGAAAAAGTTATTCTCGCTCGCGCTAATTGCGCTCTTCTCACTCTCCCTGAATATTCAGGTTTTCGTTTTCGCGCAACAAAAAACTCAACCGCAGTCGCCGGTCGGCAGCACATCTACTGGCCGGACACCCGCAGGGCCGAATAACGCCGGCCGTCGCAACCCGCGTGGCGGTGCCGCGGCGATTCCACTTATCGAGAAAGATTTCGATGAGGCGATTAGAGTGATCCAGGAAAACTACGTCGAAGGAAAGAAGCTCGACTACAACGCAGTCTTTAAGTCCTCGATCATTGGTATGTTGCGCTCACTCGATCCCCACTCGAACTATTACGATCGAGAAGAGTATGAAGAGTTGAAAAATGATCAGCGCTCTGAATATTTTGGAATAGGCGCGTCGATTCAGAACTACATCATGGGCGAGCAGCCCGATACGTTCATTACGGCGACATTTCAAAGCTCGCCCGCTGCGCGAGCCGGATTGCGCTTTGGCGATCGAATCCTCTCCGTTGACGGTATGAAGACCACGGGGAAGTCCTCTTTGGAAGTGCGCGACAAGATTCGCGGACCACGCGGTTCCACGGTGAAGATTACGGTTGAACGCGCCGCTGACAAACGCATTCAGACCGTCGAAATAACGCGCGACGTAGTGCCGCAGCCTTCGATTCCGGATGCTTACATGATCAAGCCCGGGGTCGGATATATAGACATGACGCGGGGATTCAACTATTTGACGACCGAGGAGCTTCTGAATGCCCTTGAGACTCTACACTCCCGGGGCGCAGATTCGCTTGTTCTGGATCTGCGGAACAACCCCGGAGGCTTTCTGGACCAGGCAATTCACGTTGCCGAGGTGTTTCTACCCAATGGCCAATTGATTCTTACGCAGAAAGGTCGAAACGGACTGCGTGACAATACCTACGAATCAAGAAACAGAGCTGCAGATCCAATCCCGCTGGTTATTGTCATAAACGAGAACACTGCCTCTGCCTCCGAGATCGTCGCCGGCGCAATGCAGGATCATGATCGTGCTCTGATTGTGGGTCAGACCAGTTTTGGTAAAGGTCTCGTCCAAAGCATCATCCCCCTCGATTACGGCGCCGGACTGACTTTGACTTCAGCAAAATATTACACGCCCTCGGGTCGACTGATTCAACGCGACTATTCTGACAGCAGTTTTTACGACTACTACACGCACGGCGGATCAAGGCGCCTTGATCAAAAGCAAGACGATACAAAACCTGTCGGACAGGAACGGAAAACGGACACGGGCAGGCCGGTTTACGGTGGTGGCGGCATCGCTCCGGACGAGAGCGTGCCGGCGAGGACGATAACCGCGGCCCAGCGACGATTGCTAAGTCCCCTTTTCGCCTTTACTCGGGAGCTGGTGAACAACCGAGTTGCGGGCATCACCGGATATACGCTGCCGGGAAGCATCAACTTCAGCCATGAATTGCGAGTAACCGATTTCCAAGTTTCCGAGCCCGTCTTCAAAGCTTTCAAGGAATTTGTTGCGGGCGACGCCAGCTTCAAGAGCTTGTCACCTCTCGTCGATCATAACCGGGCATTTATCGAGCTTCAATTGCGCTTTAACATCGTCACTGCCGCCTACGGTCGCGTCATGGCCGAGAGAGTGTTCATTACAACGGACGATCAAGAAGTCAGCCGGGCAGTCGACGTTTTGCCGCGCGCCCGCGACCTCGCAATGTCGGCGTCGAAACACCAGATACAACCGTGAATTAAGACAGGTGTTCCTGCCTGTCCTCCCTACCCTAAGTTAACGATCCGATAGAAATTTGCTGGGCCAGAGATGATCGGCCTCTCGGTAGCGGATGGGTCATCGCCCCGCTCACTTAAGTCGCGGTCCCATTTCCCCACGCGGACGTTTCCCCACAGTCATGCCCGCTTCTTGTTTCAGCCATAAAACAGAGTCTTGCGTCTAAAACCCCGTTGTGATATTGTCCAAGCTCAGGAGGATTGAAACTCATGGCGCGAACTGCAAAATCGCTGATTAATACTGAAGAGCTTGGACGCGCAATCCGCCGCCGGCGTGAGGAATTGGCACTCAGTCTCCGCGATGTAGCTGATCAGACAAACGTTTCCGCGTCAACCTTGTCTCGAATCGAAAACGGAACGGGGAAACCTGATGCCGATAATATCGCCCGGCTTACTACCTGGTTAGACATGCCCCTGGAAAGAATTCTTGGTCGCGGCCGCGAGGACAACAACGCTGCAAAGGCTGTTGTCTATTATCCACATGAGTCGACGCCGGAAATAGTGGAGGCCCATCTTCGCGCCGACCGCAATCTCTCTCCTGAAACTGCCGATGCGTTGTCTCAGTTGTTTCGCGTCGCCTACTCACAGTTCAGTCGAACGGAACCAGGCGCGCCCGCCCGGAAACGCCGCTGAGTCCCAAATCCTCCGGGTATAATCCAATACATGATTGAGTATGAGTTACCGCCAGGGGAGAAGTGGCGGCAGTTTGAGCTTCAGGCTTTGGGCTTTCGCGATTTCGCGGGCGTGCGACCGGGCGCAGCCCTGGATCCGTTTCGCCTGGCGAAGTTTGCCAACTTGTTGGTTGTCAGGTTTGATCAGATCAAGGGAATTAGTCCGGAAGCGCGCGAACATCTGCTTGGCTCGGGTTCAGTGAAGTGGTCCGGCGGCGCCTGTTCGCGGCCGCTGCCGGATGGTCGAAGAGTCGTTATCCTCAATCCCAATCACGGCCGCATGCGAACAAACGCGACCCTGATGGAGGAAGTCTCTCATGTATTTCTGGGACATCAACCGAGTCGTCTAAAAGTGGTCGCCGAAAACGAGCGTGGCCAAACGATCTCCCGAGATTATAGAAAAGCCGACGAAGAGGCTGCATATGCCACCGGCGCCGCAGCCCTTGTTCCTTTTTCCGCGCTGCGGCGATTGGTGCATGAAGGTCAGACCTCGCTTGAGATCGCTAAACATTTCCAGGTTAGTCGCGAACTAGTCGAATACCGGCTGAAGGTCACACGCTTGTGGAAAACCTACCGGGCCGGCCATCACGCGGAGCACGAGTCGGCACGAAACCGTTAGCGTCAACTTCCAATCGACGATCTTGCTTGAAGAAATTGTAGGGGCGTCCCTCCGTGGGCGCCGTTGGATCGCGCGAGCCACGGGTGCCCACGGACGCCCCTACAATGAGTCAGCTTCCATGCTTTGGCCCTAACCGCTTATACTTATGTTTCATTTCACGGACCATCGCCCCACTGTGACGACCACGGGACCTCGATTTATGAGTGAACAGATAAAAGAGCTGCCTTTGCCTGGTCTGACAACTACAGACAAGCTGCGAATGCTGCTCGATATCACTAAGAAAATCAGCCGCTCGCTCGACTTGCAGGAAGTTCTCAATCTGGTGATGGACACGCTCGATTCTCTAATTCCCTACGATGCCGCCGGCATCTTCGTGGTGAAATGCAGGGATGAAAGCACTGTGGCTGAAGGCGAAGACCCGTGCGTGTTTCAGGCGGAAGCAGTGCGAGGCTATGACATTGACGAGTTGACAAATCTTCACTTGAAGCTGGGTGAAGGGCTCATCGGGCAGGTGGCTCTGACAGCCGAGCCGATTAATTCGCCCGATGTGAGAAAAAATCAGAATTACATTAATGCCCGCAGCGAGACCAGTTCGGAAATGGTCGCACCGATCATTTCCAACACGGAAGTGATCGGCGTATTTGATCTGGAGAGCGATGACCTCAACGCTTACTCGGATGATGACCTTCAAGTGCTGATGTTACTGGCTTCGCAGGTAGCGATTATTATCGAGAAGGTGATGCTTCACGAACAACTAATTGAAAAGAAACGTCTCGAAGGCCAGCTCGAAGTAGCGCGCCAGGTCCAGTTGGAATTGCTCCCCGCGAAAGATCCGCAGTTGGAAGGTTATGACATCAGCGCTTACAACTTCCCCACCGAGGAGGTATCGGGCGACTACTACGATTGGGTAAGGATTTACGACGATCAAATCGGGCTCGTGATCGCTGATGTTTCTGGAAAAGGCGTGCCGGCAGCCTTGCTGATGGCCTTCTTGCGCGCGAGTTTGCGGGCCGCTACACACATCGGTTACTCACCGCATATCTCCATGGCAAAAGTGAACTACCTGCTCTGGGAATCAATCGAGCGAAATCAGTTTGTAACTGCTTTTTACGGCATTCTCGACGTCACCAACAAGACCCTTACCTATACAAACGCCGGCCACAATCCCCCGATTTTGCTGGATAAAGATGGAAACTACAGATTTATCGACCGCGGCAGTGTGCCCCTCGGCATGTTCAGGGATACTCGCTATCATGAGTATTACCTGACGACGGAGCCCGGCGAATTGTTGGTGCTTTATACCGATGGCGTGACAGAGGCGAACAATACGCACGGCGAAGAGTTTGGGCGTGAACGTCTCGCACAGGCAGTGAAAAATCATCGCGAACTCGGCGCGCGCGATTTAATCACAGCCGTGTACAAGGAGGTGATCGAGTGGACCGAAGGCCGCGGGGCCACCGACGATGTGACCTTCTTTGTAATCAAAGCACTCTAAAGGTTTTGGCAAACTAATGGGCGGTCACTGAGCAGTGTGCATGATCACCCCCCGGCGCCAGCGGCGCGCGGTAGTCTCCAAAGTGAAACTCCTTCTCGGTTTCGGAAAACGCGTAAACGTCGAAACCAAGCGCGTCGAGATAGTCTGCCAGGTCATCGGTTGAAAGGAGATAGACGGCGGGAGCGAAACCCGCTTCAGCGCGAATTTCCAGCAGGCGCTCGAGCACTTCCAGTGGTGCAAAACAGCTAATAGGGTCTTTATAGGTTGCCATATTTGCCAGCGCCTCCCATTGCAAGCTAGAGTCTGTAACTTAGAAAAGCTACTCGCCTCTTACACTTACTTTGATGTACGCGACTCGCCCCGCGTTCGTTCAATTGAGTAACATCTTTTTTATATACGCCCCCCTACAACCTTTTGGACGTTGCTAAGTAGGAAAAAGTTCCAAATAGAAAATGAGCAATCCAATCACACTAGGACCTCAACCGCCACCCGCTCCCTCGCTAAACTTCATTGCTGTGCTGCGGCAAATGCTGAAAACCTCAGATAAAGTCAGCGATCTGATTTTCTCTCCGGGGCGGCCTCCGCAGGTAGAACTCGCGGGGAAACTGCAAGCTGTCAGGTTTCCCGGACTCGAAAAACTCATACCCGCCCACACGGCCAGCATGGCGAAACTGATTATCGGAAACCACAGCAGCGCAACGGAGAGCCTGGAAAGGACCGGCTCAGCGGATCTTTCATTCAGCGCTCCCGGTGAAGCGCGGTTTCGCGTCAACATTTTCAAACAGCGGGGAACTCACGCCATCGTAATGCGCGTGATTCCTACGAATCCGCCTAACTTCAATGACTTCAACTTGCCCACCCAGTTGAAGGAAGTCGCCGACATAAAGAACGGGATTGTACTCGTGACCGGTCCCACCGGGAGCGGTAAGAGTTCAACTCTGGCGGCGATTATCGATCTGATTAACGAAACGAAGTTTTACCACATCGTTACAATCGAAGATCCGATCGAGTTTTTGCATGGTCACAAGAACTGCACAATTCACCAACGCGAGCTCCATTCCGACACACCGAGTTTCTCAATCGCCTTGCGGGCCGCTCTCCGGCAGGCGCCTAAAGTTATTCTGGTCGGCGAAATGCGAGACAAGGAAACAATCGAAGTGGCGCTCGAGGCGGCCGAAACGGGCCACCTGGTATTGTCGACGTTGCACACGATTGACGCCTCAAAGACCGTGGACCGAATTATTGGTGTATTTCCCAAGAACGAAGAACGCGTGATTCGCACTCGGATCGCGCAGTCGTTTCGTTATATTGTTTCGCAGCGTTTAATCCCTCGCCCGGATGGCAAAGGCCGCGTCGCAGCGATCGAGATTCTCAAATCGACAATGCGTACGCGTGAATACGTCGAAAAAGGCGATACTGAAGGCAAGTCGCTCATCGACGCCATGGAACAGGGCGAGCTGGATGGAATGCAAACATTCGACACCGTGATAGAGAAGATGGTTAGGGATGGAGTGTTGACGCAAGAGGGAGCGCTGCCTTATGCCACCAACGCAAATAACTTACTCTTGCGCCTGGGAGATCTCGGCGGAGAAGCAGCCGTGCCAAAGGCCGCTGCTGCTTCGGGGGAAGATGACTCAATACTCGATATGATTGAAAGATAGTCATAAGTTTCCTATTATCACTCTGAAGATTCCCGGCAGGCGCTCCCCGAAATTCAGTTTCGCTACTCCATATTTCATCATGTTCCTGCAATCGTTTAGACGTGTATTCGCTGCGCTCTTCCTCCCCACACTCCTGGCGGTTTCGTGCCTCCCTCAAACGGCAACCAACGACGTTTATGAAGGCGTTCAAATTGAAATTCCTGCGAGTGGTCAGCTTCGTATAGAGAATGATCTGGGCGACGTGGCGGCCGAGATCTGGAAAGAAAAATATGTATACGTGACGACAAGTGAGGGAGCCGTTTCGTCAAGAGGCTCGTCAGTGATAATTGAGAACAGGAATCAAGGCTTTGTTATTCGGGTGGTGCGGCGGCCAAACGCTTCTGCCGCCAGGGCCGGTGCTCTTGCTCCAATAAACCTAACCATAAAGATTCCCGAAACTGCGCACGTCACGATCGCGACGGGCAATGGCCAAATATCAATGCGTGGCCTGCCCTCCTCGGCGACTGTTAAATCGGTCGCAGGCGATGTCAATGTAGAGTTCTCTGAGGCAGCTAATGCTGATATTGTTGCGAAGTCTCCGGGAGGTCGAATTAGATCTGAACTGCCCCAGCTAATGAGCGAGAACGGTCACGTTTTACAGGCACGGCTGGGGACGGGCGCGCAAGCGTTGAGCATTGATACTGGGACTGGAAACATCACGCTGTCGGTTAACAACGATACTGCTCGTCAGGTCGCCCTGGAGGCAACGAATTCAAGACCATCGAATCCGTTGAGCGCCGAAGTCGCTACTAAGGCAGCAGGAACCCCAGCGCCTGCGTTAGACACTCAGGAGGTAAGCGAAGGCGATGTCATACGTGTCGATTCTCAACTTGTAGCGCTTAACATGAGCGTGATTGATAGAAACACTAACCGCGGTCTAGTCGGACTCACAAAAGCCGATTTCAGACTCTTTGAAAATGGCGCCGAGCAACAAATCCTGCAGTTCGATTCTTCGTCTGCGCCTTTCGACCTGTTGCTGCTGATCGATCTTTCGGGCTCCACTCGCGACGTCGTGAAACTCATTCGGGCGGCCGCACTGCGCTTCGTAGATGCTGCGCGTCCCTCTGATCGCATTGGCGTAATTACTTTCGCCGGCCAACCTACAATAATCTCGCCCTTAACTTTGAATAGACAGATTCTGCGTCAGCGCATAAACGACATGGACACCGCTGGCGGCGATACGAAACTTTACGACGCCACGGATTTCGCGCTGAATCAATCGCTACACGACACCAAGAATCCGCGTCGCACCGCCATCATCCTTATGAGTGACGGTCTGGACGGCAGTATTCCCGGCGTCCAGGGTGAAGGTTCCAAACTTCCCTACAAGGACTTACTCAATCGGGTTCAGGAGTTTGATGGCGTCCTTTATGCATTGTGGCTCAACACCGAATATGAAGCCCTGAGTCCGTTAGACACGCAGCCAGAGGCTTTCGACGCCGGTTATGATCGGATGAAAGAGACCGCGGACACCGGCGGCGGCGTTTTCTATGAAGTGGAAAGGCTTGAGGATTTGGCTGGCGCTTATGAGCGCGTAGTCGCCGACCTCGGGACAGTCTACAGCCTTGCGTATCGTCCCTCTGATAAGACCCGCGATGGTAAGTGGCGAGCGATAAGGGTAAATGTGGCTCGCCCGTCTGCAATCGCGCGCGGCAAACGTGGCTATTACGCAAACTGAGCGGTAACCTAAAGAAACAATGCAACTCTGCGGAAACAGAATCCCACTATGCGGAAGCGGAATTTTTGGCCTGCTTATCTGTCTGCTGATCCCTCTGACTTGCCTCAGCCAAACACCCGAACCGTTGGAAACAATACGAGTCGATTCTGATCTCGTTGACCTTAAAGTCAGCATTCTGAACTTGAATTCACAGACCCCATCACCAGAGTTACAGCAAAGGGATTTTCTGGTGCTTGAGGATGGAAAGCCACAGGACATATCCTTCTTTGCTGCCGCCGACTCGCCTTTCGACCTCGTGCTACTTCTCGACTTATCCGGATCGACCAGGGACAAGCTCAAGCTCATTCGCAAATCAGCTAAGCGATTTATTGATGAGACACGACCGATGGATCGCGTCTCGGTAGTTACCTTTACCGACATGGTCCAGGTTATTTGTCCCTTGACACACGACCGAAAACTACTTAGAGACTCGATTGACGATATCGAAAGCCCCGTCGGCGGCACAAAGTTTTGGGACTCGCTGCATTACATACTCGCAATCCTGAACGCTTCGAACAACTCACTGCGGCGAAGCGCAGTAGTTGTTATGACTGACGGGGTTGACAACGCTCTGCCTGACGTTCTTGGTCCAGGGTCTCAAACCAGTTTTGAGGAACTACTGCAGGTAGTTCGTGTTGAAGAGACAATAGTATTTCCTATCTATCTCGACACCGAAAAGGAAGGGCTCAGGCGACACTCTATTTCGCGAAATGCTTATGCCATTGCTCGCGATCAACTCGCTCAGTTGGCCGAAGCCAGCGGAAGTCGTCTGTATCATGCTAACGAGTTGAAGGACCTGGATGATGTATACAAGCAAGTGATTGGAGACCTTGGTCGGATTTACAGTATTGGCTATCGTCCGTCCAATACGTTGAGAGATGGCAAGTGGCGCTCGGTAAGCGTGCAAATCCAGGATCGCCGGGATGTCATGGCACGGACGAAGCAGGGCTACTATTCGAGGATCGCGTCAAACTGAGGCCTCCACCGAACCTTGCGGAGTGGTGAGACTACCTAATAAAAAATTCACCACTGAGTCACAGAGAACACAGAGGTTGCACAGAAATAAAATCAGATTAGGACACGATCCGCTGGCTGGGAAAGGCTTGTAAATGGCTGCAATAGGGCTATAATTAGGCCCTCCCCAACACGGTGAGCCTAAAACGGGTTCGAATCAAAGGAATAAACTCCATGAGAAAAGCAACTACCACTCTTATCGCAACGCTTTTTGTTGCCACGTTTGTCCTTTTCCTTTCGGTGACAGGCAGCAGTCAGAACCGGGAAAAGTTTGTCATCTCGGCGAGAGCCGGTGGGGTTAATGCGGTGACCGGCCGCGCGACGATGAGGCCTCATGGAAATGCGGAATGGCGACAACTAACAATTAAGGAAGACCTGGAAACAGGCGATCTCGTCAGGACCGGCCTCGATGGTCGTGTGGAGATGCTCCTGAATCCGGGATCCTACATGCGCATTGGCGAGGATTCGGAGTTTGAGTTGACAGACAATTCGCTCGAAAACCTTGAGGTGCGTCTGACTAAGGGCACTGCCATCGTGGAAGTTACCGGCGTTGACGATGAGGATCTATTCATCGGCATTACCACCCCGCATACTCGCATGTCTATCATAAGACGTGGACTCTATCGCGTTAACGTAGTGCCGGGCGACGCAACGGAACTTATCGTGAGGAAGGGCCGGGTAATACTGGAAGGCTCCCACACGAAGGTGAACGGCGGAAACAAAGTCGTGTTCAGCAGTGGCTCGTTCTCGGTAGCTAAGCTTAAAGGTGCTGATAAGAAAGACCCCCTTGAGGCCTGGAGCAAGGACCGTGCGCAGATGCTGGCCAAGGCAAATAGCAGAATCTCCGGGCGAACGCTCACCACCCTTTATGCGAGTTTCAGAAATGACTGGTTATACCCGGGGCGAGGGGGACGGCCCTTCTGGCTATTCAATACGGATATTGGCTGCTACACATTGATTCCGTTTGCCTTTGGCTGGGAATCACCTTACGGCAGTTCCTATTCAAGATTCTTTTATGGCGGTTTTGGCTACCCGTATTGCTGTGGACGCGGTCCAATTTATGGGAGTCCTGTAGTCAATGGTGGCGCCGTTGGCTATCCGCCTGCTTCAGGGTCTGGCAGTTCTGGACCCACTTATAACCCACCTAGTTCGGCGGGGCCGTCACGCTCGGCTGATTCTCCGATGACAAGTCACGGTAAGCCCGACCTGTCGCCGGGAGGCGAAGGGCCAGCCATCAGGCCACCAATTAAAGAATAGTTAGCAATAGAAGTAAGAAAGACTAGTTAACAACTGGGCCTATCTTTAAGAGGACTAATCGCCATCTTTAAAGAGACGGCCTAGTTCAGTTTCAACCAGCACCCTTACTTCTGACCTTTTCAAACCAGCAAGCGCCAGATGCGTTAGAGCAGTACCCAGTTGACTGCGGAGTTGCTCGTCAGTCGTCTCGTTCAGTAGTCGTGAGGTCACCACCGCTCCCGCGCCATGCCTAATCCTGACCAAACCCTGCTTCTGAAGCTCTCGATAAGCATAGGCGATTGTGTTGAGATTGACTCCCAGATCCGCTGCCACCTGTCGCACCGGGGGCAGGGACGACCCTTGCGCTAATTCACCGCCGGCAATGAGGGCCTTTATTTCATCCACAATTTGTTGATAGATGGGCCGCCGGTCGCGTTCGTCTATGGTGATATACATAGTGTCTGCTGCATGTATACACCAGACAACGCGCCTTGTCGATGGTTTTTGTGGCCTTTGTTGAGGAGTTTTCATCTCCCGGTAAGCTTGTCGGCCAGTATTAATGCAGACCGGGTTAGGCCTTCAATGCCGCCGGGGTAGGTGGTGTCGCTGACTATGAACACATTCGAAAGAGAAGTAGCAAAGCTAGGTTCGCGTAGCCAAAAGCTATGGCGACTGGGAACGATGCCACCTACCATGCCGAGTTTTCGGCGAGTGAGCTCGTAGAAGGTTCGCGGCGTGGCAGTGTCGATGACCTCGACAGAGCTGCCTAATTCAGGCATCGCAGAGTGTAACCTGCCCCAACAGAGTTCGAGCATCCGCTGGTCCCTCTCCTCGAGCTCGGTTTCATCTTTGTGAAAGCTGAACCATTCGTCGACGTTGGTGAAGGCGTGAACGGTCACTGCGCGTTTCCCAGCGGGGGCTCGCGAATCCCACGAAGGTGCGATCGCAAACAGCAACTGGCCGCTCTCAGGATCATATTCCTGACTTTCCTGCCAGTCTGTCAGCGCCAGGAAATGATCTGAACCGAGTGAGACGGCCGCATCTTCATCTATGCTGAGATAGAGGAGGTAGGCGCCCCAGCTCCGCAACCCGCTCAATCGTTTGCGAATATCAGTCGGGGTGCGATTGAGACCAACAAGTTTTCCGTAGGTGTCCCAAATCGTCAGATTGCTAACGATGGCTCTTGAGGCCGCAATAGTTTCGCCGCTCAGTAGATCAACACCTCTGGCGCCGCCCGTGGAATCGTAAGACAAGCGGAGCACAGGTGTGTCAAGCCGAACCTTACCGCCGCTTCTCCTTATTGAATCGGCCAGACTGTTTACGAGCGCCGAAGCTCCGCCGTGAATGGCAAACACGCCTTCTTGAGGCATGCTTAGCGCGAGCGCTGCATCGAGATAGCCGACTTCTGCACTGGTTCCCTGGACCAGCGCTTGTAGTTGAACGTCAATGAAACGACGAAATCGCGAAGACGCGTCATCCAGATGCTGAAGGGTAGATTGATGACCGGATTTGAGTATTTCCCCTGCAACCCTGCCCTCAGGAAGTAAACCAAGAGCTCGCCGTGACCTTGAGGCTGAGAGGAAATCCGGAGTCCTTTGAAGCGCCCGCCGCAACGCCGCACTTACGGGCGCGAGCTTGCGATAAAAAGCGACTGCTTTTTCGGCGCACTCTGGAAAGGTTCTGCGGAGGCTTTCTTCAAACTGGTCAGTGTCGACCGCAAGTGTTACCTGTGTTTGATCTGGAAGACGCACCAGATAACCTGGTTCCAACATGCGAACTTCAGGGGCAGCAACCGGCAATTCAGAGAACACTCGATCGTGGATCTCGTTGGGTTGCCATCCTGTGTAGAGTCCATATCCTTGTTCAAAACTGTAGCCAAATTTTTCGAAGCTTGCGGCGCAGCCGCCCACCCGGGACTCTCTTTCCAATAAACAGACATCAACTCCCCGTGAGGCGAGCAAGGCGGCGACCGTCAGCCCACCGATGCCTCCGCCAACCACCACGACTTCGCAATCCATATAGTCAGAATCGGAGGTTAATCAACGACAGCAACAAGCCCGCTGTGGGAGTTACCTGATCAGGAGTCGGCAAGAAACGATGAATGAATGGCTCGAGGATTAAGAGCACTGCCTGAATTCCGTTGAAGACTGTGTGAATCACGATACACGGAAGCAACCTGCCGGAATAGGCACGCACAAGCGTCAAGGCGATGCTCAGAAGCGCAACGGCGGCGATTATCCCGCCGTTGGGCCAATACTGCGGCACATGAATTATGGTAAACAGCAGTAGCACCAGAACTACAGCGCCACTAACTCCAAGTCGATTCCGAGCCTGCGAATCAAGTCTTACACCGACCAAAGCCAGAAGCATTCCACCATAGAGTCCGACAGTCTTTCGCAGCGCTGAGTAGAGTACGCCACGGTAGATAAACTCTTCCGCGAATGGCGCAGTAAATACAGCCAGAAAAGAAATCGTGTAGCGAGCCGCAAGCGAGCTGTTGATGATCTGTTCGAGTTGAGTAGGTTTACCGCCCCCCAGTATCTTCGCTAGTAGGCTGCCAACGCAAAAGAGCAAGACTCCGGCCAGAACGCTTAGCGCTAAGTCCAGCCACCAGGGGAAATGAAGAGGCCATTCCCACCCGATAGCTGCCCAGAAGGATTGCCTGCCAAAGCGAGTGACCAGGGCCCACACCAGTAGAAAAGTGAATAAGTGGCTGGGAAGGAGAGCTACGAGCTGGAGCAAGACAGCAGTCTTATCGTTGGTCGCCATCTCGACCAGGGCCGGCAAAAAATTGGGTGCACCGAAATGAATTCCCTTGTAGGAAGCATAGGGAATCAGGAAAACCAGCGGCATAAAGACGACCAAAAGGATGCTGGCAAGCCAGACGAACAGGGCGCCGCTGAGTCCCCACACAGGGTTATCCGGATTTGGAGCCTGAAATTGATCCTGAGTCCGTTCTCGATAGATTAAATCCCGCTCCAGAGTTGGGAGTGGGATAGCTTCGTCAGGGTTTGGCACGATGACTTGAAGTGTATGAAGTTGTTTTGAAGCGGTCAATCGGAGCCACTCGCGCATTGAGTAAAGCAAACTGTTAGTTTGCGATGATACGTCGCCACACTCGAATCGAGAGCCAGCCCACCATCGCAAACTAACAGTTTGCTTTACACTGCGGGATAGGTGGCTTCCAACATTGAAGGGCCCACGCGAGGAGCTGCCAGCATCACTCCGATTATGGTCTTGGCATCTTCTATCTCGCCCGTGGTGATCATGCTCAACGCCTGCGAAAAGGGAACTCGTACAACTTCGAGAATCTCATCGTCTTCCGGCTGCTGACTGGTTTCCGTCAATTCTGTTGCCAGGTAAACCCACATCTTCTCTTCGCAAAACCCTGGCGAAACAAAGAATTCAGATAACTTCTCGAGCCGGCCGGCGACGACGCCCAGCTCTTCCTCAAGTTCACGCGCGGCGCCCTGTTCCGGCACTTCCCCGCGTTTCAAAGTCCCTGCCGGGGCTTCCAGCAGATAAAGCACGGCTGGGTGCCGGTATTGCCTGACGAGCGCGACGCTGCCGTCCGCAAACACTGGAATGATCACCGCGCTACCGGGGTGGTGCACGACTTCACGATGATAGGTTTTTTGGCCTTCGCGAATCGTGTCCACCGTTACACTGAAAACACGTCCGGCGAAGACTTCCGTGCCACTGAGAATTTGAGGAGCGTCGCTCACAGCCATATTGTTCCTTATGAAGAGAGATTCATCATCGTTAGAAATCCTGGTAATAATCACTAATCTCTGTGTGTCCTTTGTGTTCTCTGTGTCTCCCTGGTGAAATTTATTAGCGATTGCTCATGACGGAGATACAGGGAACACAGAGGTTGCACGGAGAACGAAATT
>WNGI01000661.1_pt1 | contig 26592 bp, 22 predicted proteins | sample 5400621 | NCBI WGS metagenome assembly WNGI01 (sample SAMN13153374, study PRJNA577476) | soil metagenome | isolation source: 20 cm soil or saprolite under Garry oak tree replicate 1 | place: USA:California | collected 2016-06-15 | reverse complement strand
CGAGGGTCACCTTCACCTGCTCGCCGGCGGCGAACCCGCTGCCGGTCAGCGATGTGGTGTCACCCGGTGCCGCCGTCGGGGCCACCGTGATCGACGGGCTCGGCGATGCCGACACGGTCACCTTGAACGTGACCTCCGCGCTCGACTGGGTATCCCACGCCGTCACGTGCACGGTGAACGTGCCCGCCTGCGAATACGCGTGGCTGGCCGTTATCGCGCCGGATGGGCCGACCGTCGCGTCCTGCACGACGCCGCCGTCGCCCCACTGCACACGCGCGTGATAACCGGCAGATCCGGGAACGCCGCCGGTGACGGTGCCCAGATCGGCGCTGAGCGCCTGACCGGCGGTGGCTGTCTGGTCGGCCGGCGTCGTCAGCGACAGCGGCGCGGATGCCGTGCCGTCGTCGGCGATCGCGAACACGTGAATGTCGCCGTCCTGCCCGAGCGTCACGGATGCGATGCGCTTACCGGCCGGGATGGTGTACGGCGTCGTGGCGAACAGGAACGGCTGGTCGCTGTCGCGGCTGGTTCCGCTGAGCCGGTACGCACACTTCGCGACCACGATGTTGCCGAACGACGGGGTGCCGTTCGGGTTGGCGCCGAGCGTCCAGTCGCTGAACTGGAGAGGGACAGTAGCCGTGCTGCCGTCGGTGAACATCACCGTTGCAGTGGAATCCTGATCGCCCTCGGTCCCGGTCCCGATGAACGAGATACTCGTCGCGTCGGCGGGCAGGTCGAGGCTGATCGTCTGGCCGTTGCCTGTCGCGTCGTCCGGCTGGCCCGGCGCGACCTTCGGCAGAGTGAAGTGCAGCGCAGTTCCGGGGACCGCATGCGACTGTCCCTGCACGACGCCCGCGTCCGACAGGGCGGCACGCGAGTAGCCGAAGCCCACGCCGTCGCAGTCGGCTGCGAGTGCGCCGTCGTCGCCGATGCACACCTTGTCGAACGCCGCGGTCAAGCCGGTCTTCGACGCGAACGAGACATCGACGCCGACCGTGACGACCTCCTGGCTGACACCGTCGCTGACTGTGACGCCCGCCTGGTAGAAGCCCGGCTGCGCATAGGTGTGCGAGCCGCTGATGCCGTAGACGCCACGCGAGGAGAGGGTGACCGTTCCAGCCGCCGGCAACGTGCCGTCGCCCCAGTCGATGGTCGCCTGGTACGTGCCCGAGCCGCCGGTCACCGTGGCCACCGTCCCGTTGAACGCGGACGCGGTGGTAGCCGACACCGAGGCCGAGGGGGTAACGGTCAGCTCGCCACCGCCGAGCACCACGTCGCCGCCCTGCAGCAGTTCGATCTCGGCGAGGTTCGTGCTCGGCGCGCCGACCGTCCGCGTCACGACGAGCCGGAACTGCGCGAAGCGGCCGGGCGCGTCGATCGCGAACGGACGGGTCTGGTCGCGCCAGGCGAACGTCTCGTTCTTGCGGGTATCCACGGTGGCCCAGCTCAGGCCGTCGTTGGAGCCTTGCAACGTCCAGTCAGCAGGGTCGCCGGCCGCGGCTCCGGACGTCAGTGTGTAGTACGTCGGGCGCTGCTGCGCCTTTCCTGCGTATTTCCAGGTGATCTGCGGTGTGCCGTCGGCGAACGTGACCTGCGTAGCCGACGAAGTGTCGAACAGCTTGGCGGCATCTTGCCCGTCCGGGCCGGTGGCCGTGCCGAGACCCGGACCGGCAGTGTCGACGAGCGGCTTGGCGGGATCGGTCCCGTTCGTCAGCGAGGGCGGTGCGTCGTTCGCGCCGGTCCCCCACGACGACGGGTTCGCGCCCATGGCGAAGTCGAGCGTGCCCCCGTGCGCGAGAACCGACGAGTCGATCCACACCGCGCTCTGCTTCTTGCCATTGACGTTCAGCCCCTGCACGTAGACGTTCTTCGTGCTGTTCGCGGGTGCGTTGACGACGATGTCGCCACTGGAACGGTGCACGGTCATCTTCGTGAACTGCGGCGATCCGATCGCCCAGTTGGGCGACCCGGCCTCCAGGGGATACACGCCGAGCGAGCTCAGCACGTACCACGACGACATCTCGCCGTTGTCCTCGTCGCCGGGATAGCCCTGGCCGATCTCGCTGCCCACGTAGACGCGCTGCAACAGCTCGCGGACGATCTTCTGCGTCTTCGCGGGCGCTCCGGCGAAGTCGTACATGTAAGGGATGTGGTGGCTGGGCTGGTTGCTCATGCCGAGTTGGCCCATGCGGACGGCCTGCGCCTCGCGCATCTCGTGGATGACGCCGCCGTACGAGCCCGGCTTGTCGGCGTTCTCGGGAGTCGCGAAGAACTGGTCCAGCTTGTCCTGCAGCGCCTTGCGGCCGCCGTACAGGTTCGCCAGGCCCTGGCCGTCCTGCGGGACCGTGAATGCGAAGTTCCAGCCGTCGGTTTCCGTGTAGGCGCTGCCCCACTCGGTGGGGTCCTGCACCATGAAGTTGCCCGCCGTGTCGCGTCCCTCGAAGAACTTCGTTGACGGGTCGAACATGTTCACGTAGTTCTGCGCGCGCTGCAGGAAGTACGTGGACTCCTCACGGAACCGCTTGCGCTGTGCGTTCGAGAAGCTGCCGTCCTTCGACAGAGCAGCGCCGAGGTTCGCGATGCCGTAGTCGTTGATGAACCCGTCGAGTCCCCAGGACACCGACTCGGCCGTGCTCGTCGGCGTGTAGCCGAGGAACAGCGACGTCTCGATTCCCTTGCGGCCGACCTCGCTGCGACCGGACGCGTCGGTCGCGTTGCGCACCGCCGCGTTGTAGGCGCTCAGGACGTCCGGCAGATGCACGCCGTTCAGGTAGGCCTCTGCCATCGCGACGTCAGAACTCGTCCCGGTCATCAGGTCGGCGTAGCCGGGCGACGACCAGCGGGCGATCCATCCGCCGTCGCGGTACTGCTGCACGAAGCCGTCCGCGATGCGCGCAGCGACGTCCGGGTAGAGCAGCGAGTAGGCCGGCCATACGGTGCGGTATGTGTCCCAGAAGCCGTTGTTCACATAGATCTGGCCGTCGACGATCTTCGCCCCGGTGTGCGTCGGGGTGGACGCGCCGACTGGATCGGACACAGGGCTCGCGTACTGCCAGTGCGGCGCGGCGGCCGTGCCGGTGTTCTCCGACTGCGAGTTCGGGTAGAGGTTCAGCCGGTACAGGTTCGAGTAGAGCGCCAGGCGTTGCGATTCGCTCGCGCCCTGCACGGTGATCCGGCCGAGGCGATCGTTCCAGGCGGCGCGAGCCGCATTGCGGACGTCGTCGAAGGAACGTCCGGTTACCTCGAGGTCGAGATTGCGAGCGGCCTGGTCGACGGACAGGAACGACGTCGCGATCCGCAGTGTCACGTGTGAATCCGACGACGTGTCGAACGTGGCCGCCGTCGCCGTACTCGCGGACGGCGCCCGGTCGAAGCTCGCCGCGACGAACATCCTGCTGTGCCCCGCGGACAAGCCGCTGCCGTTGTCGACCCATCCGGTCATCGTGTTGCCCGGTCCGATGCTGAACGTGCCGTTGAAGAAGACCAGGCTTCCACTCGCCTGACCGGACGGGAACGTGAACCGCATGATCCCGGCATGGTCGGTCGGCGCCATCTCGGCGACCAGGCCGCCCTGCAGCAGCACGCGGTAGTAGTCGGGCTGCGCGACCTCGGTCGCGTGGCTGAACGGCAAGGCGCGGCTGCTCGGCGTGCCGGTCAGCGAGCCGCCCATAGGCACAGGCATCACCGACATCTGGTTGCGGTCGCCCATCCAGGGGCTCGGCTCGTGCGAGATCGCCAACCCTTGCAGCATCGGCAGGTTCGCCGAGTTGTTGCCTTGCTGGTAGTAGTACTCCCACGAATTCGACCGCGCGTCCGTCACAGGGGTGAAGAAGTTGAACCCGTTGGGCAGCGAGGTGATCGGCAGGTTGTTGCCGCGCGAGAACGAGCCGGACGCGTTGGTGCCACGGCGAGTGTCGACGTAGTTCGTCAGGCTCGACCCGTCGATCGGCGTCGGCGCGCCCTGCACCGTGACGTCGTCGATCCAGCCCTGGAAGCGGGTCGCCGCCTTCGCGCCGGGATCGTCATACGCCAGCAGGATGCGGTCGATCGTCTTACCCGCTGCGACGGCGCCGATGTCGGACTGCACGTAGTTCCACTGATCGGCGTAGAGCACCTTCGAGTTGCCCTGGGCCGCGGCGGTGAGCGCGTAGCCGTGCTGGTCGATCGGTGCCAGGCCGCTCAGGTAGCTCCCGTCGGTGAAATGCAGGTCGACCGCGGCATAGGTCGACGGATACTGCGAGTCGCGTCCGGTGAATTCCGGGAAGATCTTGTACGACAACCGGGTATTCGCACCGACCGGGACGTTGACGTCGTAGAGCTTGTTGGTCTCGAACGATCGCCCGTCCGCTCGTGCGCCTCCGGAATAACGCAGGGATGCGACACCGGTGAACCCGGTCGCCGGCCGCATGTTGAAGCCACTGATCGGGCCGGTGCCGACCACGGTCACCATCGGGGTGGCGGGCGGCTGGGTGTTCGAGCCGTCGGAGATGTCCCAGTCGGCGAGTTGCAGCAAACCGTCGCCGGAATTGGCGGTGATGTTGAGCCGGTAGAAGCTGTAGGCCGTCGAATTCGACAGCGTGTACTTGTTCGTGACGAAGCGCCCGCTGAACGTCTGGCCGGTGCGGCTGTCGAGATCGGTCCATGCCGAGCCGTCGTTGCTGCCCTGCAGGGTGAAGTCCTTCGGGTCGCGGCCGGGCGAGTCGTTCGCGGACGTCAGCGCGTAGACCGTGACGATCGCGGGTGCGGCCAGTTGGTAACGCACCCAGCCCGTCGACGCGAACGCCAGCCACTTCGTCGACGGGTTCCCGTCGGCCAGGTTGGCGGCCACCTCGTTGGGCGGGTTCTCGGCGCTCGCGGTCACGCCGGTGACCTTCGACAGCAGGCTCCCCGGCAGCCCGCTCGGCGCGGTGCCGCTCAGGTTGCCCTGGACGGGATTGCCGTTGCCGTCGAGCTCGACCGTTGTCGCGGCCGGTGGCGGATCAGCCGCCTCGAACGACGTGGCGAAGTCGCCCGGCGCGAGTGCCGGCGCGGCGGCAGTCGCCGGCTGCGCGCTGAGGACTGATCCAACAAGAATCAGTGCACCGACCAAGACTGCGGAACGTACGACCTTGCTGACTCGGTCCTGGCGAACACGCATGTCGAGCACCCTTCCGCGTCACGGCTGTCCCGATGTCCCTCACCTGCACCGCGGCCGGGCCAGACCGGTCGTCTGCCCGGGCCCGATCCCAGCAGAGGAACGAACCTCTGTCAACGTTGTCATGAAGACGTCGAACGGGAGCCAGCCTCACGCCGGAACCGCTAGTCCGGCGCGTAGTCCGGCGCCGTGCGCGGCCAGGGACGCAAGCTCTCCAGCTGCGCGGCGACCGAGAGCAACAACGCCTCACCGCCGGGACGCGCGACAAGCTGCACCGAGCGCGGCATGCCGTCCGCACCTACTCCGGCAGGCAACGCGAGCGCAGGCCACCCGGCGAGGTTCCACGGCGCGGGGAACGGTGCGTAGCGCGTGTCCGCCACGACGTTGGCCAGCCAGCCGCGCTCGGACCACGCAATCGCCGGGATCGGCGAGCGCGCCAGCGCCGGGGTGATCAGCACGTCGTGGCCGGCGAAGAAGGCCTCGGCCCTGCGCTGCCAGCGCTCACGTCCCCTCGGCTTGGGCAGCCCGGCCCGAAGGGCGAGCCGGCCGAGTGCCGCGTGCCGCCGAATTCGGGTCTCGAGCAAGGTCCGGTCGGCGAGCAGCCGCGCCTCGAGCTCGGTGCCGGCCGTCCACCGGACGATGGCCGACGGGCCGATGCGCTGGCCGTAGGGCGGATCAGCCCGCCGCACCGCGTGCCCGGCGTCGCGCAGCGCGTCAGCCGTATCGCGTGCGCCCGCCGCCCAGCTCGCCTCGACCGGGACGCCAGCGAGCGGGTTCCTCGTCGACACGGCGATGCGCAGGCGGCCCGGGTCGGCAGTCTCGGCCAGCTCGGGACGTCCCGCCATGACCGACAGCACCAGGGCGCAGTCGGCCACCGTCGTTGCGAGCGAGCCGTTCTCGGCCATGCCGAACCACGAACCGTTGCCGAGGGCGGGTACCACTCCGAGGCCGGGCTTGAGGCCGACGAGACCGCAGCACGCCGCGGGGATGCGGATCGAACCCATTCCGTCGTTGCCGTGTGCGGCAGCGACCATTCCCGCGGAGACTGCTGCGGCCGATCCCCCGGACGAGCCGCCCGGCGTGCGGTCGACGTCCCACGGGTTGCGGGTGATGCCGAACGTCGAGTCGGTCGCGCCGAACACGCACAGCTCCGGTACGCGGGTCAGGCCGACGATGACCGCGCCGGCGCCGCGCAGCCGCCGGACGATCTCGTGGTCGGACTCCTGCGCCGTCGGGTCGCTGCCCGCGCTGCCTACCCGCATCGGCTCGCCGCTGACCGGCACGTTGTCCTTGATCGCGATCGGCACGCCGGCCAGTGGCAAGGTGGCGCGGTCGGAGCGCTGATCGACTGCGTCCGCCTCGGCCAGCGCCGCCGCCGTCCGCACCACCTGGAAGGCCCCGATGCGCTGGTCGCGCTCGGCGACCCGCGCCAGGGCTGCTTCGGTGGCGGCGCGGGCGGTCAGCTGCCCGGCGCGGACGGCAGCCGCGATCTCGACCACGGTGTCAGGCACGGCTCGGACCGTACCCGCGGCCGCACCGCTCAGACCGCTGCGGGTGTCGCGACCTCCGTCGCCGCCTCCGAACCCGTCGCGGCATGTAGCGCTTCGCCGCGGACGTTACGGGTGCGCAGCGCGACGATCGCCGCGGCGAGCAGGAAGATGCCGGCGGCCAGAAGCGCCCGGTGAAAGCCGGACGTGAGCGCGCGCCCGGCCGGTATGCCGCTGGCCAGCAGGTGGTTGGTGCGCGACGTCGCGATCGCGGAGAAGATCGCGAGTCCCAGCGCGCCGCCTACCTGTTGGGACGCGTTGACCAGTGCCGCGGCGAGCCCGGCCTTGTCGGCCGGCACCCCGGCGTTCGCCGCCGTGGTGGTAGCGACGAAGACTCCGCCGATGCCCAGCGACACGATCATCAGGCCGGGCAGCAGGTCCGTGAGATACGAGCCGTCGACGGGGATCCGGGACAGGTAGTACAGGCCGCCCGCCGTGATCAGCGCACCGGCCACGATCACCGGACGCGTGCCGATCCGGCCGATCAGCTGGGTGGAGATGCCGGCCGAGATGCCGACACCGACCGTCAGCGGAAGGTAGGACGAGCCGGTCTGCAACGGCGAGTAGCCCAGGACGTTTTGCATGTAGAGCGTCAGGAAGAAGAACATCGTGACGAAGCCACCGACGCCGATCAGCTGGGTGACGTCCGCGGCGCCGAGCCCGCGGATCCGGAAGATCGACAGTGGCACGAGCGGATTCCGGATGCGCTGCTCGTTGATGACGAACAGCGCCAGCAGGGCGCCGGCGCCGGCCAGTTCGCCGATCGTGCGTCCGGAGCCCCAGCCCTGATCGGGCGCCTTCACCAGAGCGAAGACCAGCAGCAGCATCCCACCGGTCACCAGCGTGGTTCCCAGGATGTCGAAGTTCGCGAGGCGGGCGCGGCGTCGTTCACCGGGCAGCAGCCAGAAGATCGCGACGAGCAGGAACACGCTGATCGGCGGGTTGACGAACAGCACCCAGCGCCAGCCCGGCCCTTCGGACAGGACGCCGCCGAGGAACACCCCGGCCGCCGACGCGAGCCCGGCCACGCCGCCCCAGATGCCGAGCGCCTTGGTGCGATCGGGGCCTTCCTTGAACAATGTCGTCAGCAGCGACAGGGCGGCCGGCATCATCAGCGCGGCGCCAAGACCCTGGGTCAGGCGGGCACCGACCAGCACGCCCGGGCTGCCGGCGAATCCGCCGACGAGCGATGAGGCGGCGAAGAGCACCGTGCCACCGACCAGTACGCGGCGGCGGCCCAGCAGGTCGGCGACGCGTCCGCCGAGCAGCATGAATCCGCCGTAGGTGAGCAGGTATCCGCTGAGCACCCACTGCAGATCCTGCACCGAGAAGTGCAGGTCGGAGCGGATGTGCGGAAGGGCGATGTTGACGATCGACGCGTCGACGAAATCGAGGAAACCGACCGCGGCCAGCAAGACCAGCGTGAACTTGCCGCGGCGAGTCGCGAGAAAGGACGGTTGGGCGCTTGACGCGGCCATTGGGAACCTCCGAGGTGACTGCTGATTGCTTGTCACCCGTCAGACGGCTCCCGGGGCGGCGATGTGACGCCGGAAGATGTGAGACGCGTTACCCGATCAGCCGACGGCCTCGTCGCTCGTCTCGTCGAGCATTGCCCTCGCTGCCCTCGGCGCGGGCTTCGGCCGGCGCGGCTCGCGCACGCCCGACCCGCCGCCGCGCTCGGTCCACAACGTCACGGAGGATCCGCCCGGAACTCTCGCTCCGGACTCCGGGCTCTGATCGGTCACTACCGCGTCCGGCCAGCCCATGGCGTTCAGCGGAGGGCCGTCCGGATCCGGCCCCACAGCGACGAGGCCGACGCGCTGCAGTGCGTGCCGCGCGTCGTCCCAGGACATGCCGATCACGTCGGGTACGACTGTCGAGGATCGCCGGCGAAGCTCCCGCGCCGCTCGCTCGACGACCTCGCCGGGCACCGACTCAGGCCGCTCGCCGCCTTCGTCCAGGTCGCGCCACCGCTCCCACGCGGACTGCCTGGTGACGCCGAGCATCGTTGCGATCTCGGCCCAGGACTTGCCATGCCGTCGCGCGGTCCGCACAGCAACCAGCTCTGCCTGGCCGAGCAGGTGCCGGATCAGGCCGACGTCGGCCAGCGCCTTCAGCGCCCCACCGCCGTCGTCCGGATGACCCGGCTCGGCCGATGCGTCGTCCTGATACCAGCCGCGCAGACGCATCCACGCCCGGCGACCGTCCTGCCACGGACTCTTGCCCATGACTGTCAGGCTACCCTGACGCGACGTACTAGCGCCCCTCTAGTGCACCAGCCCAGCGCCAGTCCCCCTCCGGGCCGAGGAACTCCACCCGCTGCACCTCGGCGTCGAGCTCATCCTCGTCGTGCGCCCAGGCGAGCGCCGACGCGTGGTCGGTGAAGTCACGCTCGCCCAGGACGTCGCCCATCCCGTCCAGAAATCGGTAGCGCGTCACGCTAGGCCGCCGGTGCCGCGCGCCGGATCGCGGCCACGGTCGGCACCGGGTCGAGCGTCAGGAAATCGAGCACGATCGTGTTGACCAGGTCGGGCTTCTCCTGCATCAGGAAGTGCGAGGTTCCCGGCACGATCGCGAGCTCCGCGTTCGGCAGCGCGTCGTACATCTCGACGGCGTGTGCCAGGGTCATCAGGTCGTCGTCGGAGAACATCACCAGCGACCGCGCCGTCACCTTGGCGAGCTCGGCGGCCGCCAGGTTCGGTTCGACGGCGGCCATTTCGCCGATCTTCGTTGCGACGACCGGGAAGTGCGCCACGCCGTCCGGTGAGACCTCGCCGTACGCCGGGCCGAGGAACTGGGTCAACGCGTCGACGTCCCATTCCATGTCCGGCATCGCCTCGCCGCTCTTGTTGAAGCCGCCGCTGATCATCACCAGCCGCTTCACCAGATCGGGCCGCTGCATGGCGACCTGCATCGCGACGAACGCACCGTCGCTGTGCCCGACGAGGTCAGCTGGCCCGCCGACGACCTGGTCGATGAACGCGATCGTGTCGTCGGTCATCAGCTGGTACGTGATCGGCCCGTCGACGTCCGGCGTGTGCCCATGTCCCCTCCGCTCCGGCAGGAACACATGGAACCGCTCGGCCAGCGGCCCGACGTTCGGATCGAAGAACCGCGCATCGACGAGACCGCCGTGCATCAGGACCAGCGGATTGCCCTCGCCTCGCTCGTCGTACCAGGTCCGCACCGGCCCGAGCTTCACGTACGCGCCCATGGGTCCTCCCCGTCTCGGTTGCCGATGGCTGCCGGACACCGTAGCGCTCGTTTGCCGCAGCCCGCCGACGCCCGATACTGACCTTCACGCGAGCCACGACCTGGGGAGCAGCAATGCCGATCGGCGATTTTCCGCGATACCCGCTGACGTTCGGTCCAAGTCCGGTCCACCCGCTCGACCGGCTGAGTGCGCACCTCGGTGGCGCGAGGATCTGGGCAAAGCGGGAGGACTGCAACTCCGGGCTCGCCTACGGCGGCAACAAGACGCGCAAGCTCGAATACCTGGTGCCGGACGCGCTCGCGCAGGGTGCCGACACGCTGGTCTCGATCGGCGGGTATCAGTCCAACCACACCCGACAGGTCGCGGCGGTCGCAGCCAAGCTCGGGCTGAAGTGCCTATTGGTACAGGAGAAATGGGTCGACTGGCCGGACTCGGTCAACGACCGCGTCGGCAACATCCTGCTGTCGCGGATCATGGGTGCTGAGGTGCGGCTCGACTCGTCCGGCTTCGGCATCGGGTTCAAGGACAGCTGGAACAACGCGTTGGACGACGTTCGCCGGCGCGGCGGCGTGCCGTATGCGATTCCGGCAGGCGCGTCCGACCACAGGCTCGGCGGCCTCGGATTCGCGAACTGGGCCGGCGAGGTCGAGCAACAGGAGCGGGAACTCGGCATCTTCTTCGATCCGGTCATCGTGTGCTCGGTGACCGGATCGACCCACGCGGGCATGATCGCCGGCTTCGCGGGCCAGGAGCGCCCGCGCCGCGTCATCGGCATCGACGCGTCCGCCACGATCGACCAGACACGCGAGCAGGTGGCCCGGATCGCCCGCAACACCGCCGAGCTGATCGGGCTGGGCCGCGACCTGCGTGACGACGAGATCACCGTGCTCGAAGGATGGGCCGGGGAGTTCTACGGGATCCCCGTGCAGTCGACCCTCGACGCGATCCGGCTCACCGGCACGCTCGAGGGCGTCATCCTCGACCCGGTGTACGAGGGCAAGTCGATGGCCGGGCTCATCGCCTTGATCCGCGCCGGCGAGATCGCCACGGATGCGAACGTGCTGTACGCGCACCTCGGTGGCCAGCCGGCGCTCAACGCATACAGCGCGTTGTTCACGCCCTGATCGGCCCAGTTACGACGCCGGCGGATCGGGCTCACGCTTGCCGCCAAGGAACTTGGCGGCGGCGAGAGCGGCGGCCGCGAGCGCGACACCGGTCGCGACCAGGCGACCCCGGCGACGCTTGGGGGCATCGAGCCGAGCCGCCCGCCTCTCGGCCTGCTCGGCGGCGCCGCGCAGCCGACGCGCGGATCGTCGACGGGCGCCGTCGACGGTGTCCTGCGCCGTCGAGCGCATGGACCGCGCCTGCTTGCGGGCCTTCTTCCGAGCCTTCTTACGGGCGCGACGGCTGCGCTCGGCGACGGTGTCGAGGGCAGACGTGACTGCGCTGCTGACACTCTCGCCGGCCGCGGTGGCATGCTCACGAACTGCCTCGACGGCTGAACCTGCCAGCCCGTTGGCCTCTCCCGCGTGCTGGTGCAGTGCCCGTTCTACCTTGCTCGTGCGACCCATCACCTCGTCCTCTCATACGGCTCCGTTCGCTGGTATTCAGCGTCGGCCCCGAAGATGATCAGTATTGCAATCGGCGCTTTGGCGCGCACGCCGCCGCACTGGCCGAAGGCGGAACACTTGCTGGAATCGACCACTAGGTATCTACCCGGTTCAAGGGGTCCTCACTCGTCTCCGTCCATCTGCGCGGTGAATTCTTCGTGGCAGGCCTCGTAGCAATCGCGGAACCGACATTGCCGCTCCGCCCTCGCAGGTGTTGACAGCGTTGACCGACGCGGAGCAGATCAAGAACTACATGTTCGGTTCACACGTCGACACCAGGACGACAACGCGAGCGAGGAAGACGCGAAGCACTCCCGCGGCAATTGGGAGATCATGCTGACCAGCCTCAAAGAGGTCGTAGAAGACGGCTAAGCGGACGACTGCCCGGATCCACCGTTACCCGGACCGCGCCACCGGGCAGACTTTCCCTAGGCGACGGGTTTCAGCCTAGGTATGACTCGCGCCCAGGCCCTGCTGGCTCAACATCGAAGCTGGCGGGGCCGCATACGTGGAGCCCCGGACGCCGGATGCTCACTCCGGCGGGGTGGACTCCGTGGCGCCGGGCCGCAGGCGCTGCCGCTGTTCGGGTTCGAGCCCCTCACCGCGCTGCACGGGCGGCTTGTGCTCCTCCCGGCGCCATGCCGAGAAGGCGGCCGTCATGGCGAGCACCCAGGCGGTGCCTATGACGACTGCGCCCAGGACGTCAGAGAGGTAATGCACGCCCAGCGCGATTCGCGAGAATCCGATCAGCGCGACGACGATCGCTGCGCCCGCGTACAGCCAGGGCCGGAGCCCACGGCGCACGACCGGCAGGAAGATCAGCACCAGGATCCCGCACCCCACGGTGGCCGCCTGGGTGTGCCCGCTCGGGAACGAGGTGCCGTGCGCGGCCGCGACCGGATCGGGCAGGTGCGGACGCGCCCGGTCGACCGTCGCCTTGATCAGGCTGTTCAGCAACGAGCTGCCCAACGCCGTCACGGCCACGAAGGCGGCCAGCCGCGGCAGCCGCCGGTATACAAGCCACGCGAACACTGGTGCCAGGACGATCCACCACGCTGTCGGCGATCCGACTCGACTGATCGCCTTCATCGCAGAGGTGAAAGCCGGGTGGCCGACAGCAAAGGAATTCAGCGAGTCAGCAGTGTCGTGGTCGAGGTGGAGCATCGGGTCGGACTTTGCGGTGACGAGCAGGAGCAGGATCGCGAAAGGCACGGCGACAAGCCCGACAGCCACGAACGCGAGTACCGCGTGGGCGCCGAAGCGGAGCGGTGCCCGCTGCTCCTCGCGCACGCTCGGTTGCTCAGACATGTCCGCTTCCTTCGCACCCTCGACGGGCCGCGGCGATCAGACCACACTGACCGCCGAGTCGCGCCAGGACGATCCCAGTATCGGCGCCTGCTTCCGCGGACCGCGTCCTGCGGGCCGGCTGCGGCGCCGGCCCTAGGACGCGCCGCATACCGCCACTGCGCCGGGCAACACCGTCACGGTCAACTCTTCCTGCTCGCCGGCGTAGTCGCCGTCGAACTGGAGCGGCACGGCACGATCGGACCGGATCTCGACGCGCCGCCCGCGCGAGATCTGTGCCTGCGGCCCCTCGTTCGGGCGGCGCCGCAGGATCCGCCAGGCCAGCACCAAGACGTCACGCCAGCCGTGCGGCGCCAGCACGATCACGTCGAGCAGGCCGTCTGACGGGTCGGCCCCGGGCAGGACGGCGATCCCGCCCTGCAGCCTTCCGACGTTGCCGACCAGCACGCCGAGCGCGCGTACGTGGTGGACCGGGCGCTGGTCGACCCGCACCTCGTACCGGGCGCGCGGGGTGTTCCGCAGGGCGCGCAGGCCACCGACGACGTACGCGGCCCAGCCGTGGTGTTTCTTGGCCTGCTGGCCGGTGTCGCGGATCAATGCTGCGTCGAAGCCGAGACCGGCCATGACGGCGAAGCACCTGCCCTCGGCGTCCAGCAGGTCGATCGTGCGGCGGCGTCCACCGAAGGCCCGGTCGAGTGCTGTCGGCACGTCCAGTGGAAGATCGAGGTTGCGAGCCAGCAGGTTCCCGGTACCAGTCGGCACCAGCGCCATCGGCACCCCGGTGCCCACCAGCACACCGGCGCACGCGGCCACCGTCCCGTCGCCGCCGCACACCAGCACGAGCTCCGCACCGGCGTGGACAGCTTGCCGCGTCTGCCCGGCGCCGGGATCCTGCTCGGTGGTCTCGAGCCAGATGAGTCCCGATCTCGCGTCGCGCCGCTTGAGTTCAGTGCGCAGGCTCTCCGGGTCGTCCACCGTGACGGGATTGCACACGACGGCGAGCCTCATGGCACGGGGTCCCGGCGCTCGGCGCGCTTCCCGCGCAGGATCACAACCCAGGTGACCACCAGCCAGGCGATTCCGAGCAAGGCTCCCCCTAGAACGTCGGTCGGGAAATGCATGCCTCGGTAGAGGCGGGCGAACGCGACGCAGATCGGCAACGCGACCGCGAAGAGGACAGCAAGCGTTCGCAACCACGCCCGTCCGCTGACTCGCAATGCGATGATCGCCAGCGCGCCGTACAGCGCGATGGCCGCGGCGGTGTGGCCGGACGGGAAGCTGGATGTGGGCGGCGAGTCGTCCAACTGCGGCACCGGCGGGCGGTTTCGGTCGATCATCAGCGTCGTGGCGACGAAGATCGTCACCTCACCGGCAAGCGCCGCCGCGAGGAACATCGACTCACGCCAGCGGCCCAGCGCGAGCCGCAGGCCGACGAAGAACACCAGCCCGATCGCGATCACCGTCATCGTCTCGGCGACGTAGGTGAGCCAGTGGGTCACCGTGTTCCACGTGGCGTCGCGGTGGTTCGCCAGCCAGCGGTTCGCCCACGCGTCGCGCCGCTCGAACGCGGTGCCGTGCAGCGGATGTGTCAGCAAGTATCCGACGCCGCAGAGCGCGCCCCAGAGGACGAGCGCGGCCGCGACCAGCCGAACGACGACGCCACGCGCCTGCGCTACGGTGCTGCGACGCGGGGTAGCTGTGACGTAAGTGCGCTGCGCTGTTCGCATGTCAGGTCGTCCTCCGCCACTTCGCCTCGGCGAAGCCGTACACGCCGAACATGATCAGTCCGACGGCGGCCGCGGCGAGCAGCCACGGCCCGGCGGACGTGTCGGCCAGTTCGCGCAGCGCGCGGTCGAGGCCGCCGGCCTTCTTCGGGTCGTAGTCGACGGCGGCCGAGATGACGAACACGCCGGCCAGCGCGAAGACGATGCCGCGGGCGACCGTCCCGACGACGCCGAGCAATTCGACGACCGCGCGGACCGTCGAGGACATGCGCCCCATGTCGAGGTACTTCTCGAACTTCCGCTGAGCGCCTTCCCAGGCCAGCACGAGACCGCACACGACGACGACCGCGCCGACGACGCCAACGACCCAGCGTCCACCGGAGTGCTGCATCGCCTTGGCCGTCCACAACTCCTGCTGGCCCGCCTGGCTGCTCGCGCCCGCGTGGCTCACGATTCTGAAGGCGGTGACGGCGAAGAACGCGTAGATGACCGCTCGCGCGAACGATTGCATCCGCGGGCCGGCCTTCTTGCCTTCGCCGACGACGCCGAACGCCGCCTCGCTCAGGCGCCACAGGGCGTAACCCGCAAGCCCGATGCCGATGATCCAGACCAGAGCCATCCCACCGGTGTGCCGGGTCAGTTCCTGCATCGCGCCCTGCTGGTCGGTCTCGCCCTGACGCGAGCCGGTCGCGAGTGCGATCGCGAGGACGCCGATGAGCAGATAGATCGCGGCGCGCGCGGCCAGTCCCCACCGGGCGAGCACGCCCATGACGTCGCTGTGGGCGGCCTGACGCGCAGAGACCGTTGCGCTCATCATTGACCACCTCAGCAGTTGGGTTCGGGCTCTGGAGTGGTACCCCGACCACGTGATCGGCTAACGCCGCCCGCGAATGGGTACACCGCACGTGTGACTGGGACGGACTGGCTGCTCCGCGCGGACGAACGAGGTAATCCGGACACCGGAATCGACCGCCGCCACGGTGATGTGCCGTGGACGTCGGGCAATGAGGTACGGCCGTTGGTGCACGGTGCGACCTACTTCGCCGAGTTGGTGCGCTGTGTTCGGCGGATGCGCAGCGGCGACGTGTTGATGTTCACCGATTGGCGCGGCGACCCTGACGAGCGCCTGGCCGGCCCAGGTACCGAGGTGGAGAAGGTGCTGTGCTCGGCTGCAGAACGCGGGGTGATCGTCAAGGGCCTCGTCTGGCGCTCGCACCTGGACCGGTTCGGTTTCAGCGAAGCGGAGAACCGGCATCTCGGCGAGGAGATCGAGGCGGCGGGCGGTGAGTGCCTGCGCGACATGCGGGTTCGTCCTGGCGGCTCGCATCACCAGAAGCTCGTCGTGCTGCGTCATCCCGGCCGGCCGGAGCTGGACGTCGCTTTCGAGGGTGGCATCGACCTGTGCCACAGCCGCAAGGACGACGCAGCGCACAACGGCGACCCGCAGCGCCAGCCGATGGCCGCCGTCTACGGAGACCGGCCGCCGTGGCACGACATTCAGCTGGCGGTGCGCGGGCCGGCGGTCGGTGACCTGGAGGCAACGTTTCGGGAACGCTGGGACGATCGCGCGGCGCTGTCGCACAACCCCGTCTACCGGGTGATCGACGCGGTGCGGCACGAGGACGAGAAACCTGATCCACTGCCTGTGCAACTGCCGGATCCACGGCCGTGCGGAGCGCAGACAGTCCAGGTGCTGCGCACCTACCCTGCCCGGCTGAAGGGCTATCCCTTCGCTGGACGCGGCGAACGAAGCGTGGCGCGCGCTTATCAGAAGGCATTCGCCCGAGCCCGCAGCCTGATCTACATCGAGGACCAGTACTTCTGGGCCGGCGCGGTGGTGCGCTGCATCGCCGACGCGCTCAGCGCGAATCCGCAGCTGCGGCTCATCGTCGTCATCCCGCACTGCCCCGACCAGGACGGGCGCTGGGCACTGCCGGCAAATCTGGTCGGTCGCCAAGGGGCATTGCGTCTCGTGCGGACGGCCGGCGGTGACCGCGTCGCGGTGTACGGCGTCGAGAACCATGCGGGCACGCCGGTGTACGTGCACGCAAAGGCCTGCGTCGTCGACGACGTGTGGGCGGCCATCGGTTCGGACAACGTCAACAGGCGATCGTGGACCCACGACTCCGAGCTGTCCTGTGCCGTGCTCGACGAACAGCGCGACGAGCGCGAGCCGCGCAGCGTCGACCATTTCGGCGACGGCGCTCGGCAGTTCGCGCGGGAGCTGCGCCTGAACCTTGCTCGCGAGCACCTCGATCGCCCCGACGGCGACGATGCCGACTTGATCGACCCGATGTCCGCGTTCGAGCAGTTCGCGCAGAGCGCCCAGCGGCTGCAGGCCTGGCGCGACGCCGGACGAAGGGGCGACCGGCCGCCGGGACGGTTGCGGCCGTACGTGCAGCCGTCGCTGCCGCGCCACGCGATCATGTGGGCTCAGCCGCTGTACCGCGTGATCTACGACCCGGACGGCCGCCCGCTGCGCATGCGTCTTCGGAACCTCTTCTGATTCGCGGAGGCCGCGAACCGTACGCGCTCGGTGTGCGCCTAGCCTCGTCGACGTTGCCGATCAACATTCGCGGAGGACCTGTGAGCGAAGCCGACGTGATCACCCGCATGTTGCACGCGATCGACCGGCTCGACTGGCTGACGGTGCGCAACTCATTCGCCGACGAGGTGGCCACCGACTACACCTCGCTGTGGGGTGGCGAACCGGAGAAGCTCCCGGTCGACGAGCTCGTTGCCCGCTGGACCGAGTTCGCGTCCGGGCTCGCGGCCACCCAACACCAGACCGGGCCGGTGGTCGTCGCGGACGGATACGCCGAGACGCACGTCGTCGCGCACCACTGGCTGCCCGAGGGCGACCTCTGGACCGTGCACGGCCACTACATCGCCCGGATAGCCGACGGCAGGATCGCCGAGCTGACCCTCGAGACGTTTCACGCCGGCGGGCACGACGGCCTGCCCAGCATCCCCGGGCAGCGCGCCGCGCCGCAGACATAGCCGCTACTCGACGAGCGTGGTCTTCGGGCGTATCACGCAGAATTCGTTTCCCTCGGGATCGGCCAGCACCGTCCACGACTCGTTGCCCGTCTGGCCGATGTCCACCCGGGACGCGCCCAGCGCGACGAGCCGATCGATCTCCGCGTCCCGCTCGTCGGCGCCCGCAGTGAGGTCCAGATGGACGCGGTTCTTCACGACCTTGCCGTCTGGGCTCGGCATGAAGCAGATGCCGACCGGCGCTGTCACCGCCGGGCCGATGACGACCTCGCGCTCACGCTCGGACAGGATGTGCCAGCCCAGCGCCTGCGCCCAGAACTGCGCGAGCTGTGGCAGGTCGTGTGCATCGATCACGACGTGATGCAGCGCTACTGACATGGTCCCAGTCTGCCCGCGCGATCAGTGAGACCGGCCAGCATCTACCGGTAGGCCGTGAAGCTCACTGCGCCGCCGAGGTCGCTCACGTCGACCGAGCGGAAACCGGCGGCCTCGAACCGGTCGGCCAGATCGGCAACTGCGACGGGGACGTACGTGTCGCCGATGTGGATCAGTCGCGAGCGAACGTCGTCGGTGAGATCGCGGCCCGCGAACACGCCGCCGGGTCGCAACACTCGCGCACACTCGGCGAACATCCGGGCCTGCGCGTCGCGTGATGGGACGTGGTGCAGCATCGTGAAACACGCGACAGCGCTGAACCTGCCGGCGTCGAAAGGCATATCCGTCCCGTCCCCATTGACGACGGACAGCCCGTTGCCGAGCTGCTCGGCAAGACGAGTCCGCAGGCGGTCGGCGAGCCTGCCGTCGATCTCGAGCGCTGTCAACCGCGGAACGGCGCCGGCGAGCACCTTCGTCGCCGCGCCGTAGCCGGGGCCGACCTCCAGCACGTCATCGCCGAGCTCGACCTGTCCGAGCACGCGGGGCAGCACGTTCGATTCCATGTGCGCGGCCCAGCGATCCGAGCCGCAGAGCCTGCGGTGATACCGGTTCACGTCAGCCTGCCGACGCGGTGCTCGCCGCTTTCGCGACGAGTGCGGCCGCGACGGCGTTGCCTGTCTGCTCGATGTCGGACGCGCTGGCCTGCGGGAGGTTGTCCTCCCACACCGGGAGGGCGAATCGCGTCGCGTCCAGCATGCCGAGCGGTCGGGGCATGAACCAGACATGGAAGTGAGCCGCGCCATCACCCCATCGGTACATGTGGACGCGAGCGATGTCGCCCAGCGAGAGGATCGCGCCTTCGACGAGTGCGGCGACGCGCCCAAAGTCCGCGACAAGCTCGGCAGGCAGGTCTTTGAACGAGTCGACGTGCAGTCGCGACGCGAGCCACAGCGTGCCCGGCAGGCTGGCGCCTACGGGGTTGTGCAGCACCCAGTTCGCGTCGGCCCAGATGCCCTCGTCCTGGTCGCAAATGCCGCACGGCTCGCCGCCCGGTTCACCCCGGCGCGGTGGCTCCGGGACGACACGCGGGCCAGGTGGGATCACCGTCAGCGGTTCGGCGAAGGGAAGTTTCATGCCGTGCAACATATATGTTTCACAATTGGAAAGTCAACGAGTCAACGAGGGTCTGTGTATCGTTCGGACGTGGACGATGACCTGTACCGGGCAACCGTCGACGTGCTTGCCGAAACGGGATGGGACGCGCTGACCCTGGACCGGGTTGCCGAGCGCGCCGGCCGCGGCCGAGTGACGCTGTGGCGCAACGGAGTCACCCGCGAGTCGCTGCTCAACGGAATGCTCCGCAAGCTCGCCGAGGACTACCGCGACGCGATGCTCCCGATACTGACGGCGTCCGGCAGTCCGCGCGAACGCCTCGAACGCACGATGGATGCACTCTGCGACGTCGTCGACGCGCACGCTGACGTGCTGTCCGTCTCCGACGAGATGTTCCACAAGGCGTTCGAGCTGGGCCACGTGCCGGTGGGATTCCTCGATCCCTTCATCGCGCCGATCCGTGACGCCCGGGCGGCGGGCCAGCTGCGCGGAACCTCGAAGGACGCCGACCTGGCCGACGTCATGTTCAACGCGGTCGCCTGGACGTACCTGCATCTGCGCTCTCGCCACCGCTGGTCACCCAAGAAGGCACGCAACCTGCTGTTCGGCACCCTGCTGCAGGGGATCCTGAAATGAGCCCTGAGCCCCGACTGGGCGGCCAGGATGCGTCGGCGTGTTCGCGTACCGTTCACTGGCTGGTCACTTCGTCCGCGTGCGTAACGAGCGCGTCTTGGCTAGCGTTCGGGCCGTCGAGGTAGTCAGCTGAGGGGAGCAGTCCGCATGCGACACAGGACCCTAATAGCCGCGGCAAGTGCCGTCGCCGTCATCGGTGCGGTCGGGTTGGTGAGCAACGCGGTCGGTGCGTCGCCGTCGCACGGCTCGCTCGGGAACTACAAGCATCTGGTCGTGATCTACGAGGAGAACCACAGCTTCGACAACCTGTACGGGCTGTGGGGCAAGGTAGGTCACGAGAAGGTCGACGGCCTGCCCGATGCCGAGGCGGGCACCACGCAGGTCGACCAGTCGGGCGCGCCGATCAACTGCCTGGCGCAGAACGACGCCAACCTCGTGACGACCACGTCGACGGTCACGTGGCTGGACAACACGACACATCCCGGCCTGCAGTCCGTCAAGTGCTCCGGCACATCGCCGCGGGGCACCGCGTTCGACAGCCACTTCGACTCCAGCGCGCCGTTCTCGATCAACGACTACGTGAACCCCCCGGACAAGACGTGCGCGCCGCCCACCAAGTTCGCGGCGAACGGGGTGGAGAACGGCGACCCGCAAGGGCTGGCGGGCGGATGCACCCGCGACATCGTGCACCGCTTCTATCAGGAGCAGTACCAGCTCGACGGCGGCAAGCAGGACCGCTACGCCACCGGCAGTGATGCCGCCGGCCTGACGATGGGCCATTACGACACGACGCAGCTGCCGGTGTACGAGTACCTGCACGGTGCCGGCGCACCGAACTACGTGATCGCCGACAACTTCTTCCAGGGCGCATTCGGCGGGTCGTTCCTGAGTCACCAGTTCCTCATCGCAGCCCAGGCGCCACAGTGGGACACCTCGCAGTTGTCAATCCCGGCCGGGAAGAACAGCGTGCTTGACGCGGCCGGATTCCCGAACAGCAGCTACCCGCTGTACAAGCCGGATCCAGCCGTCAGCTACGTCGACGGCCCGCTGACCCAGGCGTGCGGGCAGCCGAGCACCGTCGCCGGCCTCGCCTGCGGCAACTACGCCGTGAACACGATGCAGCCGTCCTGGCAGCCCAGCGCGGGCGGATCGAACGTGCTGCCCGGCATCAACGACGTCGATCCCAGCAAGCCGTTCTACGAGACCAACATCGGCGACGAGCTGTCCGCCAAGAACATCTCGTGGAACTGGTTCGCCGGCGGGTGGAACGACGCGAACGCAGGGCACCCGGACCCGCTGTTCCAGTACCACCACCAGCCCTTCAACTACTTCCAGAACTACGCCCCGGGCAAACCCGGCCGCGAACACCTCAAGGACGAGACGGACTTCGTCGCCGCGGCGCAGGCCGGCACGCTGCCGGCAGTGTCGTTCGTCAAGCCGGTCGGCGAGGAGAACGAGCACCCCGGCTACGCAAGCACCGACAACGGCGAGATGCACCTCGTCCAGCTGCTGCAGGGCATCCTCGGCGGTCCGGAAGGCAAGGACACGCTCGTCGTCGTCACCTATGACGAGTTCGGCGGCCAGTGGGACCACGTCGCAGCGCCCGGCCAAGGCCCGGACGCGGCGGACGGGCCGTCCGACGAGTTCGGCCCGAGCACGCGCGTGCCCGCGCTGATCATCGGCGGCGGCTTCACCCGGTCCGGCGTCGACCACCAGTCGCACGACACGACCTCGATCCTCGCGACCATCGAGCGTGCCTACGGACTGGCGCCGTTGGGCAGCCGCGACGCCGAAGTCACCGACCTGCGTCACACGCTGATCGTGGGAGGCAACCACTAGGGCAGCCCGCGATCGTCCCGCGGTAAGCGGCGTCCGAGACGTGGTTTCGGCCGCCGCTTTCGCGTCGAACCGGCGCTGCCAGCACATGCTGGTGCCGGGCGAGGTCAGTGCGGCAGGAGATTGACGGAACTTGCCGATGCCGGCCGAGTCGGAAGCTTCGCGATCAGCTCGAACCCGCCGTCGCTCGTGTGACGGTGCGTGATGCCGCCGCCGAGCAGCTCCGCTCGTTCCCGGAGCCCGATCAGGCCGTGACCGCCGCCGGGCAGGCTGTCTGCCCGGACGAGCAGCGGACCCGTGGCGGCCGGGGGTGGGCCATTTCGCACCTGGATGCGCAAGCCCTCGGCATCGCCGTCCAGTTCCACGGTTACCGCAGCTCCCGTGGCGTGCTTGCGGACGTTCGTCAGCGCCTCCTGAACGGTGCGGTACACGGCGCGCTCGGTCGGCTCCGGCAAGTCGAGGTCGAGCGTGGAGTCAGCGCGGAGCACGGCGCCGGTACCGCTGTCTCGCACCAACCGCGGGAGGTCGGACATCCGCGGCTGCGGCGCGATCTCGCTGGTGGGATGGTCGGCGTCGCGCAGTACGGCGACCATTTCGCGCAGCTCGGTGAGAGTCTTCGCCGCGAGCGTCCGGAGCGTGCTCGCCGTGGCGCGGGTTGCTTGGTCCGCCGCGGTCATGCGAAGCGCGCCTGCCTGGACCGCGATGAGACTCACCTGGTGAGACACGACGTCGTGCATCTCGCGGGCGAGCCGCGTCCGTTCCTGCGCGAGCACGGTTCGGGTCACGAGGTCACGTTCACGTTCGCGTCGCGCCGTCAGCTCGGCGAGCTGCTGCGAGAGCTGCTGGTAGGCGCGCAACAGGAGCCCGAGGGTCGCCGGCCCACCCACGATCAGGACGGCGAACACGAGACGTTGGGCCCCGTATTCGGTTGGGGCGTTGTCCGGGAGCACGAACATGCCGACGACCTGTGCGACTGCCACCAAGCCGATCATGCCCACGACCCGACGACGGTCGCTGACGCGGTGCGCGACAGTGAACGTGGCAACGAGCTGAGCTAGCAGGGCGTAGCCCCAGACGACGTTCGGCAGGCCGACCGTCAGGGCCACGATCGGGTGACGTCGCCGGAGCGGAAGCGCGACGATTGCAAGAACGGACAGCGCGAACGGGAACGAGCGAATTGCCACTGACGAGAGGTACAGGTCTGCGACGGACAGCGCGATGACGAGCGTGTCGGTGACGATGCGCGCGGCACGGGAGGACGTCGAGACGTGGATGTTCACGGCGAGCCGACAAGTCCGGCGCGGTGTGCGAGCACGGCCGCGCGGACCCGATTTGCCGCGCCGAGTTTCGTGAGGATCGCGCTCACGTACTCCTTCACGGTGCCCACTGAGAGGAAGAGCCGCTGGCTGATCTCGAGGTTCGACAGGCCTTCGCCCACGAGGGCTAGAACCTCACGCTCCCGATCGGTCATCGACGCGACAAGCCCGCTCACATCTGGGTCGACGGTGCCCGCCACGTAGCCGCCGATCACCGTGCGCGTCACGACGGGTGAGAGCACGCTTCCGCCGGTGGCGAGGACGCGTACCGCGTGGATGAGTTGCTCCGGCTCGGTGTCCTTGAGCAGGAAGCCGACTGCCCCGGCACGCAACGCCGCCGCGACCTGATCGTCAGCCGCGAACGTCGTCAGCATCGCGACTGCCGGCGGGTTGGGCTGGGCGAGAACGCCGGCAAGCACCGCCAGACCGTCCACCTCGGGCATGCGGATGTCGAGCAGAACGACTTTGGGACGCTGTCGGGCGATCTCCTCGACGGCGGCCACGCCGTCGCAGCTCACGACGACCTCCATGTCGTCCGGCACGGCGAGGATCATCGACAGGCCCGAGCGCACGAGTGCCTCGTCATCGACCACGGCTACACGCAGCACGGCGGTTGCTCCTCAGATACCCGTCCGCAGCCAGTTCTTACATCAGTGTGCAGCGCTTAACTGTGGGCCACCACAGGTCTGCGGTCAGGACACGGACCCGACTTCAGTCGGCCCGATAGCTGCCGTGTAGGGGTGCCGCCAGGCCCGCTTGGCTCGCACGATTAGCGACGGGCCTTAGGTCACTTGGGGATGTGTTCATGTCGCTGACCGGAAACTGGACGCTGGCGATCGCGATATCCGCCGCTGTGGCCGCCGTGGTGGCTGTCGTGTTCTGCTGGGATCGCGTGAGCCGGCAACCCTGGCTGCGCTGGCCTGCACGCGCCTCGATGCTGATCGCCTGTCAACTCACGGCCTGCCTCGTCGTTGCCCTGTTCGTCAATGATCAGGGGCTGTTCTATACGTCCTGGTCCGACCTGCTCGGCAGCGGTAGCGGGACGAGCACTTCACAAGTCCGCGCTGGAGCGTACGACCGGAAGTTGGCCAAGCCGGACACAGTCGCGGACGGCCGCAAGGAGGGTCTTGTCGTACCAGTGCCGATCCCGGACGCAAGTGACAGCCGGTCGCACGACGCACTCGTCTACCTCCCGCCGCAGTACTTCGACCGGGCGTACGCCAATCGGGCATTTCCCGTGTTCGAGCTGATTACCGGGTACCCGGGGACCCCGCATGGCTGGATCGGGCCGCTCGACGTGCAGCAGATCGCCGACGAGGAGATCGCCGCTGGCCGCGCCGTGCCGTTCGTCGCGGTGATGCCCAACTCGAACTACGTGCCACACCACGATGGCGAGTGCATCAACGCCGTCGGTGGGTACCAGGTCGAGACGACCTTGACCGTCAACCTACGGAGAGCGATGGAGCGCGACTTCCGAGTTTCGAGCGACCGCTCAGCGTGGGCCGTAGCCGGATTTTCAACGGGAGGCTTCTGCGCGCTCAACATCGCAACCCGCCACCCTGACATGTTCGCCGCCGCGGTCTCAATGTCCGGGTACGACCGCCCATACATCGATTGGACGACGGGCGCGCTGTTCGGCCACAGCACCGCGGCGCGAGACGCCAACGATCCGTTATGGCGACTGACTCATCTGCCCGCTCCGAACGTCGCACTACTGCTCGGGAACTCGCGCCAGGACGCCACATCCCACGTCGTCGCAACCGAGCTCGCCGCTGCCGCACGTCCGCCGACCCGTGTCGACCTGCTCACCTTGCCTCGTGGTGGCCACAACTTCCACGTCTGGGTCGCGATGGAACCGGTGGTTTTCGACTGGCTGTCGCACATCATCACCGCGCCGCTTGCTCCTGGCGAGCTCGCCGAGGGAGTGAGACCGACTCCGGCACCGCGCGTTCAGGTGCCGGCAACGAGAACGAGGTTGGCGCAACGAAGAATCGCCACGGCGCTCACACCTCGAGGGACGCGGCGACCGACGTGACCTCAACCCAGCGGCGGCGCGCGGCGCGCGTTCCGGTCGCCCGTGAGGTACGACAGCTCGTAGTCCAGCCCGCGCACGCACATCCACCCGGGCCGTCGCGGCCGGCCCCGCACATTCAGCCGCCGCCGTGGCCGAAGCCGCCTCATCGCGTCGCCGGCCCGATCACCCGGCTCAGCCGGTTGCACGTCTCGTACTTGCAGCAGGCGCCGCGAATCATCGCCGGCCTGGCAACCGTCATGGGGTTGCTGACGTTGGTTGACGTCTTGCTCCCGGACGAGCGGGGCCGCGTTCACGCGATCACCGGACTTCTGCCGGTGCCGGCGACTTCTGCCGCGACGGCCGTGACCGCAGTGGCGGGTTTCCTGTTGTTGCGAGTCGCGGCGGGGTTGCGCAGGCGTAAGCGGATCGCCTGGCGCGGGGCGGTCGTGATAACCGCCGTGCTGACGGTTGCGCATGTCTTGAAGGGCCACAAGATCGGCGAGGCTGCGATCGCCTTGGCGCTGCTCGCGCTGCTGCTCACGGCGCGGTCGCGGTTCACCGCCAAGGCTGACCCGGTCTCGCGATGGTTCGCGGTGCGGCTGCTCTTCGAGTTCGTGGCGGTCGCGCTGCTGTACGGGATGGCAACGCTCTATCTGTACCCGCATCGGGTTGTAGGACATCCGTCCTGGTGGGCGCGGCTGCGGGAAGTTGCGTACGCGCTCGTGGGCGCGGACGGCCCGGTGGCTGTGCGGGGGGAACGCTTCGGTGACGTCCTGCACGCCACGCTTCTCGCGTTCGGGTTGGTCACCGTCGTGGTCGTCGTACTGGTAGCGCTTCGTCCGTCCGAGCCGATTGCGCAGCTTTCCCAGGAGGACGAGCAGCGGCTGCGATCGCTCTTGGCCCGGCATGGCAAACGCGATTCCCTCGGATACTTCGCGTTGCGCCGCGACAAGACGTTGGCGTGGTCGCCGACCGGCAAGTCAGCCATTGCCTACCGGGTGGTGCACGGCGTGGCATTAGCGAGCGGTGATCCGATCGGGGATCCGGAGGCATGGCCCGGCGCGATGACCTCGTACCGGCGTCTCGTCGAGGACTACGGCTGGACCGCAGCGGTGATCGGCTGCAGTGAGCTCGGTGCGACCGTGTTCAAGCGGGAGTGCGACCTGGCCGCAATCGAACTCGGCGACGAGGCGGTCGTGGACGTCGACAGCTTTACCCTCGACGGCCGGCAGATGCGCGGCGTGCGGCAGGCCTGCAGCCGCATCGAACGATGCGGCTACACCGTTCGCATTCGTCGCACGAAGGACATCGACCGCGATGAGTTCGCGGACGTGCTTCGAGTCGCGAGCATGTGGCGGGGAGCTGCCGTGGAGCGCGGATACTCCATGGCACTGTCGCGGCTCGGCGACGCTGCGGACGAGGACTGCGTCGTTGTCACCGCCTACCAGGACGGCGACCTGCGAGGCGTTCTGCATTTCGTGCCCTGGGGGTGTGATGGCCTCTCGCTGGACCTGATGCGGCGTGACCGCAGCGCCGACAACGGCCTCAACGAACTGATGATCGTCGAACTGATCAAGGCCGGTCCGGGGCTAGGCGTGCGCCGGGTATCCCTCAATTTCGCGTTGTTCCGCGACGTTCTCGAACGCGGCCAGAAACTCGGTGCAGGGCCGATCTTGCGGTCGTGGCGTCGCTTGCTGCTCTTCGCGTCACGCTGGTGGCAGATCGAGTCCCTCTATCGCTTCAACCTGAAATTCCGGCCGAAGTGGGAACCCCG
>WNGI01000659.1_pt1 | contig 26600 bp, 15 predicted proteins | sample 5400621 | NCBI WGS metagenome assembly WNGI01 (sample SAMN13153374, study PRJNA577476) | soil metagenome | isolation source: 20 cm soil or saprolite under Garry oak tree replicate 1 | place: USA:California | collected 2016-06-15 | reverse complement strand
GATTAGGTGCTATTACTACTGTATTTAGTAGTCTTATAGGTTTATTTCAACAAGATATTAAAAAAGTTATTGCTTATTCTACAATGAGTCAACTGGGTATGATGGTAATAGCAGTTGGTTTATCTTCATATAATATTGCTCTATTTCATCTAGTTAATCATGCTTTTTATAAAGGATTATTATTTTTAGGGGCAGGAGCTGTAATTCATGCTGTTGCTGATAATCAAGATTTTAGAAAATATGGGGGTTTAAGGCCATTTTTACCTTTAACTTATTCTGTAATGCTAATAGCAAGTCTTAGTTTAGTTGCTTTCCCTTTTATGACAGGATTTTATAGTAAAGATTTTATTTTAGAATCTGCATACGGAGAATTTTATTTTAGTAGTGTAGTTGTGTATTTTATAGCTACTATTGGTGCTATGTTTACTACTTTATATTCTGTTAAAGTTTTATTTTTAACTTTTATAACGAATCCTAATGGACCATTAATTAATTATAAACAAGCTCATGAAGGTGATATTTATATGAGTTTACCTTTAATTATATTAGCAGTCTTTTCTATTTTTTTTGGTTATATTACCAAAGATATTTTTATAGGGTTAGGTTCAGACTTTTTTGTTGATAATAGTTTATTTATTCATCCTATGCATGAAATAATGATAGATACTGAATTTGCTGTACCAGTTTTTTATAAATTATTACCTTTAATATTTACTATTTCATTAAGTATTATAGCTATAGTTTTTTCTGAATTTATATCTAAATCTCTTATTAGTTTTAAGTTTTCTAGATTTGGTTATAATATATTTGGATTTTTTAATCAAAGATTTTATATAGAACTTCTGTACAATAGATATATTACAGGTAAAGTATTTGAATTTGGAGGTCAAACAACAAAATTCTTAGATAAAGGAATTCTTGAAGAATTAGGGCCTTATGGTTTAGAAAAAAATTTTGTTGGCTTAAGTTATAGTATAAATAGTTTAAGTACAGGTGTAATTACAACTTATGCTTTATATATTTTAATTGGATTTATTATATATATGTTAACACCTTCTTTATACTTATTAAATAGTAATTATTTACTTTTAATAATATTAACTTTAATTAATATACTTTTATAATAAAGTTTTACTTTAAGTAAAACTTTATAATTTACGTAAATATATTTACATAAAGTTTTTATAAATATATTTGTATAAATAATATATTTATAAAAATTAATACATAAATTCATGGTAGTAATATATCTATATGAAAAAAAGATAAGTATATGTTCGTTCGAATCGGACTTTTGTAAATTATAAACTATATATTTGTATTAATAAGTATAAAGTATAAAAACTATAGATGAGGTAAATAAAAAAAAATAGAGTAGTTTTTTTATTGATAATTATATACTTCACTTTTAAAAAATTTTTTTTTCTTCAATTAAAAAATATTATCATATACTTAACTTGTTTCTTCAGTTCACTTTTCCTCTGCTCCTTTTTTGTATGTTTATTAGTAATAATTAAAAAACTGGTTTGATAGTCAATTTAGACTGCAGTAGGCATATATTGTATTTTTGTGCAATATGATCCATTATCGGCCTACAATTATAATGACAAAAATAATAATAATAATAATAAAAACATGAGAATATTTAAAAGTTATCCTTTCTTAAAATTAGTTAATTCTTATATTATAGATGCTCCTGTGCCATCTAATATAAATTATTTATGAAATTTTGGTTCTTTATTGGCTCTTTGCTTAGCTATACAAATAATTACAGGTGTAACTCTAGCTATGCACTATAATCCTAGTGTATTAGAAGCTTTTAATTCTGTAGAACATATTATGCGTGATGTTAATAATGGTTGATTAGTACGTTACTTACATAGTAACACAGCTTCAGCTTTCTTTTTTTTGGTTTACTTACATATGGGTAGAGGTTTATATTATGGATCGTATAGAAGTCCTAGAGCATTAACATGAACCATAGGTACAACTATATTCTTGTTAATGATTGTTACTGGATTTTTAGGTTATGTTCTTCCATATAGTCAAACATCTTTATGAGGTGCTACTGTTATTACTAATCTTATGAGTGCTATACCTTGAATAGGACAAGATTTAGTTGAATTTATTTGAGGAGGTTTTTCTGTTAATAATGCTACTTTGAATAGATTTTTTGCTTTACATTTTGTGTTACCATTTGTATTAGCTGCTTTAGTTTTAATGCATTTAATAGCTCTTCATGATACTGCAGGAGCAAATAATCCATTGGGTATATCAGCTAATTTTGATAGATTATCTTTTGCTCCTTATTACTTGTTTAAAGATTTAATAACTATATTTATTTTTATATTAGTATTAAGTACATTTGTATTTTTAATGCCTAATGCTTTAGGGGATACTGATAATTATATTATGGGTAATCCTATGCAAACTCCTTCTTCTATAGTTCCTGAATGATATTTATTACCTTTCTATGCTATTTTAAGATCTATACCTAATAAATTGTTAGGTGTTATTGCTATGCTTGCTGCTATTTTAATATTATTAGCTATGCCATTTACTGATTTAGGTAAATCTAGAGGTCTACAATTTAAACCTTTAAGTAAAATATCATTCTATGTATTTATTGCTATTTTCTTTATATTAATGATATTAGGTGCTAAACACGTTGAATCTCCTTATATAGAATTTGGTCAAATTAGTACTGTTATTTATTTTAGTTATTTTTTATTTTTAGTTCCTTTTATTAGTTTGTTAGAAAATAGTTTAGGTGAATTAAATAATAGTAATTCGTAGCGGGATAATATTTTAAATTATTCACACAAGCGTTATCACAATTACATTTAGATAAATTATTTAATTTTTTTATAGGTTTAACTATATTAAATTTAGTTGGTACAGGTAGTTTTAGTACTACTTTTATATATTTACAATTTAACTTTTTGTTTATACATTTTATATGTATATTATATATACAAATTTTATAGATATAAAGAAAGATTCTTTTGCTGGTATAAGAAAATATGAATATTTTAGCTTTAAGTTGTCAAAGGTTCGATTCCTTTTCTTTCAAATTACAAGTATAATTTAAACTCAAAATGAAAAATAAACTAATTTACTAATATAACAATAAACTATAATTTATATATATATTGATATAGAAAAGATTTTGAATACAAATAATTAAATCAATAAAATTTTTAGTTTAATCTAAATAGTAAATTTTAAATAAAAAGATGGAGTTAATTAAACTATTATAATAAAAGTAAACCTTTTTAGTTTGTAATTTTTATATATTATAAAAAAAAGAGTATTGATTAAAAATTTTATTTTTGTTTGATCAAGTTAACTATGGTATGTACTCAAGAAAATTTTCTGGATCAGATCAAGCATCTGATGAAGGTAGTTGGTCTAGCTTGTCAATTCTAAAAGCAAATATATCTTTATGAACAGAAAGGTGATTTTTATCTTCAAATGCTAAAGATATCGGAACATTATATCTTATATTTGCATTATTTTCTGGGTTATTAGGTACTGCTTTTTCTGTGTTAATAAGATTAGAATTAAGTGGACCTGGTGTTCAATATATAGCAGATAATCAATTATATAACAGTATAATTACTGCTCATGCTATATTAATGATATTTTTTATGGTTATGCCTGCTTTAATAGGTGGTTTTGGTAATTTTTTATTACCATTACTGGTAGGAGGTCCAGATATGGCATTCCCTAGATTAAATAATATAAGTTTCTGATTATTATTACCTAGTTTATTTTTATTTTTATTTGCTAGTGTTATAGAAAATGGTGCAGGTACAGGTTGAACACTTTATCCTCCTTTAAGTGGTGTACAAAGTCATAGTGGACCTAGTGTAGATTTAGCTATATTTGCTTTACATTTATCAGGTATAAGTAGTTTATTGGGTGCAATAAACTTTATAACAACTATACTTAATATGAGAAGCCCTGGTGTAAAATTGCATAAATTGGCTTTATTTGGTTGAGCTGTAGTAGTTACAGCTGTACTATTGTTATTGTCCTTACCAGTTCTAGCAGGTGCAATTACAATGGTTTTAACTGATAGAAATTTCAATACATCATTTTTTGAAGCTGCTGGGGGTGGTGATCCTATATTATATCAACATCTTTTCTGATTTTTTGGCCATCCTGAAGTTTATATATTAATTATTCCTGGATTTGGTATAATAAGTACTACAATATCAGCTAGTTCTAATAAGAGTGTATTTGGTTACTTAGGTATGGTTTATGCTATGATGTCTATAGGAGTTTTAGGGTTTGTTGTTTGAAGTCATCATATGTATACAGTTGGTTTAGATGTAGATACAAGAGCTTATTTTACAGCTGCTACACTTATTATAGCAGTACCTACTGGTATTAAAATATTTAGTTGATTAGCTACATGTTATGGAGGATCTTTACAACTAACACCTTCAATGTTATTTGCTTTAGGTTTTGTATTTATGTTCACAATAGGGGGATTAAGTGGGGTAGTTTTAGCAAATGCATCTCTTGATATAGCTTTCCATGATACCTACTACGTTGTAGCACATTTCCATTATGTTTTAAGTATGGGTGCAGTATTTGCATTATTTAGTGCTTGATACTTTTGAATACCTAAAATGCTAGGGTTAGATTATAATAAAATGTTAGGTAAAGTACATTTCTGAATATTCTTTACAGGGGTTAACATTACATTCTTTCCTCAACATTTCTTAGGTTTACAAGGAATGCCTCGTCGTATAGGTGACTATCCTGATGCTTTTGCAGGTTGAAATTTAGTAAGTTCATATGGAAGTATAATAAGTGTAATAGCTATATTTTTATTTTTACACATTGTTTATTTACAATTAGTTTATGGTAAGGCTACAAGTCGTTACCCTTGATTAACTCCACAATTCTATAGTGATACTTTACAAACACTTCAAAATAGATCTTACCCTTCTTTAGAATGAGGACTAAGTAGTCCACCTAAACCTCACGCATTTGTAAGTTTACCTTTACAAAGTTAAATTTTATTAGGATCTATATATTATTATAATATATATATATATATAAGATCTACAAATAGTATATATCTTAACTCTTATAAAGAGAAATATGGTTTCCTCTGTTTTTATTAAATAGATTATTATTAGTTATATAGGATATGTTGTAGATGGTTTACATTTTGATTGCAGATCATAAATAAGAGGTTCGATTCCTCCATACCCTTTAGGTTTATGTTTTAAAATATAAATAGTAGTAATTAATTTAGTTTCTGTTGTTATAAATAATTTAAATTTATACTTAACTTAAGTGTATATTATACATATATAATACAAATGATACAAGCTGCAAAATTAATAGGTACAGGATTAGCAACTACAGGTTTAATAGGTGCTGGAGTAGGAATTGGAGTTGTTTTTGGTGCTTTAATATTAGGTGTAGCAAGAAACCCTTCATTAAGAGGTCAATTATTTTCATATGCTATATTAGGTTTTGCTTTTGCTGAAGCTACAGGTTTATTTGCTCTTATGATGGCATTTTTATTATTATATGTTGCTTAATTTTAAAAATATAAAAATATAATATAAATATATTTTTTTTTCTTATTAGCTCAATGGTAGAGCAAGATACTTCTAATATCTTGATCCAAGTTCAAATCTTGGATAAGAGTGCTTTTAAATAATTTTTTTCCTTTTTTATTATAATAATACATAATTTTATATAATAAAGTTATTCTTAAATTAATAGTTTTTTTTATATAAAAATATGTTAAAATTTTCATTACTATATTTTATATATAAACTATATATATATTTATATATCTATGTTATATTTACCAACTTTGATTTCAATATTAGAAGTTTTATTAGTATCTGTCCCTGTATTATTAACAGTAGCATATGTAACTGTAGCAGAAAGAAAAACAATGGCTAGTATGCAAAGAAGATTAGGTCCTAATATAGTTGGATATTATGGTCTTTTACAAGCATTTGCTGATGCTTTAAAACTTTTATTAAAAGAATATGTTTCACCTACACAAGCTAACATAGTATTATTTTTCTTAGGTCCTATTATAACTTTGATATTTTCATTATTAGGTTACCTAGTTGTGCCTTATGGTCCTGGTTTAGCTTTAAGTGATTTTAATTTAGGAATATTATATATGTTAGCAGTATCTTCATTGTCAACATATGGTATATTATTAGCAGGTTGAAGTGCTAATAGTAAATATGCTTTTCTTGGTTCGTTGAGAAGTACAGCACAATTAATAAGTTATGAGCTTATATTAAGCTCAGCTATTTTACTAGTAATAATGTTAACAGGTAGTCTAAATATTACTGTAAATATAGAAGCTCAAAGAGCTATATGATTTATAATTCCTTTATTTCCTATATTTATAATATTTTTTATAGGGTCTATAGCAGAAACTAATAGAGCACCTTTTGATCTTGCCGAAGCTGAATCTGAACTTGTTAGTGGATTTATGACAGAACATGCAGCAGTTATTTTTGTTTTCTTTTTTTTAGCTGAATATGCTAGTATTGTATTGATATGTATATTAACTAGTATTTTATTTTTAGGTGGTTATTTATATAATTATATACCTTCTTTAGTTTCATTGTTCCAATACATAGATTATGATTATAATATTGATTATATATATAATGAAAGTATATATTTTAATCCTTTACTAGAAGGATTAATGTATGGTTTAGCATTAGGTATTAAATCATGTCTTATGATTTTTATTTTTATATGGGCTAGAGCCTCATTTCCTAGAATACGGTTTGATCAATTAATGTCTTTTTGTTGAACAATATTATTGCCATTAGTAATAGCTTTTATTATATTAGTACCTTGTATACTATACAGTTTCGAGATATTACCCAGTAATATCTATTTATTATAGTATACTATTTAGGGTATAATAAATATTACTTGTTTATATAGCCTACAAACTATATAGTTTTTTATAGTGTTAATAAAGATTAAATTAATAATATTTAATATTATTAATTTAATCCTGAGGGTAGTTAGTTTTTTAACATATATAAGATGTTACTTACATTATTATTGTGTATACCTATATTGGGTATATTCACTATATCTGCAGGAATGTCTTATGATATATCTGGTTTAAATACTATGTGGATAAAAAAAATAGGTATAATAACTGCTACATTAAATTTATTAGTTTCTTTATTAATATTTTTTTTATTTGATTATAGTAGTAATCAATTTCAATTTGTTAAAGAATATTATGAAATAAGTTATTTTGATTTTTATTTAGGATTAGATGGGTTATCAATTTATTTTGTATTATTAACAACTATAATAACACCTATAGCTTTATTAAGTAATTGAACATCTATTAATGAGAATGTTAGATCTTATGTTATAATTATTTTATTATTAGAAACATTATTATTAGCAGTTTTTTTAGTACTAGATATATTATTATTTTATATATTTTTTGAAAGTATATTACCCCCATTGTTTATATTAATCGGACTATTTGGATCTAGTAATAAAGTTAGAGCTAGTTTTTATCTTTTTTTATATACATTGTTGGGTTCTTTATTTTTATTATTATCAATATTAAGTATTTCTTCAATAATGGGTACTACTGATTTTGATGCATTATACAAAACTAATTTTAATTATTATACACAATTATTTTTATTTTATGGTATTTTTATAGCATTTGCTGTAAAAACACCAACTATATTCTTAAATACTTGATTACTGAAAGCTCATGTTGAATCACCTTTAAGTGGTAGTATAATATTAGCAGCTATTGTGTTAAAATTAAGTTTATATGGAATTTTTAGATTAATATTACCTTTATTACCTAAAGCTTCTTTAGATTATACTTATATAATTTACCTTATAGGTGTAATAACAATAATATATGCAAGTTTTAGTACTTTAAGAACTATAGATGTTAAAGAACTTATTGCATATAGTTCTGTATCACATGCAGCTGTGTATCTTATAGGTGTATTTAGTAATACAATACAAGGTATAGAGGGTGGTATAGCTTTAGGACTAGCCCATGGGTTTGTATCTAGTGGTCTATTTATTTGTGCAGGAGGTGTATTATATGACAGATCAGCTACTAGATTAATAAGTTTTTATAGAGGTACTGCACAAATGATGCCCTTATTTTCTATATTATTTTTAATTCTATCTTTAGGTAATTGTGGTGTTCCTTTAACTTTAAATTTTGTAGGAGAATTTATGTCTCTTTATGGTGTATTTGAAAGATTACCCTTATTAGGTGTATTTGCTAGTTCTTCTATTGTATTTTCAGCAGCATATACTGTATATATGTATAATAGAATAGCTTTTGGAGGATCATTTAGTAAATTTTTTGAAGCTAATCTACCTGATGTAAGTAAACGTGAATTTTTCATTTTATTTACATTAGTTATATTTACTGTAATATTAGGTATATACCCTGCTCCTATATTAGATGGTTTACATTATTCAGTTTCTTCATTAATATATAGTAATACAGTATAATTATACATATATAGATAAAAATTATAAAATTCTTAAAGTTTTTTTAAGCTAATTCATTATATTTTAGTATAAAAAAAAAAGAAAAATGAATACAAATAAATTGTAAATTTATAAAAATATATAAATTTATTTATTTTAACGTATATACAAATATATATTATCTATAATTAGATAACAATGAGTATTTATATCCTTGTGCATCATTAAAACTAAGGGAGAAATATAAAAATGCCACAAATGGTACCTTTTTACTTTATTAATCAAGTAACATTCACTTTTGTATTTATAACAATAATATTATATGTATTATCTAAATATGTGTTACCTAGATTTGTACGTTTATTCGTATCTCGTATGTTTATTAGTAAATTATAATTATGTTTACTATATCTTATATTAAAGATATATATTTTAATAGATAAATATCTAGTGTGAAAAATTAATAAACTTAAAGCAATTATTAAATATTCTTGGTGTAAATAATATATCTTTTAATAAAAATAATAAATCAAAAATATTAATATGAGTTATAACATATTTAATGCTGCCAGTCCCTTAGATCAATTTGAAATAAGAAATTTATTAAGTTTAGATGCTCCTATATTAGGTAATTTACATATATCATTAACAAATATAGGATTATACTTAACATTAGGTACTATATTTATATTAAGTTTAAATTTATTAGCAACAAATTATAATAAAGTAATAAGTAATAATTGATCAGTAAGTCAAGAATCATTGTATGCTACTATTCATAGTATAGTAATAAATCAAATAAATTCTACAAAAGGACAAATATATTTTCCTTTTATATACACTTTATTTATATTTATTTTAATAAATAATTTAATTGGTATGATTCCTTATAGCTTTGCATCTACAAGTCATTTTATATTAACATTTTCCCTTAGTTTTACTGTTGTTTTAGGTGCAACTATTATCGGGTTCCAAAAACACGGTTTAGAATTCTTTTCTTTACTTGTTCCAGCGGGTTGTCCTTTAGCTTTATTACCTTTACTAGTTTTAATAGAATTTATATCATATTTATCTAGAAATGTATCCTTAGGACTTAGATTAGGTGCCAATATATTAAGTGGTCATATGTTATTAAATATTTTAGCAGGTTTCACTTATAATATAATGACATCAGGGTTTATATTTTTTTTCCTAGGATTAATACCTTTGGCTTTTATTATAGCTTTTTCTGGTTTAGAATTAGGAATTGCATTTATACAAGCTCAAGTATTTGTAGTATTAACTAGTAGTTATATTAAAGACGGTTTAGATTTACATTAATTTAACTGAATAAGATTAGATATAAATATAAACTAAAGATATATAAATTTACTATAAAAAATATAATTTAAACTTTACAGTATAAAAAAAAAATTATATAAACCTATGAATACAGTACAGTAATATCAATAGCATAAATATTATACAATGTATAATATAGGAAAGTCCAAAGCTTATAATAATTTTATACGTATATAAAGAGTATATAGTAAAAACTTAGGTATTTAAGAGAAAATATTAATCATTTTATATACTATATGTTATAATAATAAAAAAAAAATAGCATATTTATATAGTAAATAATGATTTTACGAACATACAAGCCTATAAATAAGTTTTAATAAAGACAAATAACTAATACAGGAACCGGCTTAACGATATTCTGTACAAATAATAAAGTATTTAAGTATATCATATCTTTAAGTACACAAAAACATATTAAAAAAAAAAATAATAAAAAAAATTAATTATTAGTAATGGTATAAAATATACCATTATAGAATTTTGAGTTTGATGATGGCTCTGAATGAACGCTGTTCAAGTGCTTGACACATGCTAATCGTACGTCTAATTTAATAAATGAATAATTATTCATTTATTTTATTAGAAGTGGTGTACAGGTGAGTATAATATATTTTGACTACCTTAAAGTAAGGTATAAATACCTTATAAGTAAAAAAAAAGGAATAATAATCCGCTTTAAGATGACAATAAATATAACGGATAGGTAGTAGATAAGGTAATGACTTAACTAGCTTAAAATTCCGTAATCGAGACTGAGAGGTCGATCGATCACATTGGGTCTGAAAAAATCCCAATACGTATAGTACAGCAGTGGGGAATATTGGTCAATGGCCTAACGGCTGAACCAGCAACTTGGAAGAATGTATAGCCTTGGCTAACTGTACTTGGTTTATAAAAAGATAATGATTTAATTTTTTTAATTATTATCAATTAATTAATTAACTGTGTAAATTGAAATAATTTATTATTTCAATTTTTAACTGAATTTATTTAGGCAGAGGGTATAGTATCGATTTTGTCGAATAAAGTTCTGAATATTAAACTGATAATGACAATTTAATATTTATATGTCTTGACCAAATTGCGTGCCAGCAGTCGCGGTAATACGTAGAAGACTAGTGTTATTCATCTTTATTAGGTATAAAGGGTACATAGACGGTAAAAATTAGCCTAAAACAAGGTACGGTTTTACTAGAGTTATATGTGATGAGGGGAGTATTTAGGGAGTAGAGTTGAAATTTTATGATACCTTAAGGACTGTCAAAGGCGAAAGCGACCTTTTATCTAATAACTGACGTTGAGGGACGAAGGCTTGGGTAGCGAATAGGATTAGGTACCCTAGTAGTCCAGGCAGAAAATTATGAATGCCATAGGTTAGATAACAATTTAGCCTATAAATGAAAGTGTAAGCATTTCACCTCAAGAGTAATGCGGCAACGCAGGAACTGAAATCATTAGACCGTTTCTGAAACCAGTAGTGATGTATGTTATTTAATTCGTAAGTACGCGAAAAACCTTACCACAATTTGAATATTATCTTTATTAAGTATTTTTTATTTAATATGATATTACAAGTGTTGCACGGCTGTCTTCAGTTAATGTCGTGAGATATTGGTTTAATCCTTCAAATTAACGGAAACCCTTGCTTTATTTGTTTCTTTAGGAAAAATAAAGCAGTTCACCATTACATTGGATATGATAACAGGGACCAAGACAAGTCATCATGACCTTAATATTGTGGGCGATCGACGTGCCGCATATCCCCATACAAAATGATGCAAAAATGTGAATTTAAGCTAATCTAACTAAAATGGGGTATAATATGGATTGTAGTCTGAAATTCGACTACATTAATAAGGAATTACTAGTAATCGTGAATCACCATGTCACGGTGGATTTAATCTCAGATTGGTACTTACTACTCGTCAGGCGCCGAAAGTAGTGTGTGCAATAAGTTTAGTTTATTATTTTTAGTAACTCTAAAGAACTAACTTTAGCTTTAAAAATAATAAATTTTCGTATGCATGACTTCAATGGGTGTTAAGTCGTAATACGGTTCGTGTAGTGGAAGTTGCACGGGAATCATTAATATTAACTATATATAAGAAAATATAAAGGAAGGTTCCGTTTGTTGGTATGACGGGTTGAGCTGTAAACTCAGTAGCATTATGCTGTCGAAGGTTCAATTCCTTTTCTTCCTATTAGTATAACTTTGATACCTTTTTAATATAAAATTAATTTGCCCTTATAGCTCAACGGTAGAGCAAGATACTGTTAATATCAAGATATATGTTCGATTCATGTTTGGGGCTAAATATAAAACTATAAAAAGCGTGTTAGCATAATGGTAATGTTAAGTGTTTCGGCCACTATTATGCAGGTTCGAATCCTGTACACGTTTATTGTACTTTTAGTATATATTAATATATCCTCTAAAAATATTACCAATCACTTACTATATTAATTATTACTTTATGAAAGGAATATCTAATTATTTGGTAATTAATTTATTTATCTGAAAAAAAAAAGATGGCGAGGTTTTCATAAAATTAAAAGTATTAATAATTTATTTATATTAAGTGAAAGTTATACTAATGGTTATAGAACAGAAGTATTAGATATTATTTCATTGTTATCTATATTATGTGGAATACTTGTTATTATAAGTAAAAATCCTATAGTATCTGTTTTATTTTTAATAGGGTTATTTTTAAGTATATCTAGCTATTTAATTATTTTAGGTTTAAACTTTATAGGTTTATCCTATTTATTAGTTTATGTTGGTGCTGTATCTATATTATTCCTTTTTATATTAATGTTAATAAATATAAGAGTTAGTGAATTATTAAGTTATACTAGTAATAGTATACCCTTAGCTATACTTATTACAATTTCATTTAATTATCCTGTGTATCAGATATTACCTTATAGTATTGCTGCATTTAATAGCTATACAGTAAATTTAAATAACACATTAAATGATATTTGATATAATAATTATAGTGACTATTTGAATAAGTTTTTTAAATTAAATAACTTAGAATTAGATAAAGGTGAAATATCATTTGTGACAAGTAAAATATGAGATGGTAATTTATCAGAAACTAGTCATATTACAAGTATAGGAAATATAATGTATACTAGTTATAGTATGTGATTAATAATTACTTCTATTATATTATTATTAGCGATGGTTGGTGCTATTGTTATAACAATAAAACAAAAAAATTAAAAAATTAAAATATACTTTAGGTATACAAAAAATGTATAAAGGGATTAGCTCAATGGTAGAGCGACCGTTTTACACGCGGTAGGTCAAGTGTTCAAATCACTTATTCCTTATATTAAAATATAATATATATATTTATTAATATATATTGAAAAAAATTTTCTTAATTAAATACTAAGTATGTAAAAATAAAGTTTTTTCATGATTAATCTAAAATAAAAGAAAGATTTAAAATCTTTGAATTACATTATAAAATTATAAACATATAATAAGATATAATAAATGAAACATTCTAATAGAAGTATTTTTCAAGGTCATCCTTTTCATTTAGTATCTCCATCACCATGGCCTATTTATACAAGTATTAGTTTATTAAATCTTACAACTAGTGGAGTATTAACTATGCATGGTTTTGCACATGCTCATTATTTTTTAATAGCTGCTTTTGTAGCTTTAATTAGTTCAATGTCTTTATGATGACGTGATGTTATTTCAGAAGGTAGTTATCTTGGAAATCATACCTTAGCTGTACAAAAAGGGCTAAACATGGGTGTTATACTATTCATAGTTTCAGAAGCATTATTTTTTTTAGCTATTTTCTGAGCTTTCTTTCACAGTGCATTATCACCTACAGTAGAGTTAGGAGCTCAATGACCTCCAATGGGTATAGAAGCTGTTAATCCTTTTGAATTACCTTTACTTAATACAGTTATATTATTATCATCTGGAGCTACTGTAACATACGCTCATCATTCTTTAATACAAGGTAATAGAAAAGGAGCACTTTACGGTTTAATAGCTACAGTTATACTAGCTGTAGTATTCACTGCTTTTCAAGGTATAGAATATACTGTTTCTTCATTCACTATTAGTGATGGTGCTTTTGGTTCATGTTTTTACTTCGGAACAGGGTTTCATGGGTTACATGTGATGATTGGTACAGCTTTTATAGCGGTAGGGTTATGACGTGTTTATGCTTATCAGGCTACTGATAATCATCACCTCGGATTGGAGGCTAGTATTTTATACTGACATTTTGTAGATATTGTATGATTATTTTTATTCATTTCAATATACTATTGAGGTTCTTAATGATAAGATTAAGTTATCAATCTTAAGTTTATATAATGTAGTATCTTTTATTTAAAAGTAGCATAATAAATAAAGAATTGAAACTAAAATTACCTATTTTAGGTGAATAAAATCTATGTCTGGAAGAATAATATATATATAAGAGGCCTTAGTTTAATGGTAAAATTCGAGACTTTTAATCTTCGTTATATCGGTTCAAATCCGGTAGGCCTTAATAAATAATAATGTAATATTATTTATTGTATCTAATTATATGTTTATAATTTTATATTGGATAAACCGAATATAAAAAAAAGAATTATAATTAAACCATTTAATTGTAATTTATTAACAGTTATAGGTTAATGGTAGACTTGCTTCCTTCCAAGTAGTATGTGTGGGTTCGAATCCCTCTAACTGTAATAGGTAATTAGGGTTAATATTCTAATTGGTAAGAAACTCCTTTGTCAATGGAGTGTATGTCGGTTCGAACCCGGTTTAACCCGTTATGGATATAATATATATATGGATATAATATATATATATGGATATAATATTTATATGGATATAGTATTTATATATATATATATTTAGGAAAAGTTGCTATTGGTAAAGCGAGCCCTTTGCTAAAGGGTGTCTTAAAGACTGGAGAGTTCAAATCTCTTCTTTTCCGAATAATATAAAATATAAAGAGTGTAGGCTAAAGGTAAACTCAGAAACTTCAAATTTCTCATTATCCGTTCAAATCGGGTTACTCTTGTTAAAAAAAAATTCCTTAGCTTAATAGGTAAAGCGTATTTTTGATAAGGATGTGTTCAGTGTTCGACTCACTGAGGAATTATAGTTCAGTTAGGTAAATAAATAATTTAGGTGGATTTTAGAAAAAGATTAAAAATATAAAAACATAAAGGAAGTTGGCTGAGTTTGGTTTAAAGCGATAAACTTGAAATTTATTAAATAGAAATATTTCATCAGTTCGAATCTGATACTTCCTGAGTCACTTATTTTAAATAAAGTTAAATTGCAGGTTATAGCTAAATTGGTTAAAGCGCTCCCTTTGGGTGGGAGATCTTCTTAGTTCGAGTCTAAGTAACCTGATATATATTGTATACTATAAATAGTATATATATGTATAAGTATAATATACTTATTAGTAATGTGATTGATATTAAAATTCAAATTCTATATTATTATATAATATAAGGAAGTATACAAAGAAACTATTAAGGATACCTAGCTATATATTAAAGAGAGATTATTTAATTTGTGTTATAATTTAAAACACATGTACTCTTAGAGAAATTCAATATTAAACAAAGTGAATTGAAATATCTTAGTAACTTTAGGAAAAGAAATCAAACGAGATTCTATGATTAGTGAGAATGAAAGTAGATAAGCCTATCAATTATCAGAATATATCTTTATATTGTTATAAGTATTAAATAAAATTATAAATGTGTTTATAAAAAAAAACATAACATAGAATAAATATAATAATTGTAAAAAACAATTTAAATTCACTGATAAATTAATTAAGTAAAATGGGTAAAACCTGTTTGAAAAAAGGGGAACCTTCCTCTAAGGCTAAATATAATATATAAGCGATAGAGAAGAGTACCGTGAGGGGATGGTTTCAAATAGTAGTTTTATAAGCAGCTCAAGTAAAGTATAATAAACAAGTAAGAGCGTACCTTTTGCATAATGGGTCAGCAAGTTAATAATAGATGCGAGCATATGTAATACATTTGCCTAGATAAACCAATTATAATTTAATGAATTAGTATCTAAAATTAGACCCGAAGCCTAGTGATCTTACCACAACCAGGATTATAAAAGTCCGAACGGGTTATCGTTGTAAAGATATCCGAAGAGTTGTGGTAAGTAAGTGAAAGACAATACTGACTAGGATAGCTGGTTTTCTGCGAAATCTATATAAGTAGGTAATTCAAATTACATCTTAGCAGGTACAGAACTGTGATCTCAGGTAATTATCATAACTTATCGAATAAAAATATTTGATAAAATGGATTTACATATATCGGGCAACCGTGAAGGTTTTATCGGTGAGTATTCGCACTCGGAAGGGCAACGATGAATATTGAATTGTCAGACATAGTACGATAAGGTTGTATGTCTAAAGGGAAACAGCCCAGAACAAGTGTTAAGGTTCCAAAATTAATGTTAAGTGAAATTAAGGAAGTTACTATCTAATACAACTAGGAAATAGGCTTAGAAGCGGTCAATTTTTAAAGATCTCGTAACAGAGCACTGGTTTAGTAAATTTAATTTATATTGGATAATAGCACCGAAAATTTAACGGATCTAAACAATATACCGAAACCTTGTCCATATTTACAAATAATAAATATTATTATATTTAATGGGGTAGTGGAACGTTGGGTAAATCTTAGATTTATTCTTTATAAGAATAATAGTAGATAACCCAAGTGATAATGCTGACATGAGTAACGATAAAGGGTAATATTTAAACCCTCGCCTAAAGCTTATGGTTTTAATAAAGTAACGGCCTCTAAGTTTAGAATCCTAAAGGATTAAACGATGAGTAAATCTTTGTTATATAGTAACAACCTTTTTTTAAGTGAAGGAGGTTCTGGAAAAACAATAACAATATATGTACATATATCATGATAAACTAATTAGTTTAAATGAAAAATGAAAAGATAAATACTTTATCTTTCCTTATAATAAACTAAGGATTATATAATTATAACCGTACCTAAAGACTAACACAAGTAAGCTAGTAGAGAATACGAAGGCGGAGGAGTGAACAATCATCAAGGAACTCGGCAAACTAACTACCGTAACTTCGGAATAAGGAGGGCCATTCCTCCTGATTAATATCAGGTAAAGAAAAGGAGGCACAGAATAGTGTTGTACGACTGTTTAATTAAAACAAAGCACTCTGCAATAAGATAATAAATCAAAGTATTGAGTGTGATTTCTGCCCAATGTCGGCTGGTTAACGAATTAGCTAGGCTGATTAAGTTTGGCTTTGAAGGAACCCCCGATGAATGGCGGCCTTACCTATGAGGGTCCTAAGGTAGCTAAATACCTTGGCCGTTAAATGCGGTCTTGCATGAATGATTTAACGATACAACAGCTGTCTCGATGATTGGCTCGGTGAAATTGGAATAACTGTGCAGATACAGTTTACCTCTAGTTAGACGAGAAGACCCTATGCAGCTTTACTGTTGCTAATTATTGGGTATGATATAATGATTTTTAGCGTATAAGGTAACATTTTTAGTAGTATAAATACTATGTTAGTTCAATTGAAACACCTTTATTCACATTTATCATATTGGTAGATTAAACTACATTAAAACACAAAATAAATTTATTTTGTGTTGTGTTTTGGTTAACCTTCTATTTGAGGGGACAATTGTTAGGAGGCAGTTTATGCGGGGCACAGATCCCATAAAAAGTACCTGGGTGTATCCAAAGTAAACTTTGTTAAATTATCATACTATAGTATGATATATAAATATATATATTTTGTATGTATATTTATTTTAGTTTGTAATTTTTTATAGTTTAATTTAAACTATAATTAATTCAATTATACATCCTTTTAGTAGGAGTAATTTATTTTTAGGTAAGATTTTAACTATATGGAAAATAGTTGTAATTAGAACATTAAGTTATAAAAATTAATTTCTAATGTTTTTAGCTATATTGTTAGTATGTTTAATATAAACATAAAATATAAGATAACTAATAATATAATTATTGTTTAATACTTGTCAAGTTTAATGGCTTAATCTTGCTTTACTGTTTGACTTACACGTCTATCAGTCGCGTAAGCGGGGCATATGACCACAAGATGCAGAAAGGAAAGGTCTTGGGTTTTTGAAAAAGCTACGCTAGGGATGTTAGTCCTCCAATGATTTATTTTCTTTTTTAGTATAAATCTATTGGTAATTAATTGGGTCAATTTCAAGAATGACTTTTATGTTAACTTGAAGCGAAATTTACTTTAGTACATAAAAGAATTTGGAGTAAAATCGTTCAACGACTAGAAAAATAGTTGTACTAACTATTATTTTCTATTAATACCCAACATTTTTCCTTGTTATTTATATAAATATTATAAAAGCTGAATTTATTTACTTTAAATTAGCATAATAACTAATTTAAATTTAAGATTAGTGAAATAGACTTGATTTATTATTAAAAATTAGGCTTTGGAATTCATTCCATGTTTTAAATAAACTAAAATTAATAAAAAAAAATCAGAATCATTTAATTTAAGTTGTGGATCTAAAAAAATAGATTCTAGTACACCTTCTATTTTTAATAAAATATTAAATAAGTCTAATATTAAAAAATTATATTATATTCATAGTGATACAGGTAGAATTAAACATTTTCCTCCTGCAGCACAAGAATGGTATAATAGTGTATATGCTTATAATAATAATTATATTAAAGGATTACCTGCTTCAGATAAAAGTTTAATGAATTTATTAAAAGGATATTTTAGTATGTTTATTAGTCATAATACTTTAAATACAAAATATATAAGTAAATTGTATAGAAAACGATCACCTAAAAAAATATTTGTAGGTAAAGGTGAATTAAAACACACTAGTACTAAGGTAATAATTACTTTTTATGTATATAATACTGAGAGAATTTCTTTAAAAAGAGAGTATAAACAACTTTATTTATCTTTATTTTCTCCAAAAAAAAAATATATTGTAATGAAAAAAGGTAATAAAATTTTAACTTTTTTAAAAAAACCTTTGGAAAAACAAATAATTATAGATGAAAAGGGTAATATACTTAAAGATATAAAAGGTAATGATATTATAATATATAATAGACCGTATACTATTGAAGAGTTTTTAAACTCACCAAAGGATGTTACAACTAAGATTAATGAAACTTACTTTACAAGAACAGATATTAATGAAACTTTTTCTGATGCACCTCTTTTTAAACAAATGACTTATTATGATATATATTTTTCTATTGTAGAGTTGTTTATTAATAATTTATCTAGTTATTTAAGTACATTAAACAAATATTTTGAATATTTAACTAAATTAGTACAATTAAAAATATTAACTAATTATGAAAAATTATTAATATTTACGAATTTAGTTAATATTTTTTATAATTATAACTATCCTAATTATGAATATTATAAAAAAATAGCAGATAGAAAATATTTAAAAAACTTATATAGATTACGATATCTACTTAAATTTAATAGTGTTAAATTTGAAAAACCTTTTATTAGAAAATTAATAGATATTGTTGAAAATTTATATAATAAAAAAGTAGAATTTAATATTGTTAATTTGAATCAGGTACATCTTAATAGTGATATTCTTACACAAGCTGTCGTTTTAAAATTGAAAAATAAAAAAAATAAATTTTTTAAAATATTTAAATCTTCATTAAATAAAGTTAAAATATCAGATTTTAGTAGATTAAGTCAAAAAATTGATGCATCTAATAAAAAAAATTATTTTATAAACGATATAAGAAATATATATGTTAATGATATGTTTAATAATGTTATTAAGGTAGATTCCTTAAATGAGTTATTATTAAATTATTTTTCTTCAACTAATAAATTAAAAATTGAAGATTTATATGGAGTTGAACAATCTATTTCATTAAGAGATTACGTATTTAGATATTTAAAGCATTTTAGACTAGCAGGTGTTAGATTAGAAGCTAGAGGTCGATTATCTAGACGGTTTACAGCTTCTAGATCTGTTTTTAAATTAAATTGAAAAGGAGGTTTAAAAAATGTAGATTCTTCTTTCAAAGGATTGTCTACTGTAATGTTAAGAGGAAATTCCAAATCTAATGTTGAATACTCTATGCTTAAATCTAAATACCGTATTGGTGCTTTTGGAGTTAAAGGGTGAGTAAGTAGTAAATAGATTTTTACATTTTCATATCTCGTGTTGCAAAAAAGTATAAATAACAAAATAAATAAGGATTAATGAAGACATAGTCTGAACCATTTTGAAAAAAATGGAAATAAAGAAAAAATTTCTTTATTAACAATATTGAACAGGCTAATTGCGCCAGGGAGTACAAATTTAGGGCGGAGTTTGGCACCTCGATGTCGGCTTAACTTATCCACATGGACGCAGAAACTATGAAGGGTCCGACTGTTCGTCGATTAATAAGTTACACGAGCTGGGTTAAATACGTCGTAAGACAGTATGGTTTCTATCTTCTAGAGGAAATTAGAATAAAATAAGGATATATCCCTCGTACGAAAGGAGCTGGGTATATTAACCTATGGTTTACCTGTTGTTTATGTGCCCAATATTAATTTATGTGTAATATAGTTTTATTATACAGGGGTGTTACTTTCACTTAAGTAGATATATAACATAGGCACGGCAGGAATGCTAAGTTAGTTAAAGATAAATGCTGAAAGCATATAGGCGTGAAACTTACTTTATTATATTCTTTAAAATGCGTAGTATAACACTACGATTTTTATATTTTAAATAAACTAATAGTTTTTTTTTGATTTTTTAATCTAAAGTATAATTAATAGGCTTTAGCTGGAAGAATTTAAATGTTTTTAGGTGTAAAGTACTAATTCAATTTATAACTAAAAGTTATAATATCATCCATTATTTTATATTTCTTTTTTTTTTCCTAGTAGCATAAAGTATTAATATGTTAGCTACATACTTAGCCTAGTTAGCATAAAAGTAATGTAGCTGTTTTGTAACCAGCTGAAACAAGTGCGATACTTGTACTGGGCTTACTATTCATCTATGAATTTTTCTATTATATAGGCCCTATAGTCAAGAGGTTAAGACATAATGTTTTCATCATTACATACGTGGGTTCGAACCCCACTGGGGCTATACTATACATCATTTTTAAGTAAAGTAAAGAAAGAAAAGTATTTGTGCGGATTGATGTAATAGAAACATAACTGGCTCATGACCAGTAAATATTGGTGCAAATCCTTTATCCGCGTTGAATTAATGATTTTAATTATAATTTGTGAAAAAAAGGAAAGGTTATAGCTTAATTGGTAAAGCAAGCTGCTCATGACAGCTGAGATGAGTGTTCAAATCACTCTGGCCTTAGGTAAATAAATTTATTTTATAAAATCCGAGTGCTGGAATTGGTAGACAGGGTAAGCTTAAGTTTTACTGATATAAAATCGTGAACGTTCAAATCGTTTTTCGGATATTAAAATAATAATAAATTTTTGTATATTTTATTAAGGGGACATAGTTTAATTGGTAGAACTACGATTTTGCATGTCGTTATTTCAGGTTCGAGTCCTGATGTCTCCAACTAATATATATATCTATAATGTTAATTATACTATATAATATATTATGTTAATGTATAAGTAATACTTTATAGAGCTCGAGAAGCTCAATCTGGTAGAGCGGAACTCTGAAGATGTTTAGGTTATAAGTTCAAATCTTATCTCGAGCAATTGTTTAAAGGTAGTGATGGAATTGGTAGACATGAATAGCTTAGGACTATTTAATTATTTTAATTTTGTCCGTTCAAGTCGGATTTACCTTATATTAACAATAATATTTTTAAATTTTATATTTGCTTTTACTTTTTCCTATATTATTATATGTTGTGGACTAATTGGTAAGTCATAAATTTTTGGTATTTACGATTGAGTGTTCGAGCCACTCCAACATAATGTTATATGTAATGGTATTTGTTTAGCTATTGAATTTTTTTTTTCAAGTAGTTAAATTATATGATTTAGGTGGATATAACTCAATGGTAGAGTGACTGTATGTGGCACAGCTTGTTCCCTGTTCAAATCAGGGTATCCTCCCTTTATTGTGTATTATATGATGGTACATAAGTTAATTTAGCCAGAGTAGTTCAATGGTTAGAACGTTAATTTCATGCATTAATAATGAGAATTCGAATTTCTCCTCCGGCTAGCCATATTATTAAAAAGTTGTTTTATATAGTATAATATATATTATGTATAAATAAATTTACCTAAAAAAAAAGGAGAAATGTAGGTTTTTATTTATAGTTAAAAAAATTGTGATGTATAAATATATGTTCGAAAAGTTCAAATCTTTTTTAGTATAATGTTAATTTATTCAAGTTTATTATTATTATTATCTAATGCCGTCTCTTTGAGACGAGATAAGTCTATACTTTTTAGTAGAGTGGGTTTAATTATTTTGGTTTATTCTTCTTTAATTGCTTTAAATAGCTTATATTTTATATCTTTGGACGGAGGTATAGGTTTATATGGTGGTTTATTTCATGCTACTAGTATAACACAAGTATTTCATATATTTATATTTTTAGTAACTGCAGTAATTTTACAATTAACTAGTTTTTATCCTAGAAAAGTTTGAATAACAGAATATTCATCTTTGGGGAAATTATTCTTATATAATTTTCTATATTATAGAACTAAAATAGTTAATAAAATGGGAGAACAGTATAAAATAATAGAATATCCTTTAATAATATTATTTATAGTAATAGGTGCTGTGTTTTTAGTTTCAACTAGTGATTTAGTTTCTATTTTTTTATCTATAGAATTACAAAGTTATGGATTGTATTTACTTAGTACTTTATATAGAAATTCAGAATTAGCTACTTCAGGAGGTCTTACTTATTTTTTACTAGGAGGCCTAAGTTCTTGTTTTATTCTATTGGGTACTAGTTTACTTTATGCAAACTCAGGTACAACAAATTTGGATGGTATATATGTTATTACTAGTTTAAGTGATATATCAAATGATTATGCTGATAAATTATTATATTGATATAAATCTTATTATATAAATTTATCTTTACTTATATTAAGTGTAGGATTTTTATTTAAAGTTAGTGCTGCACCATTTCATTTTTGATCACCTGATGTTTATGATGGTATTCCTACTATAGTAACTACATTTGTAGCTATAGTAGCTAAAATTTCTATATTTGTATTTTTATTAGAATTAGTGCATTATACAAGTAATTCATTATTTGAATTTCAATTTAGTTGAACATCAAGTTTACTTATTAGTTCTTTGTTATCATTAGTAATTGGTACAGTTGTTGGTTTAACTCAATTTAGAATAAAAAGATTGTTTGCATATAGTACTATATCACACGTAGGATTTATATTATTAGCTTTAAGTATTAATAGTATAGAATCTATACAAGCCTTCATTTTTTATTTAATGCAATATTCTATAAGTAATTTGAATGTTTTTATTATACTTATTAGTATAGGATTTTCTTTATATTATTATGTTAATGATAATGATGAATATAAAGAATTATCGGATAAAAATAATTCACCTATACAGTTAATAAGTCAAATGAAAGGGTTTTTTTATATAAATCCTGTTTTAGCTTTAAGTCTAGCTATCACTATATTTTCTTTTGTAGGTATACCACCTCTTATAGGATTTTTTGCCAAACAGATGGTATTAAGTGCAGCTTTAGATAATGGTTATGTTTTTCTTACTTTAGTTGCAATAATAACAAGTGTTATTAGTGCAGTTTATTATTTAAATGTTATAAAACAAATATTTTTTGATAAACCTGAATATAAAATTAACCCTGAATTGCAAGATATTAATATACACGGTAATATTATTAAAAATAATATATTAATTAAAAATTTAACATTTAAATCTAATAGTATTGTATTATCGAGTTCTTTAACTATTAGTATTTCTATATTGACTTTAATAATATTATTATTTATATTTATACCTAAAGAATGATTAAGTATGGCTAATATATTAGCATTAATATTATTTAATACATAAATGAGTAGTACTATTTTCTTTTTTGTTTTCATACCATTATTAGCTATTATCTTATTAGCTGTTAATTTAATATTTGCTACACATAATCCCTATCAAGAAAAAGATAGTGCATTTGAGTGTGGTTTTCATTCTTTTTTAGGTCAAAATAGAACACAGTTCAGCATTTCTTTTTTTATATTCGCACTCCTTTTTTTATTATTTGATTTAGAGATTCTCTTAGTATACCCTTATGTAGTTAGTGCATATACTAATGGTATATACGGATTAGTAATAATGTTAATATTTTTTTTAGCATTAACATTAGGATTCGCATTTGAATTAGGTAAAAATGCTTTGAAGATAGATAGTAGACAAATGCTTAGTTTAAATACTAATAATAAAAGTACTATAGCTTTAATATCTAATTAATAATAATTATTTTAATTAATTATTTTATAATTAATAATAATATCTGTAATATTATTTTTATTCTAACATAATTATATATGTGAAATTTTTGAGAACAAAGATTGTTATATAATAGAATAAATAAAGTAACATGATCAATATGTTAAATTCGTATTTGAATATATTTAATCATTGTGATACTCCTAGACCTTGGGGTCTTTATTTTCAAGATAGTGCCACACCACAAATGGAAGGATTAGTAGAATTACATGATAATATAATGTATTACTTAGTAATAATTTTATTTGGAGTAGGTTGAATTATGGTCTCTATAGTTAAAAATTTCAGACATATTAAATCACCTATATCTCATAAATATTTAAATCATGGTACATTAATAGAATTAATTTGAACAATAACTCCAGCTTTAATACTTATATTAATAGCTTTTCCATCTTTTAAATTATTATATTTAATGGATGAAGTTAGTGATCCCGCAATGTCTGTATTAGCTGAAGGTCATCAATGGTATTGAAGTTATCAATACCCTGATTTCTTAAATTCAGAGGATGAATTTATTGAATTTGATTCATATATTGTACCGGAATCAGATTTAGAAGAGGGGGGCTTAAGAATGTTAGAAGTAGATAATAAAGTTATTTTACCAGAATTAACACATGTAAGATTTATTGTTACAGCAGCGGATGTTATACATTCATTTGCTTCTCCTGCTTTAGGTATTAAATGTGATGCTTATCCAGGTAGATTAAATCAAGTTTCTGTTCTTATTAATAGAGAAGGTACATTCTATGGACAATGTTCAGAAATATGTGGTATATTACATAGTTCAATGCCTATAGTTATAGAAAGTGTGAGTTTAGAAAAATTTTTACTATGATTAGAGCAGCAATAATATGACCAATATTACTTGTAATATTAGAAAATTTTCTTTAATTTTTATTTTTATAAGTTACATAAATATAGTAAAGAAAAAAGAAAGAAAAATAATTAAACTATTATATAATATACAATGAATTTATCCTTAATACTTTTTTTAATAGGAATTTTAGGTTTCGTATTAAATAGAAAAAATGTAATATTAATGCTTATTTCTATTGAAATAATGTTGTTGGCTATTACATTCCTTATCTTGATAAGTTCACTTAGCTTTGATGATATATTAGGTCAAACATATGCTATATATATAATAGCAATCGCTGGTGCGGAATCAGCAATAGGTCTAGGTATTCTAGTAGCATTCTATAGATTAAGAGGAAGTATATCAATAGAATATAAATAATGTATCTAGCTATTATTACTTTACCATTATTAGGATCAATAGTCTCAGGCTTTTTTGGTAGAAAGGTTGGAGTTAGTGGTGCACAATTAATTGCGTGTACATGTGTAATAGTAACAACAATATTAGTTGTTGTTACATTTTTTGAAGTAGGTTTGAATAATATACCTACATCTATAAATCTTTTTAGATGAATAGATAGTGAATCACTTAATGTGCTATGAGGTTTCAATTTTGATAGTTTAACAGTATCTATGTTAATACCTGTATTAACTGTTAGTTCTTTAGTACATGTTTATTCAATAGGATATATGAGTCATGATCCTCATAATCAAAGATTTTTTAGTTATTTAAGTTTATTTACTTTTATGATGATTATACTTGTTACAGCTAATAATTTTTTATTAATGTTTGTTGGATGAGAAGGTGTAGGTATTTGTTCTTATCTTTTAGTTAGCTTCTGATTTACTAGAATAGCAGCAAATCAAAGTTCTATGTCCGCTTTATTAACTAATAGAGTAGGAGATTGTTTTTTAACTATAGGTATGTTTGCTATTTTATGATCTTTTGGTAATATTGATTATGCTACAGTATTTTCATTAGCTCCTTTTGTTAATGAAAATATTATTACTATCATAGGTATTTGTCTTTTAATTGGTGCTATGGCTAAAAGTTCTCAGGTTGGATTACATGTTTGATTACCCATGGCTATGGAAGGTCCTACACCAGTTAGTGCTTTAATACATGCAGCTACTATGGTAACAGCTGGTGTATATCTATTAATGCGTACTAGTCCTTTAATTGAATATAGCTCAACTGTATTAGTCTTATGTTTATGATTAGGTGCTATTACTACTGTATTTAGTAGTCTTATAGGTTTATTTCAACAAGATATTAAAAAAGTTATTGCTTATTCTACAATGAGTCAACTGGGTATGATGGTAATAGCAGTTGGTTTATCTTCATATAATATTGC
>WNGI01006707.1_pt1 | contig 26605 bp, 27 predicted proteins | sample 5400621 | NCBI WGS metagenome assembly WNGI01 (sample SAMN13153374, study PRJNA577476) | soil metagenome | isolation source: 20 cm soil or saprolite under Garry oak tree replicate 1 | place: USA:California | collected 2016-06-15 | reverse complement strand
CTCACGAGTGCTACCGCGACGTCACCCACCACTTGCAGGGAGGCCGCCGATACCTTGTCTATCGTGTCGTCGGTGGTATGCCAGTACGGGTAGTCGAAGTCCACGACGTCGATCGCGTGGATGCCCGCCTGCTGCAGCGCGACGTGGTCGTCGATCAGGGTGGGCTTCACGCCGGGGATGAAGACGCGGCCGTAGCCCAGGTCGGCCGCGACCCGCCACACTCGATCCACCACTTCGGGCGCGACCGCCTGCGAGTTGCCCTCATAGTAGAACTGCTGGTCCTTGTCCGCGACCATGTCGAACAGCACGGCGAACAACGGCTGGTAGCGGGGAGGCTGGTGTCCGGCGAAGTAGCGCGAGCCGATCAGCACGTCGTTCGAGTCGGTGGCGAAATTGCCGTAGTCCTCGCCGTCCACGAACAGCAGATCGACGCCGACGACGGGCGGCTTCGCCTTGAGCACGTCGGCTAACCCGAGCAGCAGGGCCACGCCGGACGCGCCGTCGTTCGCCCCTGGGACCGGGAGGCGCTGCTGGCCCAGGTTGGCGCTCTGGTCGGCGCGCGGGCGGGTGTCCCAGTGGGCGAGCAACAGCACGCGCTCGGTGGCGGCGGGCCGGAATCGGGCGAAGAAGTTCCGCAGGTGCAGGGTCGCGCCCTGGCGCGTCACGTGGGTGAAGGCCTGAATGCCGACCGTATCGGCGGTGGCGCGGAGGTGGTCGAGGATCCAATCGCCGGTGCGCTCGTGCCCCGGCGTCCCGGGAATGCGCGGCCCGAACTGCATCTGCTGCTGGAGATATCCGAACGCGCTCGCACCGGCGAACTCGCGCGGGCGGCTCGCCCCGCCGCGGGCGGTGCAGGCGAGGCCGAGCGCAAGACAGGCGGCCGCCCGCGCGAGGCGGCTCTTTCGATGCGTCACCGGGGTAGTGATCTCTTGTAGAGACTTGGAGTTCCGAATATAATGGCGCCACTGATCGTGCGCACCATCAGCCGCTATCTCCTCCGCCAACACGTCGCGCCGCTCGGCTTCGCGCTGGCGGCGCTCACGTCGCTGATGCTCATCCAGCAAGTCGCCAAGCAGCTCTCCGGCCTGCTCGGGAAGGGGCTCCCGGCGGGGGTGATCGCCGAAGTGTTCGTGCTGTCGCTCCCGTTCATCGTGGCCGTGACGCTGCCGATGGCGGTGCTGGTCTCGGTGTTGCACGTGTTCACGCGCCTCGCGGGCGACAACGAGATCACGGCGCTGCAGGCCGGGGGCGTGAGTGTTACGCGCCTGGTCGCGCCGGTGCTGGCGGGCGCCACCGGCGTCGCGCTCTTGTCGTTCTTGTGGAACGACCAGCTGCTCCCCCGCACCAACCACGCGCTCCGCACCCTGCAGGTGGATATCGCCCGCAAGAAGCCGTCGCTCACGCTCAAGGAGCAGGTGATCAACGAGGTGGTGCCGGGGCAGACGTTTCTGCGCGCCTCGCGCATCGACGGTAATACGAACAAGCTCAGGGACGTGACGCTCTACGACCTGAGCGACGCCGAGCGCCGCCGCATCATCACGGCCGACAGCGGGCGGATGGCGTACTCCGCCGGCGGGCGGGATCTGTTCCTGACGCTCACGGACGGGGACATCGAGGAGGTGAACCGCACGGACCCGACGCAGTTCAACCGCACCTTCTACCGCACCAACCGGATGCGGGTTTCGGGCGTGGGGAACATCTTCACCCAGACGGAGCACGACACCTACAAGAGCGACCGCGAGATGTCGACGTGCGAGATGCGCCAGGCCGCCTCGGCGGCGCGGCGCGACGCCAGCCGCGCGGTAGCAGATGGACGGCAGGCGATCGAAAACGATCTGCGGCGGCTGGTGGCGCTCGCGCCCGTCGCGCCGCCGATCGTGCCGTATCTGCCCGACACCGCGCCCCCCGGTCTCTATTGCCGGGCGCTGCGGCGGGTGGCCACGTGGCTGTTGCCACGCGCGGCCGAGGCCCAGACGCCGCGCGCCGCGCCGCCTCCAACCCCCCGCACCCCCGTGCCCCAACTGTTCGTCACGCCGGGAGCCGGCATCGGCGAGGATCAGCGCGTGCACGACGCCCGGGCGCGCGCCGCGACCTACGAGGTCGAGATCCAGAAGAAGTACGCCATCGCGGCCGCGTGCCTGGTGTTCGCGCTGGTGGGCGTCCCCGTGGCGTTGCGGTTCCAGCGCGGCGGGGTGGGCCTCGTGATCGGGATGAGCGTCGGTGTGTTCACCGTATACTACGTGGGGCTGATCGCCGGCGAGGAGCTCGGCGACCGGCTGCTCGTGTCTCCCTTCCTCGCGATGTGGACGCCCAACCTCATCTTCGCGACGGTCGGCCTCATCGGCCTGTGGCGCATCCGCCGGCCCGGCAACGCGCCCCACGGGGGCGACTGGAGCGACATCGTCGAGATGGTGGTGAGCGTGATGCATTGGCCGGGCTCCGTGCTCCGGCTCCGGTGGCGCGGCGCGCCGTGAACACGCTCGATCGCTACGTGCTGCGCGAGTGGACCAAGGTGTTCCTGCTGGCGGCGCTGGGATTTCCCTTTCTCGTCATGGTCATCGACCTGACCGACAAGCTCGACACGTACCTCGGTCGGGGGATCTCGAAGACGCGGGTCGCGTATTCGTACCTGTTCTTTCTCCCGGAAACGATCTCGCTGGTGCTCCCGGTCGCGGTGCTGTTCGCCGTGGTGTTCACCGTGGGCACGCTGGGTCGCCACTCGGAGCTGACGGCGGCGAAGGCCTCGGGGATCTCGTTCCACCGGTTGGTGCGGCCGCTGCTGCTCGCATCGCTCGCGGCCGTGCTGCTGGACCTGGGGCTCACGGAGCTCGCCCCGGGGGCGTCGGCCCGGCGCGCCGAGCTGTTGGGCGAGAAGGCCGCCCGACCGACCATTTCGCGCTTCTCGCCCTTCGTGTACCGGGCGGACAGCGGGTGGGTGTACTCGATCCGGTCGCTCGAGCTCAGGACGAGCGGTGCCGAGATGCGGGACCCGATCATGGAGCGCGGGGGCACGGGGGAGGACTACCCGACGATCCTGATCGCGGCGCAACGCGGGGCGTACGACACGGCGCGGACCACGCGCGGCTGGACGCTCGGCAAGGGTGCGGTCCGCTACCTGCTCGGCCCGGGGCGCGAGACGACGTTCAAGTTCGACTCGCTCCGGATCACCACGCTGCGCGAGACGCCGACGGCGCTGCTCGCCGAACCCAAGGCCCCGGACGAGATGCGCTACGCGGAGCTGGGGCGCTACGTCGACGCGCTGTCCCGCTCCGGCTCGGACACGAAGAAGCTGCGCGTGGAGCGGGCGCTCAAGCTGGCGGTGCCGTTCGCCTGCATCATCATTGCGCTGTTCGGCGCGCCGCTCGCGATTTCCACGCCGCGGAGCGGCATGGCGTGGGGGGTGGCGGTGTGCCTCGCCACCACGTTCGTGGACCTGTTGATGTTCCAGCTGTCGAAGGCTGTAGGCGCGGGCGGGGCGCTGCCGCCGGCGTTCGCGGCGTGGGTGCCCAACGTGCTGTTCGGGGCGGCGGGGGTGTGGCTGTGGCGAAAGGCGCGGACGTAGGGCGAAGAACGGCCGCAAGACGAAGCCGCCCCCTCGCACAGGGCGGCCACTGGAACTCCGCGATGCTGCGTCCTACCAGTTGAGCGCGTAACGTACGCCTAGCTGCATCCGCCAGACGTCCGCGGTGGTCACCACCTTTTGGAACGACTTGGAAATCAACGCACCCCCGACGGTCGCCAGCCGGTACGTCGGGGCGCCGGTGGCGTCGACCCCGGCGTAGCTCAGCGGTCGGGTCGTAACGAAGCCCTGGGCGACGCCCCAGTTGTGGTCGAGCAGGTTGGTGACGTTCAGGATGTCGAGCCGGATCTGGAGCCGGTTAGGCCGGCCCGCGATGCTCCGGCCGACGTCCTGGGAGATACTCATATCGGCCCGATACACCATCGGCAGGAAGACAGCGTTGCGCTGCGCGTACGTACCGCGGCGCGACTCCAGATACGAATCCTGGCTGATGAAGGCCTCCCACGCCGCCGCCTCTTGTGCGGCGGTGTAGGGGTTGGCGCCCGTGATCGGAACGAAGTTCATCTCGCTCGTGTTGCGCGGGACGTAGATCAGATCGTTCGAGGCGCCATCGCCATTCATGTCGTTCGAGAACAGGTAACTGCCGTTGCCGGCGCTGCGCCCCTCAAAGTACACACTCACGCTCGTCGGGCTGCCGGCGAAGAACTCGCGGGTGTAGCTCACCGCCCCAAAGAGCCGGGGACCGGGTGAAAACTGGGAGTACCCCGCCACCGGGTTGTTCGGGTCGAGGGAGATCGGGTTACCCGTCCATGAGCCCGACGCGATGGACCCCGCGTCCACGGTGTTCCGGCTCACACCGTAGCTGTACCCCAGCTTCGCGAACAGGCCGGCGCGGAACACCCGTTCGATGGAAAACGCGATGTTCCAGGAGTAACCTTTGCCCTCGTTCGCGAGCACGATCGCGTTGCTTTGGACGTTCGAATAGATCCGGTTCGAGGTCCAGCGCGGGCGGGTGTCGGGTCCGCTGAAGAGCCGCTGCGGCGCCGGGAGGTTGGCGTTGATGTAGGCGATCCCGTTCACGTCCTTGGAATAGAGGAACTCGGCGGTGCCGGTCAGGTCCCACGGCAGCCGCTGGTCGATCGCGATGTTGCTGCGCCACAGCTGCGGGAACTTGAACTTCGGGTCGGTGAGCGCGAGCGCGAAGGTCGTCGCCGGCGCGCCGGTGACGGTCGCGGGCTTGTAGTGATCGGGGTCCGGGTTGAACGGGTACGCGGTCGTGGTGTCCGCCGAGATGGCGCCGGTGAGGATCCCGGTGTTGCCGATCTGGTTCGAGATCCACACGTAGGCCGGGCGGCCGGTGAAGATGCCGGTGCCGCCCCGGATCTGGGTCTTCTGCTCGCCGTGGAAATCGTAGTTGAAGCCCAGCCGCGGCGAGAAGAGCAGGTTGACCCCCGGGAGGCTCCCGCTGTTGTAGTGCACCGGCGCGCCGCTCGCATCGCGGAACGTCATGGTGTCGGCCACCGGATTGTCGTACGCGGTGTTCTTGAACTTGGGGGCGTCGATTCGCAATCCGCCGGTCAGCGTCAAGTGGGGGATCGGCCGCCACTCGTCTTGTGCATAGACGCCGGAGTACAGGACATCCAGCGGCTGGACCGGCTCGGTCTGCCCGGGGATGTTCGAGTACCCGAGCTGGAAGCGGCGCAGTTTGATCGGCGAAACGATGCGGGTCGGGTTGACCAAAAAGTCGTTGGCGTCGGTGTAGAAGTCGGCGAGCGAGTCGTACACGTAAATGCTCTGCGCCCCCGGGAAGAACACGTTCGTGGAGTGATACTTTTCCACGCTCACCCCGAACGTCAGCGAGTGCTTCGGCAGATAGACGGTGTAGTTGTCCTGGAGCTGGTAGCTGTGATAGCGCAGCTGGTTGTCCGGGGTGAACGGCTCGAACCCGAACGTCGTGTACGGGTTGCCCTCTTTGAGAATCTCTACCTCGGGGAACCACGGCGGGCCGTTGTTCTTGCGGCTTTCGTCGCTCGATGTGTATCCCACGATCAGGTTGTTCGACATGTTGCTGCTGATCGACGAGTTCCACTCGCCCACGATCGAGCGGATGTTCTCTAGAATGGCGTAGTTTGAGTTAGCGAAGTTCAGTGCGTACAAGCTGCTGCAAATAGGCGGGTTGTAGCGTCGGCACCCGAAGCCCAGCGAGTTGGAGGTGGATACGAGGATATCGGAGCTCGAGTTCAGCAGGTTGTAACGCAGGCTCAGCTTGTTGCGGTCGTTCAGATTGTAGTCGAGCCGCGCGAGGAACCGTGTCGAGGGAATCTTGAAATCGTATCCCTCATACGGGCCGGTGATGTAGTTGAAGTTATTCTTGAGGTAGCTGCTCAGCGCGTCCAGGTCCGATGCGAGCACGCGCGTGGTGCTGCCAGTGACGGAATCGGTTGGTCTGGCCATCGTTCTCGAAGCTGCCGAAGAAGAACAGGCGGTCCCGAATGATCGGTCCGCCGAGCGCGACGCCGATGTCGTGGTACTTGAACGTACCCGGATTGAAGGTGTTCGGACCCGCTTCGGTGCCGACAAAGTTGTCGCTGCGCGTATTGTAAAAGATCGACCCGGTGACCTCGTTGGTGCCGCTCTTGGTGACCATGTTGATGCCCGCACCCACGAAATTGCCCTGACGCACGTCGTACGGCGCGACGTTCACCTGGACTTGCTCGAGGGCGTCCAGCGAAACGGGCGCCACGCTGGTACGGTCACCGGGCTGCCCCGCCAGCCCAAATGAGTTGTTGAAGTACGAGCCGTCGATCGTCATGTTGTTCAACCGGTTGTCCTGGCCGGCGAACGAAAACCCGAAAGACATGGGACTGTACTGCGGCGTGAGCCGGAGCAAGTCCTCGACCCGACGGCTGATGGTCGGTAGGTGGCCGATCTGCGCGGGAGAAATGGTCGTCGCGGCCCCGGTCCGCTCGGCGCTGAACACCGGGTTGCTCGTGGCTGTGACGATGATGGGCTCCAACTCCACACTCGCCCGCCCTAGCACGAAGCGCAGATCGGCGGTCCCCCCTAACGTCAGCTGGATCTGGTCCTGCACTTCCCGCCGGTGGCCGACCATGGTCACACTCACGCGATACGGCCCGCCGACGCGCATGCCGGGGATGGTAAACCTGCCGTCAGTTCGCGTAACCGCGGCGTACGTCGTTCCTGACGGCCCGTGCACCGCGACCACGCGAGCCGCTTCAAGCGGCGTACCGGAGGAGTCGGTAACGACCCCTGCGATCGCCGCGGTCGTTACCCCCTGGGCGTCGAGTGCCGTCGTGCCCGCGAAAACGACCGTGGCGAGTACACCACATGACCAGACAAAGCGTTTCATCAGAACGATCTCCGGGCTGCTGAAGGGAACGGTGGTTCGGGCGGGTCAAACATGGCGGCCCCCGGAGAGGTCGTCAATCCGCGCGGAGGTCACATTCGCGTTACCTCCCGGGCGCGACGCACCACTCCGTAGTAGACCGGCACGCCGAGCAGGATGCCGCCGAACGCGAGCCCGGTCCCGCCGGGATGCTCCCGCAGCGCGTTCCCGAGAATGATGAACGTCGCCACCACGAACAACATGGGCACCACGGGATAGCCCCACACGCGCACCGGGCGCGGCCGCTCCGGCTGACGGCGCCGCAGCACGAACACGGCCGCCGCGGCGAGCGCGTAGAACGGAAAGATCGCCACCACGAACTGTTCGGCCAACTGCTCGAAGTTGAGGAACAACACCCACACGACGCCCAATAAGGCGGTGACCACGATCGACACCGACGGCGTCTGGAAGCGCGGATGCACCCGCGCCACGGCCTTGAAGAGCAGACGGTCGTCGGCCATCGCGAAGAAGATGCGGGGCGAGGTCAGAATCGATCCGAGCAGCGTGCTGAACGTGGCGATCATCACCACGATCGCGACCAGCCCCACCCCCGCCCGTCCGATGATCAGCTGCGCCGCATCCGCCGCCACCAGCGGCGAGCGGGCCATCGGCCCGATCGGGATGAGGTAGAGATATGCCGCGTTGACGAGCAGGTAGATGGCGATCACCGCCGTCGTCCCCAGAATCAGCGCCCACGGCAGGTTGCGCTCCGGGTCCCGCACCTCACCACCCACGAACGACAGGTCGCCCCAGCCGTCGTACGCCCACAGCACCGACACGAGCGCCAGTCCGAACAAGCCCGGCGTGGGCGTGCCGGCGGCCCGGGTGAAGTGACTGAAGTCCCCCTGCCCCACCACGAACGCCAGGGCCACGAGCAGGGCTAGCGCGCCGTACTTCGTCGCCGTCGTCAGGTTCAGGATGAGCGCGCTCCAACGCACCCCGACGTAGTTCAGGGTCGCCGTCACCACAATCGCGCCCGCCGCCACGTAATGCACGTACGTGGCGGTGGGCTCGATCTTCGGGTCCAGGCCGAGCGAGCGCAGGAAGTATTCGGCGAACGGTGTCGCGATCGCGCCCAGGGCCGACGCGCGGATCAGCAGCAGCTCCGTCCACCCGAACAGGAACGCCGGCAGCCGGCCGAAGCCCTCGCGGATGTACACGTACACGCCGCCCGAGCGCGGGAACAGCGCCGCGAGCTCCGCGTACGTGAGCGCGCCGCACAACGCCAGCAGGCCCCCCAGGATCCACACGCCGAACATCGGCAGTGGCGCGGGGACCCGTTCGGCGATGATCGCGGGCGTCCGGAAGATGCCGCCACCGATGGTCGAGCCGACGAGCACCGCCACGGCGCTCCACAGGCCGAGCCGGCGTGGCAGCCGGTCGCCCCAGCGATCTGTCGCGGGAGCGAGGGGGGAGGTCGACATGAGAGGCCGAATATACTGCGCGTCGGCCCGTTCGAGGTGCCGGAGGGACTACCGTCCTATGGAAGGCGATGCCGCGGAGTCTCGGGGCGGGTGCCGCCGACGTTTCGCCAAGGACCGAGCGATCTCCGACAGCCAGGCGAACGCGCTGCCGGCGCCGGGATTGAAGTCCTTCGCCGCACGCCACGCGCGCTCGAGCGCCTCCGCCACCACGCGCTCCGCCGCCGCCGCGTCCACGAGCAGGCCGTAGACTTGAGCGTACAGAGAGAGGCGGTGGCGCTCGCAAAGCTCGCCGTGTGCTTCTCGATCACCTGCGGCCATACGCTCTACGAGTTGCGTATCCGGCGTCAATCGACGGGTCATTGGGCCTCGGAAAAAGAGGTCCGCACGTGGGCCGTGTTCAGTTTGTGCAGCGCGACATTTTAACGCCTCGGCCCCGCGTCTTGTAAGTGACGCAGGACACGCTCCACTGGGTCGCTCGTCGCGGATGGTCGAGCCCGCCACCCGACCATACATTTCCGCACCCATGACGCGACGCTTCGCGCCACTCGCCTGGACCGCGGCGACCTTTACCTACCTGCTCATCATCCTCGGCGCCATCGTGCGGATCACCGGATCGGGGCTGGGCTGCGGCGAGCATTGGCCGCTCTGCAACGGCAAGCTGCTCCCGCCGCTCGACCTCCCGACCATCATCGAGTACGGGCACCGGCTCGTGGCAGCGGCGGTGAGCGTCCTCGTGACGGCGCTCGCGGGGTACGCATGGTGGCCGAGGAAGGGAGCAGGGAGCAGGGAGCGGTACACTCCCGGCAGGACGGCCTACGTCGCGCTGGGGCTACTCGTCATGCAGGTCCTGCTCGGCGCGATCACGGTGAAACTCAGCCTGCCGCCGTGGACCGTGGTTCTCCATCTCGGAACGGCGATGCTCCTGCTCGCGGCGCTGCTTGTGATCGCGCGAGGGGCCAACCTGACCCCGGGCGCAAGCCCGGGGAACACGGAGCCCCCGATCACGCCGGGCTCGCGCCCGGGGTTAGCGGGGATCGTGGCCCTCGTTCTCGGCTTCGTCACCGTCCTCTTCGGCGCGCTCACGGCCAACCTGGGCGCGGCGAGCGCGTGCCTCGGATTCCCGCTCTGCAACGGACAGGTCATCCCGACGGGGAACCACCTGCAGCTCGTCCAGTGGGTGCACCGGCTGCTCGCCTACATGCTGTTCGCATACGTCGTGTGGTGGGCGGTGAGCACCAAACGGCGTGGTGCGTGGTACGTGGTTGGTCTCGTTACCCTGCAAGTCGTAGTTGCGGCGACGATGGTGCTGCTCGGGCTTCCCCCACCGCTCCAGGCCGCCCACGTGGCGGTGGGCACGGCGGTGTGGGCGGGCCTGGTGCTGGCGGTGCTCTGAGCCGTCCCCCTGTCCGGCCGTCCACCCGTCAGACCAAGATCAGCTCATCTTGTGGCTGGGAAGGATTCACCTCGGGACCTGCCGTGTCGATGTACACGTTGATCTCGCTGCGCATCCCGAAACGCCCCGGGAGATAGACACCCGGCTCGATGGAAAAACCCACGCCGGGCACGAGGGCCCGCGCGTCCTCGGTCTCGAAGTTGTCGATGTGCGGCCCGGAGCCGTGCAGGTCGCGATCGATCGAATGCCCCGTGCGGTGCACGAAGTATTCCGCGAACCCCGCGTCGCGGATCACGGCACGCGCGGCATCGTCCACCTGGGCTCCCGTCACCGCGCCGTCTGGCCGCCACCGCTCCCGCAGGAGGCGGACGGCGGCGTCGCGCGCCCCCTTCACCGCTTGCCACACGCGGCGCACGTCCGCGTCGGGCGACCGGCCCACGAACCCCATCCACGTCTGGTCGGCGAACACCGAGCCCTTCCCGGGCCCGGCCCACAGATCGAGCAGCACGACGTCGCCCGCCGCGAGGCGCCGGTCGGCTCCCGGATGCGGCTCGTAGTGGGGCATCGCGCTGGTCGGCCCGAAGGCCACGATCGGCCCGTCGTTGGTCCACAGCCCTGCTCGCCCCATCGCGTCGAGCACGCGTTGCTGGACGCTCGTCTCCCGCACCTCGGCCCCGCGCGCCGCCTCGCTCCCCACCCACGTCAGCGCGTCGCGCGCGACGCCCGCGAGGACCTGGGCCGCCTTGCGGTGGCCCGCCAGCTCCGCCGCCGACCAGCGGGCCGCAAAGCGGGAGACGAGCGGTGCGGACGACACGAGCCGCGCTCCAAAGGATTCGAGCAGCTCGACCACGCCGTGCGGGACGCGATCCAGGTACGGAACCTGGTCTCGAGGCGAGATCTCGATGGCGAGGGTGCGGCCGTGGACGAGCGCCTCCAGTTGCCCGTGGAGCTCGCGCCACGCGCCGTAGGGTCGCACGTCGCCGGGAAAGTCGGCGAATGCCTGGAGCTCGATGCGATGGACCAGCGCGACCGGACGGCCCGAATGCGGCAGCAGGACGAACAACCGACGCGTTCCCATCCCGGTGTCTCCGAGGATGCGGCCGGCGATCGGGTTGAGCTTGCGGAAGTCGTACAGCAGCCAGCCGTCGGCGCCGAGCGCGCCCAGCTCCTGTGCGAGCGCGGGGAGCTCGAAGCCGTCGAGCACGGGGGGGGGCATCAGTCGTGCCGAGGGTCGGGCGGAGCCGCTCGCCACTCGCACACCGCTCCGCCGGTCGCCCGGCATGAGATGTGGAGCATGGCCCCTTCGAAGCCCACGAGGAGCCGGAGCAGCTCGCTGAACCCGGCGCCGTACAGCGCGCACGCGGCGCCGTCGGGCGTCGCCTGCACGGCGAGCGCGTCGGCCACCCGCGCCACCGGGAGATGACTCTCGCGGCGGAGATCTCCGGCGAACACGGCGCGCGCGGCGCGCCGGGCGGCCATGTATCCGAGAGCCCGCGGGCCGGCGCGCGCGGCCAGGCGGGTGAGCACGAAGAGTCGCCGTACCGCCCGTCGCGCCGCGCGTCGGCCGGCATCCGCGAACACCAGGTCCGCATCGGGCCGACGCCCCACCAGCCGGAGCAGCGCCTCGACGTGCGACCGGTCGGCCGGCGCGTCCCGTCGGACCATGCCTTCGTATTCGCGCAGCTGCATCGCCACGGTGGCCGAGAGGCCGAGCCGCTTGGAGAGCAGCTCCTCGGCGAACTCCGACAGCCCGTCCTCGACCGGCGTGTCGAGGTTCCTGACCGCCTCGAGGACGGTGAGAGGGACGATGCTGTGGACCACGGCGCGCGAAACCTAGCGGGCCACACCCCATTGCGGAACCCGGGCGCGCGGGGAGAGGTTACGAGACCCTATGACCCCGCCCACCCCTCCGACCCCCCCTCCTCCTGCACCGAGCCCGGCGGCGGAAGCCGACAAGCGGGCGAGCTTCGAACGCGAGGCCCTGGTACACCTCGACAGTTTGTACCGCGTCGCCCTTCGCCTGACCGGCAATCCCGCGGAAGCCGACGACCTCGTCCAGGAGACGATGCTCAAGGCGTACCGCGCCTGGCACCAGTTCGAGCGGGGGACGAACGCCAAGGGATGGCTGCTCACGATCCTGCGGCACGCCTTCATTAATGAGTATCGGCGGCGCACCCGGCACCCGGAAACGGTCGATATCGACGCGATCGAGCCGTTCTCTGTGTTCGAGGAGCTCCAGGATGACGACCCGCAGGGGACGTTCTTCGACCGCATCGTGGACGACGAGGTGCTCCGGGCGATTGACCTGCTCCCGGAACAATTCCGGGAGACCGTGGTGTTGAGCGACGTAGAGGGCATGTCGTACGAAGAGATCGCCCGGATCCTGGAAGTGCCCGTCGGCACGGTGAAGTCACGGCTGTTCCGAGCGCGGCGCTTGCTCCAGCAGAAGCTGTACGATTACGCCGTCGGCATGGGGTACATCAAGGGGTCCGCCAAATGAATTGTCGGGAGTGCAAGGAGCACCTGTATGAGTACCTCGACCGCGAGCTCACGCCCGCGGTCGAGCAGGAGATCCGTCAGCACATCGCCGACTGCCCGCCATGCGGTGAAGAATTCGACTTCGAAAAGCTGTTCCTCGGTTTCCTAAAGGCCCGCTGCCGCGCCCAGGGTGCACCCCCCGACCTGAAGCGCCGGATCCTGGACGAGCTGCTCGACGAGTGAAGTGGCTCACCCCCGGCGGGCTGGTTGCGGCCGCCGCGGTCGGGGCCGGCGTGACATGGGGTCTCGGTTGGCCGGGATTGGCGCTGCTCGTCGCCTTCTTCCTCACTGGTAGCATCCTCACGCAGCTGGCCGAGCGCCGGGGCCCGAGCCGCAACGCGCGGCAGGTGCTGGCCAACGGCGGCGTCGCCCTGGTTGCCGCCTTGCTGGGCTCGTGGGCGGGGGCAGCGGGCGCGATTGCGGCCGCTGCCGCCGACACATGGGCCACGGAAATCGGGGCGTACTCGCCGTTCCCGCCGCGCCTCATCACCTCAGGGCGGCGGGTGACCCGGGGCACATCGGGGGGTATCACGGCGCTGGGAACGCTGGGGGGTGTGGCCGGCGCGGCGCTCATCGCCGGATTGACGACCCTGCTCGCACCGCCGGCCATGGGCTCGGGGTTTGTCATGCCGGCGGCCGCAGGCGCGGCGGGCATGCTCGCGGACTCTCTCCTGGGCGCGACGCTGCAAGGCAAGTACGAGTGTCCCGCGTGCGACGCGCGGTTCGAGCGCGGCAATACCGTCTGCCACGAGCCGGTACGGCTCGCGAGGGGTTGGCGATGGCTCGACAACGACGGCGTGAACCTCGCGGCGACGCTCGTCGGCGCGGCCGCGGCCGTGCTCGGCACGCACGTGGCGCGGCGCTGATCGCGGCGCTGTCGTGACCGACCGCTGGGATGTCGTCGTCGTCGGGGCCGGTCCGGCGGGAGCGACGACCGCCTTGCTGCTCGCCCGCGCCGGCGCGTCGGTACTGCTCGTCGACCGCGCTCGCTTTCCCCGCGACAAGGCCTGCTCCGAGTATCTCAGCCCCGCCACCACGGAAATCCTGGAGCGACTCGGCGGAGAGATCCTCGACGCCGTGGAGGGTGCGGCACACGCCAAGCTGTACGGGATGAAAGTGGTCGCCCCCTGCGGCGCCGCCATGTGCGGCCGGTTCCGGGGCGGTCGCCGTCCCTACAGCTTCGCCCTGCCACGGACCACGTTCGACACCATTCTCGTGGCCGCGGCGGCTCGGGCGGGGGCTCAAGTGCGCGAGGCCACGACGCTGGAGAACCTGCTGTGGGAGGGCGGGGCGGTCGCGGGTGTCACCGCACGCTCCTGCAACGGGCAACGTGTAACGTGGAACGCACGCGTCGTCGTGGGCGCCGACGGATTGCGCTCGGTCGTCGCGCGCCGCCTCGGCCTGATCCGCTCGTCACCGCCGCGGCGGGTCGCGTTTGCCGCACATGTGGCGGACGTCGCGGGGATCGACGGTGTGGGCGAGCTGCACGTCAGCGAGCGCGGCTACGTGGGCCTCGGGCCGATCGGCGGCGGCATCACCACGGTAGCGCTGGTTGTGCCGCTGGCCGCGGTCCGCGACGGGCGTCGCGATTTCCGGGCAGGCTTCTTCGACGAGCTGCAGCGATTTCCCGGGCTCGCGGGGCGGTTCGACCCCCGGTGTCTCGTACGCGAGGTGCTCGTTACGGGACCGTTCGCGCAATGGTCTCGCACCGCCGTCGCGCCGGGCGGGGGAGCGTTGCTCGTGGGCGATGCGGCGGACTTCTTCGACCCGTTTACGGGCCAGGGGATCTACGCCGCGCTACGGGGCGCCGAGCTCGCGGCCGAATGCCTCATCCCCATCCTCACCCCCTGTCCCCCTCTCCGTTCCGGAGAGGGGGGACGTCCAGAGTTCCCCCTCTCCCGGAGGGAGAGGGGGATAGGGGGTGAGGGCCGGGGCCCGCTCGCCGCCGCGGTGCTGGCGCCCTACGCGCGCGCACGCCGGCGCGAATTCGCCGGGAAGTGGGTGCTCGAACGCCTCATCGGAGTGGGTGTAGGCTGGCCCGCGCTCACCGACCGCGTGGTGCGCCGCCTGGCGGGGCGGCCGGACCTCGCGGATCTTCTGGTGAGCGCGACCGGGAACCTCGTCCCCGCGCGCCGAGTGCTGAGAGCGAGCGTCCTGGCCCAATTCGTGTGGTGACGATATGTCCGCAGTCGATCCCGCCCAGTTTCGCCAGCTGCTCGGTCGCTTCGCGACGGGCGTGACCGTCCTGACCACGCGCGACCCGGCCGGCCGGCCGGTCGGGATGACGGCGAGCTCGGTCGCTTCGGTGTCGCTCGAGCCGCCACTGGTTCTCGTGTCGGTGGACCAGAAGAACGATATGTATCCCGCGCTCCGCGCCGCACCACGTTTCGTATTGAACGTGCTCGCGGCGGACCAGGAAGCCGTCTCGCGGCGGTTCGCGGCGGACCACCCGAACCGCTTCGACGGCGTCGGCTACCGGGAGACCAAGCACGGCATCCCGGTGCTCGAAGGCGTACTCGCGAGCATCGAGTGTGAGAAGCAGGCGGAGGCCCCGGGCGGCGATCATACCGTGTTCTTTGGCCTGGTGACAGGCGGCACCGTCTCGGACCGCCGGCCCCTGCTCTACTACCGCGGTGGCTACTCCGGCCTCGGCGGAGGCCAATGATCGGAACTGAGCTGCTGGACAATCCGCGCGCCGATCCCGTTCTGGTCGGGAGAGAGCTCCACGACATCGCGCGCTTGAACGCGCTGTTCGGAGGGACGAGAGCGGTGGTGCAGGAGCTGGGTCCGTTCTTCGAACGGCGAAGCAGGGAAACGGGAAACGGGAAACGGGAAACGTGGACCCTGCTCGACGTAGGAACCGGCTCCGGGGATATCGCGTTGGCGGCGAGGGCGGCGGCCCGGCGGCGGGGCATCGAGCTCACGGCAATCGGCCTCGAGTTGAACCACACCGCCGCGAAGATCGCCAGCGCCGCCGGCGTGCCGACGATCGTCGCGGACGGAAACGCGCTGCCGGTCGGAGCGCGCTCGGTGGACGTGATCGTGGCGAGCCAGGTGCTGCACCACCTGCCGCGCGCGGTCGCGGTGCGCTGGATCGCGACGTTCGACCGCGTCGCCCGGCGCGGCGTCGTGCTCGCGGACCTGCGCCGCTCGCGTGTGGCCATGGCCGGCGTGTGGGCGGCGTCGGTCGGCCTCGCGATGAGCGGCGTGACCCGGCACGATGCGGTAGTGTCGCTCAAGCGGGGGTACACGAAGCGAGAGCTTGACGAGATGCTCCGGGATGCCGGCGTGCGGGCGGTGGCCGGATACCGGCCGGGGTGTCGCATAGTCGCTTCGTGGTCGCCCGGAGCCGGTCTTCAGTGAAGTTGACGGACTGCACTGATGTCTGGGCGCCGTGATGCGTACCGTCGATCGAGTGGTGATTCGCGCGTCCGTAGACCGCGTCTTCGACGCAGCGTCAGACGTCGAGCGTTGGCCAGGGATCCTCGCTCACTACCGGTGGGTCCGCTTCCTCCAGCGCCGAAACGGCGGTGGCACCGTGGAAATGGCGGCTTGGCGCCCCTTCGGCCTGTTCCGCTACCCCACGTCGTGGGTGTCGGAAATGACCCTGGACCGGCGGGCGCGGGAAATCCGCTATCGGCACGTGCGGGGTATCACGACCGGGATGGACGTGGTCTGGCGGCTGGTGGAACAGCCGGCCGGGGTGGACGTGACGGTCGTGCACGAGTGGGCGGGCCCCGCGTGGCCGCTCGTCGGTCCGCTGGCCGCAAGACTCGTGATCGGGCCGGTATTCATCCACGGGATCGCCTCCCGCACCCTGGCCGGACTAAAACGTGTGCTGGAGGGTGCGTGAAGTGCGCGGGTAAATCAGCCGCGGACCAACGGGGAGTGCAAGGTGAAAAACGGTGGACGTAGGGTGGTCATCACGGGTGCCCCGTTCCGGAGCCGGATCGCGGCCGAGATCCCCGATTTCCGGCCGCAAGACCACCTCGACGCGAAGCGGGCCAAGCGCCTGGACCGCTTCTCCCAGCTGGCCGTGACGAGCGCGCGTTTCGCGCTCACCGATGCCGCGCTCGACCCGACGCGTGAAGACCGCGACCGGATCGGGACGATGATGGGATCGGCGCTCGGGGGCGTGGCGTTCGCCGAGTCGCAGGTGGAGCGGTTCCGCGCGGGGGGCCCGCGGGGGCTCGACCCGGCGCTCGCGCTCGCCGTGTTCCCCGGCGCCGCGAGCTGCAACATCGCGATCGAATTCGGGTTCACCGGACCCAACTCGACGAACGCGATGAGCTGCGCCTCCGGCACGATTGCGGTGGGGGAGGCGTTGCATGCGATTCGGGCCGGGCGGGCCGACGTGATGCTGGCGGGAGGCGCCGAGGCGCCCCTAGCGCCGATGACCTACGCGGCGTTCAGCGTGATCCGCGCCATGAGCACCCGCAACGACGATCCCGTCCACGCCTCGCGTCCGTTCGACGCGGACCGGGACGGGTTCGTGATGGGCGAGGGGGCGGCCGTGCTGGTGCTCGAGGAGCGGGCGCGTGCCGTCGCGCGGGGCGCCAAGATCTACGCGGAGCTCGCGGGTTACGCCTTCACGAACGACGCGTATCACATGACCGCCCCCCGCCCCGACGGCCGGCAGGCGGCGCGCGCGATGCGGCTCGCGCTCGACGACGCCCGCGCCCTGCCGGGAGACGTGGGCTATATCAACGCGCACGGATCATCCACGCCGTTGAACGATTCGACCGAAACGCTGGCGATCAAGCAGGTCTTCGGCGACCACGCCTATCGGCTCAGCGTCAGCGGTACGAAGGGCTACTACGGCCACGCGCTCGGTGCGAGCGGCGCGATCGAGGCGGCGATCTGCGCGCTCGCCATGCAGCGGCGCTGGCTTCCCCCCACCATCAATCTCGAGCGTTCCGACCCGGCCTGTGACCTGGACTGTCTGCGCGGCGAGGGCCGTGCGGCGGCACCGGAAGTGGTACTCACCAATTCGTTCGGGTTCGGCGGGATCAACGCCGCGGTGGTGTTGCGCCGCACGTAGGGCGGCGCCCGGATTAGGCCACATTGAGCACAAAGCGATAGATTGCCGCGGTCCACAACCTCGAGGACCTCGTCATGCCCAAGCTCCTGCGGCCGCTCACGGCCGAGTTCATCGGCACGCTGCTGTTCGTGTTCCTGGGCGCGGGCAGCGTCGTGGCGTTCGTCGCCAACGGCCCGACGACCGGCAGCATCGGCCCGCTCGGCGTGGCCCTGGCGCACGGCGTCGGGATGGCGGTCATCGTGTCGATGACGATGAACATCTCCGGCGGTCACATCAATCCCGCCGTCACACTGGGCCTGTGGCTCGGGAACCGGTTCGCCGGCCGGCTGGTGTGGCAGTACGTCCTGGCGCAGATCCTGGGCGCAGTGGTCGGCGCGGCGCTCGTGAAGGCCGTGTTGCCGCCCATGGCCGTGCGCCTGGCGCTCGTGGGCACGCCACGGCTCGCGACCGAGGTGAGCTTCATGCAAGGCATCTGGATCGAGGCCGCTCTCACCTTCTTCCTGGTCAGCGCCGTGCTCGGGACGGCCGTCTCATCGGAGGCGCCGAAGATCGCCGGCTTCGGCATCGGTCTCGCGATCTTCGTGGACGCGCTGGTGGGCGGCAGCTTCACCGGGGCAGTGATGAACCCCGCCCGCGCGATCGGACCCGCGCTCGTCGCGTGGCAATGGGACGCCCACGCGGTGTACTGGATCGGCCCGGTCATCGGAGCGGGCGTGGCTGCGGCGCTGTGGAGGGTGGTGCTGCTGCCCCGCAGCTAGAAGGTCTCGGCGACCGTCGGCGCGAAGTACGAGAGAATGATGTCGGCGCCGGCCCGCCGGATCGCGTACAGCGTTTCCCACATCGCGCGCGCCTCCTCGAGCATGCCGCGCGCCGCCGCCGCCTTGATCATCGCGTACTCCCCGCTCACCTGGTAGGCGGCGAGCGGGGAGCCGAACTCCTGTTTGGCGCGGCGGATGAGATCGAGGCAGGGCAGCGCGGGCTTCACCAGGACGATGTCCGCCCCTTCCTCGACGTCCAGCCGGATCTCTCGCATCGCTTCGTCGGCGTTGGTCCCCTGCATCTGGTAGGATTGGCGGTCGCCGAACTGCGGGGTCGAGCCGGCCGCTTCGCGGAACGGCCCGTAGAACGCCGACGCCATCTTCGCGGCGTACGACATGATTGGGACGCGCGAGAACCCGGCGGCGTCGAGCGCCTTGCGGATCCCCGCCACGCGCCCGTCCATCATGTCGCTCGGCGCGACGATGTCGATGCCCGCGCGCGCCTGCGTCACCGCGACCTTGCCGAGCAGATACACGGATGCGTCGTTGTCGACGTCGCCGTCCTGCACGACGCCGCAGTGCCCGTGGTCGGTGTACTCGCACAGACAGGCGTCCCCGATCACGAGCAGCTCCGGCGCGGCCCGCTTCACCGCCCGCGCCGCCTGCTGCACGATCCCCTGCTCGTCGTGCGCCTCCGAGCCGGTCGCGTCCTTGGCTGCCGGCAGGCCGAAGAGAATGATGCCGCCGAGCCCGAGCCGCCGCGCCCGCTCGGCGTCCTTCACGAGCTCGTCCACGGAGGTCTGACACACACCGGGCAACGCGGCGACTTCCCGCCGGACACCCTCCCCGTGGCACGCGAACAGGGGCCACACGAGCTGCGAGGGGACGAGGTGCGTCTCCTGCACCAAGCGGCGCAACGCCGGAGTGCGGCGCAGCCGGCGCATGCGGCGGTTCGGGAATTGGCTCATCGGCCGAGCAATCTCGACGCGCCCTGGGCGCGGAGCAAGTCCGCCACGCGCGCCCCCGCGGCGGCGGGCTCCCGCTCGTCGATCTCAGCGGACGCCGTGATCTGCACGGAGCCATCCTGGGCCGTCACTCGCCCGAAGAGCCTGCTCCCCGCTCCCCGCTCCCCGCTCCCGCAGTAGGCCGCCACCGGCGCCTGACATCCGCCCTCGAGCGAGGCAAGGAGGCCCCGCTCGGCCGCCACCTGACAGGCGCTCGCCGGATCCTCGAGCGGCGCGAGTGCGCCAGCGGCCTTCCGGTCGTCCGCACGGACCTCGAGTCCGAGCGCGCCCTGACCCGGCGCCGGCATGACGTCCAGCGGATCGAGCCGTGCGGCGATCTGCCCCGCGAGCTCGAGCCGCTCGAGCCCCGCCCAGGCGAGGAGCGCCGCGTCGAGGCCGTCGCGCCCTTCTTTCACCTTCCGGACGCGCGTCGGTACGTTGCCGCGCAGCGGCACGATGTCGAGATCGGCCCGGAGGTAGCGAATCTGCGCCACCCGCCGCAGGCTGGAGGTGCCGACCTTGGCGCCCGCGGCAAGATCGGCGAGCGACGTCATAGTCGCCTCGCGCGTCACCAACACCTCGGCGGGATCCGCCCGCTTGGGCACCGCCGCCAGCACCAGGCCCGCCGGCAGGCTGGTCGGGAGATCTTTGAGCGAATGCACCGCGACGTCGATGCGACCGTCGTGCAGCGCCTGCTCGATCTCTTTCGTAAAGAAGCCCTTGCCCTCGAGCTCGTGCAGGGGGCGATCGACCTCCGCGTCGCCGCGCGTCTTGATGATCACGAGCTCGGTGGCGACGCCGGCCCCCGCCAGCGCGGCCTTTATCCACTCGGCCTGCCACAGCGCGAGCGTGCTGCCGCGGGTGCCGAGCTTCAGCGCGCCGGTCACCCTTCCCTCTTGCGTCTGTCCTCTTCCGCGTAGTACCGCACGATCGCGTCCACCAGGCCGGGCACCGTGTAATCGCGCGCCTCGATCGCGACCGCGATCCCGAGCTTCCGCGCCGTCCCTGCCGTGATCGGGCCGATCACCGCCGCGGCAAACCGCCCGGACGCGGCGGCTGGCCGGCCCACCAGCTCCACGAAGCCTCGTACGGTCGAGGAGGACGTGAACGTGACAAGGTCGATCGTCCCGGCGAGGATCTCCGCCGCCAGTCCGCTCCCGTCTCCCGTCTCCCGGATGGTCTCGTAGATCGGGATGACGTCGACCAGCGCGCCCAGCGCGCGCAGCCCGTCGGGCAGGGCGTCGCGGGCCTCCCGCGCCCGTGGGAGCAGCACCGTCTTCCCGCGCACATCGCCCTGCGCCGCGAGCGCCGTAACGACTGCCTCGGCGACGAACCGCTCGGGCACCAGATCGGGCACGACCCCGTGGCGCACCAGTGCCTCTGCGGTCGCGGGTCCGATCGCGGCGACCGCCGCACGCGCCACGTCGTGCGGCGCGAGCCCCCACTCCGGCAACCGTTCGCACACCACGTGCACGGCGTTTTGGCTGGTGAACACGATCCAGTCGTAGGGCGGGACGCGCGTGAGCCCGGCGCGGAGCGCGGCGAGATCGGCGAGTCGCGCGATGCGGATCGTCGGGGCGGCGACGACCTCGGCGCCGAGCGCCTCCAGCTCGCGCACCAGGTGGCCCGCCTGCTCGCGCGCGCGGGTGACCGCGACGCGGCGGCCCGCGAGCGGGTGGGCGCGCGCAGGACTCGGCGGGCGCGGCGCGTGTGACATAGATTGGTGCAATCTACAATGCTCCGCTCCCTGCGCTCCGCGCTCGCCCGCTTCGCCGTGCGGCGGGCGGCGGCCTGTCAACGCGAAGCGCCCAAACGCGCCGACCTGTGGCTGCGGCTCGGCTGCGCGCTCACGCCGGCGTTCGCGGACACCTACCCGGCGCTGGTGCAGCTGCGGCGCGCCATCGAAGATCGCTGGGGCGCGGTGGCCGCGGCGCAGGAAGCGGCGCAGCGCTTCCCCGAGAATCCCGATGCCTGGATGTTGCTGGGGGAAGCCTGGCAGATGACGTTCCGCCAGCAGGACGCGCTCGTCGCGTACGAGCAGGTGCTCGCACTCGAGGAGCGTCCCGATGCCGCGCTCGCCGCGGGCGATCTGTATCGCCGCGCCGGTCGCCACGCCGACGCGGCGGCGCGGTTTGCCCGCGCCTACGCGGCGGGCGGCGGTGCCGAGGCCCTGTGGCTCAATGCCCAGGCGCTGTTCCAGGCGGGCGACCTGCGCGCCGCCGACGAGGCGCTGCATCTGTGGGCCACGCAGGTGCCCGACGGGCTGGCGCGCCTGTCCGAGGCGCGCGCCGAGCTGTTCCCGGAGAAGCGTGGCGGCTAAGGCTTTTCGCTACGGCGGTACAACGACACGGCGTACGCGAGCAGAATGACCGCCGTCACGATGTACGCCGCCGCCATATAGCCCGAGTTTTGCGGCACCTCAGACACGGCCGGCCGGGCTCCCTCCGCCCGGCGCATCGCGCGCGAGCGACAATGCGAAGCGCTGCATCACGAATCCCACGTACAGCAGCGTGAAGGCCGCCAAAGAAAACAGCCACGTCGCCAGCATGCTGCCCGGCAGCGACGGCGCGCTCGGCTTCAGGATGATGGGCTGGGGATGCAGCGTCCGGAACAGAAAGACGCTCAGATGGATGAAAGGCACCAGGCACAGCCCGCAGATGCCGAGCACCGCGGCGTACCGGGCGCGGAGCGCCGGATCCCGCACGGCCCCGCGCACGAGCAGGTATCCCACATACAGGAAGAAGAGAAACAGGGTGGACGTCAGCCGGGCATCCCAGGTCCACCACGTCCCCCAGATCGGTTTCCCCCAGATGGGGCCGGTCGTCAGCACGATGGTCGCGAACACCGTGCCCACCTCCGCCGACGCCTCGGCGAACCGGTCCAACCGCGGATCCTTGAGGAACAGGTAGAAGATCCCGGCCAATCCCACGAGGATCATCGCCGCTTCGGTCCAGATCGCGGCGGGTACGTGCAGATAGAAGATCTTCTGCGCCGGCCCTTGCAACCGCTCCACCGGGGTGAACGCCAGCGCCCGAACGTACACCGCGGCGAGGCACGCCAGTGCGACCACCGTGATCCCACGACCCTTTTGCGCCAGGCTCATTCGTCCACCGTAAAGCGAAACAGGAAACTCGCGAGCGACACGAACACGATGTCGTATGCGGCGAGCAACTTAAGGTACCCCACCGACTCGCTCAAGGGACGCCCACCGAGCAGTCGCGCCGTGACCTGCACGGCGCCGATGAGCGGAGGGAGCAGGAACGGCAGCAGAATCACCACGAGGAGCAGCTCGGCGAACCGGGTTCGAATCACGAGAGCGCTGAACAGCGTGCCCACCGCGACGAACCCGAGCGTCGCGAGCGCGATGACCCCGACGAGCGGGACCAGCACCCGACCCACGGGCACGTCGAAGAACAGGACGAACAGCGGCAACCCGACGCCTTCCACCACCGCGACGAAGACCAGATTCGCGATCAGTTTGCCCCAGTAGAGGCTGGTGCGGCTGAGCGGCGACACCAGCAGCCCCTCGAGCGCCTGGTTTTCGAGCTCGAGCTGGAACGCACGATTTAAGGCGAGCATCGCGGCGAACGTGAACGTCACCCACAGAATCGTCGGGGCGAGGTCGATGGTGGGGACGGCCGTGGGGTCGCGTCCGAAGTTGAACACCGTGAGGACGAGCGCGGTGAACACGACGGCCGACACGAGGGCCGTGCGCGTGCGGAGCTCGAGCACCAGGTCTTTCCGTGCCACCGTCCACGCCTGCGCGAGCATATCACCCATCGCTCACCGCCCGCCGGTAAGCCTGGGCGATCTCCGAAGGCCCTCGCCCTCCACGCGGCGCGAAGTGGACAAACCGACCGCGCTGCTGGAACGCGACGTCCGTCGCGAGCTCGACCCCCTCATCCACGTTGTGGGTCGCCAGCACGACGACGCGACCTCCGGCCCCGCCACCGCGCAGCTCGCCGAGCAGCGCTCGGAGCTCGGCCGCCGCAGCGAGATCGAGCCCCGTGAACGGCTCGTCGAGGAGCAGGACGGACGGATCGTGGATCAGGGCTTTGGCGATCGCGGCGCGCTGCGCCAGACCTCGAGAGAGCGACCACACCGGCTGATCCGCACGTTCGCCCATGCCGAGACGCCCGAGGACGAGGGCGGCGCGGGGACCGCGGCGCGCGGCAGGCACCCCATACAGCGAGGCCCAGAAGAGCAGGTTCTCGCGTACCGTGAGGTGCTCGTAGAGGTGGGATTGATGGCCGATCCACCCGATCGCGCGTCGTCCCCCGGTCACCCGCACCGACCCCTCCTGGGGGCGGATCAGGCCCGCGAGCGCCTTGAGGAGTGTGGTCTTCCCTGCACCGTTCGGCCCGAAGATGGCGAGGGTCTGGCCCGACGTGAGGTTGAAGGACACGCCGTCCAGCGCGACCACCCGTGCTCGCCCCTCGCCGAAGGCATGCCGCAGGCCCTCAGCCGAGAGCATCGATGCGGGCGGCGAGATCTTCCAGGTCGAACGGCTTGACGAGGTACCCTGAATGACCGAGGTCGAGCACGTTGATGAGCGGCTCCATGCTCACGTACGAGGTTGTGACGATCACCGGGAGAGAAGGCTGCGACTGGCGGATTTCCTGCAGCAGGGTGATCCCGTCGGTGTCGGGCAGTCGGAGATCGAGCACCAGCACTTCTGGGTGGAACGTGTCCATCTGGCGGCGAGCCTCGGTCCCACTCGCGGCGAAGGCCAAATCGTAGCGTTCGGCGAAGAAACGCTTGTAGGTCCGCCGTAGCGTCGACTCGTCCTCGACGAACAGCACTTTGCGCCGCGGGCCGAGGGTGGGGGACCCCATGGTGGGCCAATATATGCGGGTCCCCCCCGCCGTCTACGGGCGGCTCAGCTCGGGCTGCTCTCCAGCTCGAACAGATCGTCGAGCTTGGTCAGCACCAACAGGAAGCGCAGCTCCTCGTTGGCCCCGCGCAGGCACACCGTCAACCGGCGCTCCGCGGCCTTCCGCTGAATCAACATCAGGGCACCGAGGCCCGCGCTGTCGATCTGGCGCGTACCAGCGAGGTCGATCACCAGACGCCCGGCACCCTCCGCCAGCTGTTCCAGCAGCTCGGTGGCCGCACGGCGGAACGCCGTACGTGAGTCGAGCCCCAGCTCCTCGGGAGCGGCCAAGACCTTCTCGCCCGGACGCATGGACATTGTCACCAGCTCCTCCACAGTCGGCTCCAGTAGTTCACCGGCTGGGGTTAATGCGACTCCGGTGCCATACAGCTAACCTGCGGGCCGTCAACCGCTTGTCAAAGTGGGGTGAGGCGTCTCACCCGCTCGGGTGCCGCAGACGGAACGCCTGCGCGGCAGTTTGCAAGGGCCGCCTTGACCGCCGTCCATCCGGGGGGCATACCTTAGCCTATCCCCCGAACACACGACATCCCGGGCACGCTTTGCGCAAAAGGAGTAGGTGCCGCTAGGAGGCAAAACCAGATGGCGAAGCCGATCAAGACGACGGAGCAAACCGAGGTCAGCGAAGCGCAGATCGCCGTGCATTGGAAGGAAGAGGCGTACTATCAGCCTTCCGAGAAATTCAAGGGACAAGCGAACCTGCGAGACCCGCACGTCTTTGACCGGTTCGGGCTCGACAAGTTCCCCGACTGCTTCCGCGAATACGCGGATATGCTGACGTGGTTCGAGCCCTATCACACCGTCCTCGATACCAGCGACGCGCCGTTCTGGAAATGGTTCGCCGGCGGCAAGATCAACGCCTCGTACAACTGCGTGGATCGCCAACTCGCCAAGCATCGAAACAAATCAGCTTTCATTTTCGTGCCCGAGCCCGAAGCGGAGCGGGACGTCGTCATCACGTACCAGGAGCTATACGACCGCGTAAATGAAGTGGCCGCCCTGCTTCGCGGCGTGGGACTCAAGGCGGGAGACCGCGTCACCTGTCACATGCCGATGGTCCCGGAGCTGCCGATTACGATGCTGGCGTGTGCGCGACTGGGAGTCATCCACTCGCAAGTCTTCGGTGGGTTCAGCGGCCAAGCGTGCGGCTCACGCATTCAGGATTCGGGCAGCCGCGTGCTGATTACGATGGACAGCTACTGGCGGAATGGCACGCTCGTCGATCACAAGGCGAACGCCGACATCGCGGTGCGTGCGGCGAACGAGTTGGGACAGGACGTGGACAAGGTTCTGGTGTGGCAACGTTACCCCGGAAAATATTCCGCCAAAACGCCGATGGTGTCGGGTCGCGATTTCTTCGTGAACGACCTGCTCAAGGAGCACACGGGCAAGAAGGTCGAGCCGGTTGCCCTGCCGTCGGAGGCGCCGCTGTTCCTGATGTACTCGAGCGGCACGACGGGCAAGCCCAAGGGCGCGCAGCACGGCATCGCGGGATATCTGTGCTACGTCACCGCCACGTCCAAGTGGATTCTCGACATTCATCCCGAAGACGTCTACTGGTGCATGGCCGACATCGGCTGGATTACCGGGCACTCCTACATCGTCTACGGTCCCCTGGCGAACGCGGCGACGAGCGTGCTGTACGAAGGCGTGCCCACGTTTCCCGACGCGGGGCGGCCCTGGCGCATCTCGGAGCGTCTGGGGGTGAACATTTTCCACACCGCACCGACGGCCATTCGGATGCTTCGGAAACTCGGCCCTCAAGAGCCGCGCAAGTACCAGTACCACTTCAAGTCGATGACGACGGTGGGCGAGCCGATCGAGCCGGAGGCGTGGCGCTGGTACTACGACGAGGTCGGCAAACGGGAAGCCGTCATCACCGATACGTGGTGGATGACGGAAACGGGAGGGTTTCTCGGCACCACTGTTCCGGCGATTCATGCGATGAAACCGGGCAGCTGCGGTCCCGCCGCGCCCGGCATTCATCCGGTCATTTACGACGAGACCGGAGCAGAGGTTCCCAAGGGGTCCGGCAAGGCGGGCAACATGTGCATCCGCAACCCCTGGCCGGGGATCATGCAGACCATCTGGGGCGACCGCGACCGCTACGTCAAGACCTATTTCGCCAAGTACAACAAGAATCCCCGCAGCAAGGACTGGCGCGACTGGCCGTTCCTGTGCGGCGACGGCGCGGTGCAGGCGGCCGACGGCTACTACCGCATCCTGGGCCGGATTGACGACGTGATCAACGTCGCGGGTCACCGCCTCGGCACGAAAGAGATCGAGTCCGCCTGTCTCACGGTCCCCGAGATCGCCGAGGCCGCCGTTGTCCCGGTCCAGGACGAACTGAAGGGCCGCGTGCCGGAAGTCTACGTCGCGCTCAAGCCGGGCGTGCCGCCGAGTCAGGCCGTGATCGACCGCGTGGTGAAGGCGAACGAAGAAGTGATCGGCAAGATCGCGCGGCCCAAGCACGTCTACATCGTGCCCGATATGCCCAAGACGCGCTCGGGGAAGATCATGCGCCGCGTGCTCGCGGCCATCTCGAATCGCAGAGATGTCGGCGACGTGACGACCCTGGCGAACCCCGATGTGGTCGAGCAGATCCGCGTAATGGTTCAGGGCAAGGACAC
>WNGI01000727.1_pt1 | contig 26640 bp, 24 predicted proteins | sample 5400621 | NCBI WGS metagenome assembly WNGI01 (sample SAMN13153374, study PRJNA577476) | soil metagenome | isolation source: 20 cm soil or saprolite under Garry oak tree replicate 1 | place: USA:California | collected 2016-06-15 | reverse complement strand
CGGGTATTCGTGGCGATCGTTCGAGGCATGCCGTCATCCTCTCGGATCGCCGATCCGCCGGACAGTGGTACTACGGCCCCCCGACCTGCACACGAAGGCCGCAGCGATCCTGCATTCGCTAGCGCGCAACCACGCGTTCGTCGACGGCAACAAGCGCGTGGCATGGCTCTCGGCCGGCGCCTTCTACCGGATCAACGGGCTGCTCGACTTCGTCCGGCCGCGCCACCACATGATCGTCATCACCCGCCGCGCGGACGGCTCGCCGCAGGCGTCCCCGGTCAGCGGCGGAGTCGACGCCGCCGGGCGCGTCGTCGTGTCGACCTATCCCGAGCGGGCCAAGACGCACAATGCACGTCGCAATCCGCGGTGCAGCGTGCTCGTGCTCTCCGACGACTTCGGCGGCGCTTGGGTGCAGATCGACGGCGACGTCGAGGTGCTCGACCTGCCCGGCGCCCTCGAACCGCTTGTCGACTACTACCGCGCGATCGCCGGCGAGCATCCCGACTGGGACGAGTACCGGGCGGCGATGGCCCGACAGGGCAAGGCGCTGCTGCGCATCACCCCGACCCGCTGGAGCCCGATCGCAACCGGCGGGTTCCCGGCCCGGCTCGCAGACTAGGGCGCTAGCCCGCGTAGAGCGCGTCGAGGCGGTCGCGGTAGTTGTCCTCGACGATCCGGCGCTTGACCTTCATGCTCGGCGTCAGCTCGCCGGATTCCACTGACAGGTCGTGGTCAAGCACGATGAACTTCTTGATCGTCTCCCAGCGGTTGAGCTGACCGTTGAGGTCGTTGACGTAGCCCTGCACCATGTCGCGGACAGCGTCCGACGTGGCGATCCGGGCGTAGGTCATGCCGGCCATGCCGTGATGCTTCGCCCACGCCGTGAGCGCGTCGGGATCCAGCGTGACGGGCAGATCGCCTTGAACCTTCCCTCGATCACTTGCGGCGCGACGTACTTGCCCGCCGATGTCTTGAACAGGTCCTTCTTGCGGTCGGTGATCCGGACGAAGCCCTCCGCATCTATCTCGCCGATGTCGCCGGTGCGGAACCAACCGTCCTCGCTCAGCGACGCGGCAGTCGCCATGTCCAGGGCGTGGTAGCCGGCCATGACGCCAGGCCCCTTGATCAGGATCTCGCCGTCACCCGCGATGCGGAACTCGGTGCCCGCGATCGGCAGGCCGACCGTGCCCAGCTTGTAGTTGTCCGGACGGTTGACGCTTGCGCCCGCGGCCGTCTCGGTCAGCCCGTAGCCCTCCAGGATCAGAATGCCGGCCGCGTGGAACCAGCGGGCCAGATCGGGCGACAGTGCGGCCGCGCCGGAGACGAAGAACCTGACCCGCCCACCGAATCGCGCCCGGATCTTGCTGAACACCAGCAGGTCGGCGACCTTGCGCTGGACCGCGAGGAGCGGCGAGACGCGCCGCCCGTCGAAGCGAGCCTCGTCGGCCTGGATGCCGACCCGGAACGCCCAGTCGAAGATCTTCGCCTTGGCCGGTCCCTCGTCGTGCGCGACGGCGACGATCCGCGCGTACGCCTTCTCGAAGATCCGCGGTGCCGCGCCCATGAACGTCGGGCGCACGACGGCCAGGTTCTCGACGATCTTGTCGACCCGCCCGTCGACGGCGGTCGGGAACCCGACCGCGAGCTGCGCACCAAGCAGTACCTTGCCGAACACGTGCGCCAGTGGCAGCCACAGGTACTGCAGGTCGTCGGCCGTCAGGTCACGCTGCGCCGCCGCGGCCGCGCCCTCGTACGTCCAGCTCGAGTGCAGCAGCCGCACGCCCTTGGGCTGCCCGGTCGTGCCTGACGTGTAGACGAGCGTCGCCAAGTTGTCCGGTCCGATGGCCGCCACTCGTTCGGCGACCGTGTGGGGCGACTTCGCGAGCTGCTCGGCGCCGAGCTGGTCGAGCTCGTCGAGGGACAGCACCCAGTCGCCGTCGGCAGCGCCGTCGAACGTGACGACCTTGACCACGCCGGTCAGCTCGCCACGATGCTCCCGCAGCTTCGCCAGCTGCTCGTCGTCCTCGGCGAAGACGACCCGGCTCTGCGAGTCGCTCACGATGAACGCGACGTCGACGGCCATCGTGCTCGGGTAGATCGTCGTCGTCGCGGCTCCCGCGCACATGATCGCGAGGTCGGCCAGGATCCACTCGTACCGTGTGTTCGACGCGACTGCGACCCGCTCCTCGGGGCCGACCCCGAGCGCGGCCAGACCCGCCGCCAGCCTCGATACTCGCCGCGACACCTCGGCCCAGGTCACCGACGTCCAGGCGTCGCCGGTCGGGAAGCGGTACGCCTCGACGTCCGGCGTCTCGGCCACCCGGTCGAGAAACATCCGCGCCAGCGACGCAGGGCGGTTGTCGATGACCGCCTGATCGTCGAAGGTTTGCCGGACAACCGCCATCTGCATCCTCCCGGAATACCGGCCCACGCAGGTGCGATCACCGTAGAGCAGGAAGCTACCGATCGGTAGCCGTCACGGCAGCTTCCAGTCGACCGGCTCGGCACCTTGCCCGACGAGCAGCTCGCCGGCCCGGCTGAACGGGCGCGAGCCGAAGAATCCCCGATCCGCCGACATCGGGCTCGGATGCGCCGACTCGATACAGGGCGTGGCGCCGAGCATGGGTCGCAACGTCTGTGCGTCGCGTCCCCAGAGGATCGCGACGAGCGGCGTGCCGCGGCCGACGAGGGCGTTGATCGCCTGCTCGGTCACGGCCTCCCATCCCTTGCCGCGGTGCGACGCGGACGCGCCGGGCGCGACGGTGAGCACTCTGTTCAGCAACAGGACGCCGTGCTGCGCCCACGGCGACAGATCACCGTTCGACGGCGTCGGGTGGCCGAGGTCGGCGTTGAGCTCGCGGAAGATGTTCTGCAAACTGCGCGGCAGCGGCCGGACGTCGGGGGCCACCGAGAACGACAACCCGATCGGATGCCCCGGGGTCGGATAGGGGTCCTGGCCGACGATCAGCACGCGGACGTCGTCAAAGGGCTGGGTGAACGCCCGCAGCACGTTCGCACCCGCGGGCAGGTAACTGCGCCCGGCGGCGATCTCGGCGCGCAGGAATTCGCCCATCGCGGCGATCCGGTCTGCCACGGGTTCGAGCGCCTCGGCCCAGCCCGCCTCGACGATCTCGCTCAGGGGACGTGCCGGCACGGACCGACACGCTAGCGCAATTCGGTTGCGCTCCGGCAGGTACACGGTCATCCTGACGGCGGTCGTTTCGTACGCGAGTCAGGGAGGTGAGCCCCGTGGCAATCACTGTCCGGGTGGTGCTCGCCGCCCTCGTCCATTCCTCGCGCTGACGTCGTCTCCGCACGGCGGCGCGCGACGCGTACGCCAAGGAGACCCCACCGTGCCAGAGCACGATGATCTTGATCTTCCCAACTACTCCAGCTGGGACGGTGCGACGCACGGTCCCGAACCGATCCCGGACTGGGTCGTCACCGAGTTCCGGGCCATCGACACCGAACTCGGCGTCCTGAAGACCGGCAAGGAGGCCGACGTCCATCTCGTGCAACGCGCCGTGCCTGGCGGGCCCGGGACACTGCTCGCAGCCAAGCGCTACCGCCCGGCCGAGCTGCGGATGTTCCATCGCGACGCCGCCTACCAGGAGGGCCGCCGCGTCCGGCGCAGCCGCGAGAACCGCGCAATGGCCCGTCGCACCGACTTCGGCCGCGAGCTGCTGGCCGGACAGTGGGCCGCTGCCGAGTTCGGCGCGCTGAGCGCGTTGTGGCAGGCCGGCGCACCGGTTCCGTACCCGGTCCAGCTGTCCGGGATCGAGCTGATGCTCGAGTTCATCGGCGATCTGGACGGCACGGCCGCGCCACACCTGGCGCAGTGCCGCCCGTCACTGGCCGAGGCGTCCGACCTGTTCGACCAGTGCCGCGACGCGATGCGCGTCCTCGCTCGTGCCGGCTACGCGCACGGCGACCTGTCGGCGTACAACATGCTGGTCCACAAGGGACGGTTGGTGCTGATCGACCTGCCGCAGGTAGTCGACCTGGTCGCGAACCCGCGGGGCCAGGAGTTCCTGCATCGCGACTGTGTCAACGTGTGCCGGTGGTTCACCGCCCGCGGCTTGGACACCGCCGAGTACGAGCACCTGTTCGGCGACCTCATGGCCGAGGCCGTCGGCGCCTGGTAGAGCGAGAGGATCGCGCCGGAAGGCGCGATCAAGCAACTCGCGCCGGCGCGGCTGCGGACCACGGTCCTCACCAGGTGGCCGCCCAAACCCTTCGACGCACAGGTCCCTATACGGTCCCTACGTGGAGCACTACGACCTGGCGATCATCGGTTCCGGCTCGGGCAACTCGATCGTCACGCCCGACTTCGACGACTGGCGCATCGCGATCATCGAGGAGGGCACGTTCGGCGGCACATGCACCAACGTCGGCTGCATCCCGACGAAGATGTACGTGTACGCCGCCGAGGTGGCCAACACGGTGCGCGACGCGACCCGATACGGAGTGGACGCGTCCCTGGACGGTGTGCGGTGGCGCGACGTCCGCGACCGGATCTATGGGCGCATCGACCCGATCTCGGTCAGCGGCCGCGAGTACCGCGCCCACGGCTCGAACACGGTGCTCTACGAGGCGCACGCCGAGTTCAGCGGGCCGGGCACCTTGCGGCTGTCGACCGGGCAGGAGATCACCGCCGAGCGCATCGTCGTCGCGGCGGGGTCGCGACCCGTCGTGCCGGACGAGGTCGCGGACGTACCGCTGCACACGTCCAACACGATCATGCGCATCGAGGCCCTGCCTCGCCGGCTCGCAATCCTCGGCGGCGGGTTCGTCGGCGCGGAGTTCGCGCACATCTTCTCGGCATTCGGCACCCAGGTGACCGTGATCTCGCGGAGCAACCCCTTGCTGCGGCACCTCGACCTCGACATCGCCCGCCGCTTCACCGAGATCGCCCACGAGCGATGGGACGTACGGCTCGACGCCTCCGTCTCGTCCGCATCCGCGCAGACGGGCGGCGTGCGGCTCGAGCTCACCGACGGCTCGTCCGTCGAGGCCGACCTGCTGCTCGTCGCCACGGGCCGCGTGCCGAACTCAGATCGCCTCAACCTCGGCGCGATCGGAGCACAGGTGCGCGCCGACGGCCGCGTCGTCGTCGACCAGTTCCAGCGCACCACTGCCGAAGGCGTCTGGGCGCTGGGTGACGTGTGCTCGCCGCACCAGCTCAAGCACGTGTCGAACCACGAAGCACGCGTGGTCGCCCACAACCTCGCCCATCCGGACGACATGATCGCGGCCGACCACCGCTTCGTACCAGCGGCCGTGTTCACGCATCCGCAGATCGCCGGCGTCGGCCTCACCGAGGAGCAGGCACGCGCCGCCGGCATCGAGTTCGTCGCGGTGACGCAGCCGTTCGGCGAGACGGCATACGGCTGGGCGATGGAGGACTCGACGAGCGTCTGCAAGCTGCTGGGCGACCCGTCGACCGGACGGGTGCTCGGCGCGCACATCATCGGGCCGGACGCGTCGAGCCTCATCCAGCCGCTCATCCAGGCGATGTCGTTCGACCAGGATTTCCGCGATGTCGCCCGCGGCCAGTACTGGATCCACCCCGCGCTGGCCGAGGTCGTCGAGAACGCCCTGCTCAAGTTGGCTGCCGGCTAGCGCGCTCACCCACGGCCTGCAGGACGCGCTGCCAGGCATCGTCGGTTGCAGCCTTGTCGTAGGACTCCGGACGCTCCTCGTTGGCGAAGCCGTGCGCGGCGCCGGGATAGCTGATCAGCTCGTGCTGCACGCCGGTCGACGTCAGCCGCTCGTCGATGGCCTGCCACTCGTCCGGTGTGACGAGGAAGTCCTGGTCGCCGACGAAGCCGAGGACGAACGTGCCGTTGGCGACGATGGCGTCGCTGTGCGCGAGCGGAGGGTCCGGCTCGGCCAGCGGGATACCACCGGTGAGCGTCCAGCCGCCGTAGAACGTGACCGCGACGTCGAGCGGGATGCGCGTAGCGGCCAGGACGGCGATGTGTCCGGCCACGCTCAGCCCGACCATCGCTCGGCGACCTCCGCCAGCACGCTCGGCGGCAGCGTCGAGGGCGGCTGACACGTCGGCGAGCACGCCCTCGCGGTCGAGCCCGTGCATGAGCCGCCGCCCCTCGGCGCGTCCGGCGTCGTCGTAACCGAGCCTGACCAGCCGCGACTCGCGCCAGTAGAAATCAGGCGCGATCGCGACGTAGCCGGCGTGGGCCAGCCGGTCGCAGACGTCGCGCGCATGGGCGGTCAGCCCGAACATCTCCGCTCCGGCGACGACTGCGCCCCGCGGCTCGCCGACGGCCGGCGTCGCGAGGTAGGCGTCGGCCCCGTCGTCCAGGCGGATCCACTCCGTGGTGATCTGGTCGGCCATGACGATCACGCTAGTGGCGGCCCGTACCCTTGTGGCGAGATGGGCAACTACACGCTCACGACGCTCGGCGCGGCCACCGAACTGCTCGACCTGCCGTTCGACGTGCCACTGGCCGAGTGGACCGACCAGCGGCTGGTCCAGGTGCCGCGCGGCATTTCCCGGCACGTCGTGCGGTTCGTCCGCGTGCACACGGAGATCTTCGCGATCAAGGAGGCGAACGAGCGCTACGTCCTGCGCGAGCATCGCCTGCTGCACGAGCTCAGCGAGAAGTCGGTGCCGGTCGTCGACGCGTTCGGCACGGTCGTCGATCGCAGCGATGCCGCGGGCGAGCCCCTGCAGGCGCTGCTGATCACCCGGCACCTGCCGTTCTCGTTGCCGTACCGGTCTCTGTTCACCGGGCGTGGGTTGCCGGACCTGCGCAGCCGGCTGATCGACTCGCTCGCCGAGCTGTTCGTCCGGATCCACCTGGCGGGCTTCTACTGGGGCGACTGCTCGCTGTCGAACACGCTGTTCCGCCGCGACGCCGGCGCACTCGCTGCATACCTCGTCGACGCGGAGACCGGCGAGACGCATCCGCAGCTGTCCCGCGGTCAGCGCTCGCACGACATCACGATCGCCACCGAGAACATCGCCGGCGAGCTGTTCGACCTGCAGGCCGCGGGCTACGCCGACGACATCGACCCGGTCGAGACGGCGATGGCGCTCGAGCCGCGTTACGAGCAACTGTGGGCCGAACTGGTCAGCGACGAGGTGGTGGCGCGCGACGAGAGCTACCGGATCAACCAGCGGATCAAGCGTCTGAACGCGCTCGGCTTCGACGTCTCCGAGCTCGCGATCAGCACCGAGGAGGGCGGGCGCAAGCTGCGGTTCGGTACCCACGTCGTCGAGCCGGGCCACCACCAGCGGCGCCTGTTCGAGCTGACCGGCCTTCGCGTGCAGGAGAACCAGGCCCGAGCCCTGCTGGCCGACCTGGCTCGGTTCCGGGCGAAGTGGATCGAGGGCACCGGCGAGGACGTCCCCGAGGATCTCGCGGCCCGGCGGTGGCTCGATGAGAAGTTCTACGGCACGCTCGCGCTCGTCCCGGCGAAGCTGCGTGCGAAGCTGCCCGATGCCGAGCTGTTCTTCGAGATCAGCGAGCACCGGTGGTTCCTGTCCGAGGCCCAGGGCCACGACGTGGGACGCGGCGCCGCGGTGCGGTCCTACATCGACAACGTGCTGCGCTACCTGCCCGACGCCAAGGTCGAGGTGCTCACCGGCCCGCCGACCGAGGAGTTCCCGGCGATCTCTCCCTGACACTGGTGGTCTGTCTGCCAAATGGCGGGGCAGATGCGGTGATCCAGATGTGCGCTCGCAAGGCGGACGAGGAGCCGATACGGGGGTTGTATCGGCGACGGGAACAACGCAGCGAGTGCGCAGCTGGGCGCCGCGGGTGCCCCAAGCTATTTGGCAGACAGACCACTAGGTTTCATGCATGAGCGACTACACGGGTGAAGTCAAGGTCGGCGGGCCCGCCGACGTCCGGCGGCTGCCGGCGCTGACCATCGCGAAGCTCGCCGTCGGGCCGATGGACAACAACGCGTACCTGCTGCGCTGCACCGCATCCGGCGAGGGGCTGCTCATCGACGCGGCCAACGAGGCCGAACGGCTGCGCGAACTCGTGCGCTTCGAGGGACCGCCCGTCTCGGCGATCCTCACCACGCACCGGCACTTCGACCACTGGCAGGCGCTCGCCGCGACCGTCGAGGACGCCGGGGCCGCCGTCTACGCCGGTGATCCCGACGCGGACGAGTTGCCCGTCGCCGTCGACGAACGGCTCTCGCACGGCGACAGGATCGACGTCGGCGAGGTGCCGCTCGAGATCATCGCGCTGCGCGGGCACACTCCCGGCTCGGTGGCGGTGCTCTACCGCGACCCGTCCGGCGCGCCACACCTGTTCACCGGCGACTCGCTGTTCCCGGGCGGCGTCGGCCGCACGACGTCGCCCGAGGACTTCACGTCGCTGTTCGACGACGTGTCCGCGCGGCTGTTCGACGTGCTGCCCGACGAGACCTGGTTCTACCCGGGCCACGGCTTCGACTCGACCCTGGGCGCCGAGCGTCCGCACCTCGCTGAGTGGCGCGAGCGCGGCTGGTAGTACGCGACGCAGCCCGCGCACCGTGCCAAGACTCGACAGGAGCGACGCGTGGTTCGACGGTCGGCGACTCGCGCCGCTAGGTGTCTTTGGCCAGCTGGACGAGATCCTCGACGATCCGACCGAACGCGCCCACTCCGACGGAGAGGTGACCCTCGCCTTCGAGCAGGCGTGACTGTGCGGTCGGCACGTGCGCCGCGAGCCACTTGCCGTGTGAGAACGGCACCATTCGGTCGTCGCTGCCCTGCCACAACGCGACCGGACGCGTGATACGGGCCAGGTCGAAGCCCCATGGCTTGACGAACGCGAGGTCGTCGTCACGCCAGCCGGCGATCCCGGTGCTGACCGCCTTGCGGAACGAGGTGGCGGCCCACTCGGCGAACGGGCCGGTCAGCGAGGCCCGGTCGATGTCTGAGACGAGGTCGCCCAGGGCGTCGTCCAGATCGGTCGCGGTCACCTGCGACAGCCCGATCGCCTCCTCCTTCAGGTAGGCGCTCAGCGCCGCCTCGCCGTCCAGCGCAGCGCCGAACTCCTCGACGTTCTCCTCGCCCATGCCGGCCAGCCAGTCGATGCCGTCCGCGGGATAGGGAGCTACGCCCGCGATGGTCGCCACGCCGGCGCACCGGTCAGGGAGCATGGCCGCGCAGGCCAGCGCATGCGGGCCGCCGCCGGACCAGCCGATCGTCACGAACCGGTCAGCGTTCAGCGCCTCGAGGATCGCGAGCACGTCACCGACCGCGTCGGCGACCGAACGCCCAGGCATCGGATCAGATGTCGCGTAGCCGGGCCGGGAGTAGGTGATGAATCGCAGGCCACGGGCGATGGCGGCGTCGACGATCGGAGGGTGCAGCACAGCGGCGAGCGGCGTGCCGCCGTGGAAGACGAGCGGCAGCGCGTCAGCAGAGCCCTGCGAGACGACCTCGAGAGACCGCCCGTCGGCTGCCTTGACCGCCTGCCAGACCTCTTCCCTGCCCATGGCACCTCCCCCATTTTGCCGGCTGGGATCAACCAGGGTGGCACGTTCGCGACCTTTGGCGTCGATCTCTTGGCGTCAAGAGATCGCTGGTCGGTCGCTTACCGCATCCGGATCAGTACTCTCCGGGAGCGCTTTGCGGTAATTCGACCCTCGCGATGCATGACAGCTGTCATGGATCGGTGCCCACGCTTGGCAGTGGGCGCCGAGTCGTCGCAGGTGGCACCGTTGAGGGATGCAGCCGCCCGCGGACGTGACGACGCCAGGTCTGCGGGAGCCGAGCCATCGGGTGAGCCGGCGCGCGGTGGCGTTCTGGACCGCACGAGCCGTTGCCGGCTGGCTCGGCGTCGTCGCGATCGAGGTCGTCGTCCTGCTGGTCGGTGAGCGTGACATCGCGTCGTGGCGCTACGTGACGATTGCGGTGACCGGTGCTGTCGCATTTGCGCACATCGTGGTCATGCCCCGATGGCGATACCGGGTGCATCGGTGGGAGACGACGCCCACCGCGGTCTATACGCAGGCGGGCTGGTTCACCCAGGAGCGTCGCATCGCGCCGGTGTCGCGCATCCAGACCGTCGACATCCAGCGCGGACCCCTCGAGCAGCTCTTCCGCCTCGCCAACGTCACCATCACGACCGCGTCCGCGGCAGGCCCGCTCGAGATCCACGGTCTCGACCACGGCACGGCGGAGCGGATCGTCGACGAGCTCACCACCAGCGCGCACACAGCCACCGGCGACGCGACATGAGCGCGCCGGTCGTCTCCGAGCCGGCCGCGCTGACGCCCGTCGGCGAGTGGCGTCGGCTCGATCCGCGGATGCTGATCATCCATCCGCTCGTCGAACTCGCCCGGGCGCTTCCCGCGCTGGTCGGCCTGCTGCTGGCCGGGCAGGGCAGCGGCCACGGCTCGCAGTGGAGCCTGATCGCCACCGGCATCGTGGCAGCGGCCGCCACGTTGCGCTGGTTCACGACGCGATTTCGCATCGCGGCAGGCCAGATCCAGTTGCGCCACGGGCTGCTGCGCCGCCGGACGGTCGCTGCCCCGCTCGACCGCGTCCGGACGGTGGACGTGACCGCACACGCGATGCACCGCGTGCTGGGCCTCGCCCGCGTGGTGATCGGCACCGGGACGTCGGACCGCAAGGGCCGGCCCGGGCTCACCCTCGACGGGCTGCGTACGACCGAGGCGGCGCATCTTCGCGAGGAGCTGCTGCATCGAACGCCGGCCGCACCGTCCACTGTGGACACCGCGGTCCTGGACGAGACGGAGATCTTCCGGCTGCCACCGTCGTGGGTGCGGTACGCGCCGTTCACGCTCTCCGGTGCGCTGACCGCGGTGGCCATCGCCGGTTTCGCCTGGCGGCTGAACAACGAGGCGCACATCGACCCGGAACGTTTCGGCCCGCTGCGAACGTTCGTCGACCACCTGAGCGCGGCACCGCTGTGGCGCGACGTGGTCGAACTCGGCGCGGGCGCCGTCGTCTTCATTGCCGCCGCGTCGACTGCCGGGTACGTCCTCGCGTTCTGGAACTTCCGGCTGACCAGGCATGCAGGCGGCACCCTGCACGTGACGCGTGGACTGATCACGTCGCGCGCCACCAGCATCGAGGAGCGCCGTCTGCGCGGCGCCGAGGTCAGCGAGCCGTTGCTGCTCCGGGCAGTGGGCGGCGCGCGTGCTCTGGTGATAGCCACCGGACTGCGGGTCGGACGAGGAGCCGAGCGCGGCGGCACGATGCTGATGCCGCCCGGACCGCGTCACGAGGCGGTTCGGGTGTCGGCCGCTGCCCTGCGCACGTCCGGCCCGTTCACCACGCCGCTGATCGGGCACGGCCCGCGAGCCCGGCGGCGGCGCTTCGCCCGTGCCGTCGTCGGGAGCCTCGCCATCGCCGCGGTGATCGCTCTGATCTGGGTCGCGACCGGCGCTCACGGCTGGGGCTGGACCGGCGCGCTCATCGTGGTTGCGCTCAGCTTGCCACTTGCCGCCGACCGGGCGAGCAACCTCGGACACGCGCTGACCGACGGCTACCTCGTCGCGCAGAACGGTTCCCTGGTACGGCGCCGTGCCGTGCTCTCGCGAGACGGGATCATCGGCGTCAACCTGCGCAGCACGTTCTTCCAGCGACGCGCCGGACTGGCCACGCTGACCGCCACGACCGCCGCGGGCCGGCAGGGCTACCGCGTCCAGGACGTCGCGGCGGCCGACGCCGTCGATCTTGCGGGCGAGGTGCTGCCCGGCCTGCTCGATGAGTTCCTTCGCCGGCCCGTGCGGTAGGAACATGGCATGCACCGCGACCATGTGCCGGCCTTGGAGGTCGGCGGGACGCACGTCAGCGCCGCACTGATCGACAGCGGCACCTGGCAGATCGTGCCCGGCACGCTCAGCAGGCGCTCGCTCGACAGCCACGCGCCCGCCACGACGCTGACGGACGACTTCCTCGCGGCGGCGGCCACGCTGCCGCCGCAGCCGCAGGCCCGCTGGGGTGTGGCCATGCCAGGCCCGTTCGACTATGCCCGCGGCATCGCGCTGTTCGAGGACGTCGGCAAGTTCGACAACCTGCGTGGTGCCGACCTGGGCTCCGCGCTGTGCGAGGGCATCCGTCCGCGCCCGGCGTCGGTCAGCTTTCTCAACGACGCCGACGCGTTCCTGCTCGGTGAATGGCTGCACGGCGCCGCTACCGGATACGCCCGCTGCGCGGCCATCACGCTCGGCACAGGCATCGGGTCGTCGTTCCTCGCGGACGGCGAGATCGTCAACCAGGGCCCGGACGTCCCGCCGGGGGGCCGCGCGCACCACCTGCGGATCGGGGAACGTCCCCTGGAGGATGTGGTGTCACGCCGGGCGATCCGTGCCGCCTATCGGGTCTCGACGGGCGACGAAGCGGCGGACGTCCGCGAGATCGCCGAGCGGGCGCGTGGCGGCGAGCGCGCGGCCCGCGAGGTCATCGACGCCACGATGCGCGAACTCGGTGCCGCGATCGCGCCGTGGCTCGAGCGCTTCAAGGCGGAGGTCGTCGTGGTGGGTGGATCGATGTCGGCGTCCTGGGATCTGTTCGGCCCGGCGTTCACCGCCGAGCTGAGCGACCCGGTACCGGTGGTCGTCGCCCAGGATCCCGAGCACGCTCCCCTGCTCGGCGCGGCACGTTACGCGCTCACGCGACCCCGATCAGGATGCGCGGATGAGCCGCTGGGTCCAGCCAGGTCATGATCGACACCAGGCTGGCCTCGGGGATCGACACGCATCCGGCGGTCGCCCCGCCGTCGGTGACGTGCAGGAAGAACGCGCTGCCGGCACCGGGCGTCACCGGGAACCGGTTGTAGTCGATGACGACGGCGTAGGTGTAGACGAAGCCCGCCGCCTTGAGGTTCTCGCCGGCGCCCGTGTCGAACGGGCAACCGCTCGCGCAGCGGTAGTGGGTGTTGTAGTAGCGCGAGGACGCGTCGCTGACCCACCAGTCGCTGCTGTCGGTCCGGAAGTAGGCCAGGCGCGTGCCGGGGTCCGACGCGCTGCCGAAGGCCTGGGTCAGCGTGAAGCTGCCGATCGGGGTCGCCGACTTGCTCTCACTCGGCTGCGCGGTAAGTCCCTGCGAGCCCAGGTGCGCAGTGACGGCCGAGCCGCGCCGTTGCCAGCCGGACGAGGTTTTCGTCCAGGCCTGCAGGGTGCCCGTCGTGCTGCCGGTCGACGGCGCGACCACCGTGACGACCTGATGCGCCGTGCCGGAGCTCATGTGCAACGGCAGGCCGGTCGGCGCCTGGTGGCTGCTGGTCGGCGACGGCGGCGGAGTTGAGTCCTTCGTGGTCTGCCTCGGTTTGGGTTTGGGTTTGGGCGTCGGCTTCGGCGTGGCCGGATGCGATGACGTGGCCGGACGGCTCGTCGTGGCCGGTGAGCTGAGCGGTGCGCCGTGCCCGGCCCGGACCGCTGACGTGCAGCCGATCAGCGTGAGCGACGCGAGCGCCCCGGCGGCGAGCAGGCGGATCGGGATGACCGTGGGGGCGGGCACCCGCCCACCCTCTCACGACACCCCGATGAGAATTCTCGGGTGGGCCGACGGGCCGAGCCACCGCATCAGCGAGACGAGCTTGGACTGCGAGATCGCGACGCATCCGGCGGTCGCCCCGCCATCAGTGACGTGTAGGAAGAACGCGCTGCCCGCACCGGCCTTAACAGGGAACCGGTTGTAGTTGATCACGACCGCGTAGGTGTAGACGAAGCCCGCCGCACGCAGGTTCTCGCCGGCGGCCGTGTTGAACGGGCAGTTGCTCGAGCACCGGTAATGCGTGTTGTAGTACCGCGAGTACTTGTCGCTGACCCACCAGTCGCTGGCGTCGGTGCGGAAATACGACAGCTGGGTGCCGGGGTTCGACACCCTGCCGAAGGCCAGGGTCAGCGTGAAGCTGCCGATCGGGGTGGCCGACTTGCTCTCGCTCGGCTGGGTGGTCAGGCCTTGCGAGCCGACATGCGCGGTGACCGCCGAGCCGTACCGCAACCAGCCACCGCCGGGCGCCTTGGTCCAGGCCTGCAGTCGCGCCGTCGTGCTGCTCGGGGACACGGCGACGACGGTGATGACCCGGGTCGCGGTACCGGTGCCGTAGCCGAGCGGCAGCGCCCCGCCGCGTACCGGTGCCGGCTTCGGCGCTGCCGATGGAGTCGTCGCGGTCGTGCGTGGCTCCGGGCGTGCTGAGCCGGTCGACGATGTGCTGGTCGGCGCGGCGTGCTGCGACGACGTGGTCGGATGTGGCCTCGGTGTCGTGCTCGACGGCGCCGCAGATGTCGTCGGCGCCGCGTTCGTGACCGCGAGATCGGACAGCGGGAGCGCCCTCGTCGTGAGGGTGGGCACCGGGTCCAGCCGCTCGTGACCGTGCGACTTCGGCTGGGTCGCCGCCACGCCGACGACGGCCGCGGCGCAGCCGCCGATGGCGACGAGCACCGCGGACGTGGCGAGCACCCGCGCCGTCCGCATGTGGCCAGTGTGCCAGTTGTGACGGGTGGGGAACCGCGGCGAATCGCCGTTCAGGCGCTCTGCGTGCCTCTGGAAGGCTGCCCACCATGATTCTCGAGGTCGCCAGTATTCACGTCCAGCCCGGCAGCGAGGAGGCATTCGCGTCCGCGTATCGCGAGGCGCGCGAAATCCTCAACAGGACGCCCGGGTGCATCTCGATCCGGATGACACGCGGCGTCGAGTCACCGTCCCGGTTCGTGCTGCTCGTGGAATGGGACACCGTCGAGGCGCACGAGCAGAACTTCCGAGGCACCGAGCGGTTCACCGCCTGGCGCGCGGCCATCGGGCCGTTCTTCGCCGAGCCGCCGCATGTCGAGCACTTCACTGACATCGGCTGAGACGTAGCGCTCGCCGCGCACTCTCTACATGATCATGTCGCGTCTGCCTGCCCGCCGGCCGCCACGGGCGCGGTCAAACGCGACGTGATCATGGTGGGAGCCGAGGGGCGAGCTCTCGAGTCCGTCGCGCTTCATTCGTCGACGAGTGCCTCGACCAGATTGCCGTCGGGGTCTGCGACGAGCGCGCCGTAGTAGCCAGGCCGGTAGATCTCCCAGCGACGTGGGGCCTGCGTCGCCGACCCGCCGGCCCTCGTCGCGGCCGCGAAGAACGCGTCGACGTGCGCGCGCGAGCCGGCCGCGAACGCGACGTGCGTGCCACGAGAGGCCCCGGCGCCGGCCACCAGCCAGAACACCGGCTGCTGCCCGGGCAGCCCGTAGCCCACCGCCTCCAATGGAGCGTCGTCCTCCTCCTCGTCGCCGAACTCCTGCAGGCGCGCCAGACCGAGTGCGCCGAGCGCCGCGTCGTAGAAGGCGAGGCTCCGCTCGAAGCTGGCCGTGCTCAGCGTCACGTGCCGCAACCCGGGAGCACTCACAGCGGCCACGCTTCGCGGCGCCAGGCGGCGTCCCAGAACATCCACTCGTAGCGGGCCGTCCTACCGAAGTGTGCCCGTGCCCGGGCCTCGTCCCCCGGCGACAGCTCCGCGCCGACGCGGTCGGCGAGGTCCAGAACCTCGGCGACCACCGCGGCGAACTCATCGCCGGCGTAGGTGTCGATCCAGCGCTGGTAACGCGCATCGGGCGAGCCGCGGGCGACGAGCGCGGCTCCCACCTCGGCGTAGATCCAGTAGCACGGCAACACCGCTGCGATCCCCTCGGCGAAGCTGCCGCCGTAGGCCGTCGCCAGCAGGTAGCTCGTGTACGCGAGCGTCGTCGGCGCAACCGGCGTCGCGTCGACCGCGGCGGCGTCCAGGCCGAGTTCGGCGAGCAGCGTCTCGTGCAGCGCCAGCTCGACGTCGACCGTGACCGCGGCGTGCCGCGCGAACATTCCCGTGTCGGCGTGCGTGGGCGCCTTGGCCCCGACGACGGCGAGGGTCCGGGCGTACTCGCGCAGGTAGTGCGCGTCCTGGGTGACGTAATACGCGAACGCCCGCGGGTCGAGAGCGCCGGAGGTCAGGCCCGCGAGGAACGGGTGCTCGAGGATCGCGGCGTAGGTGTCGGCGCCCTCGCCCCACAGGCGGGCGGTCCAGCTGCCGGGGTTGCGGGTCACGGCCGCGATAATCGCATCCGCATACTTGTCGGCCATGACGACCTCCCCGCCCACCGCCCTGACGATTGCCGGATCCGACTCCGGCGGCGGCGCCGGCGTCCAGGCCGACCTGAAGACGTTTCTCGCTTGCCGCGTGCATGGCATGTCGGCAATCACTGCAGTGACCGTGCAGAACTCGCGGGGCGTGACCGGCTTCTACGAGCTGCCACCGCACGCCGTCGCCGAGCAGATCGAGGCCGTGGCGAGCGACATCGGTGTGCAGGCGGCGAAGACCGGCATGCTGGCGTCCGCCGAGATCATGCAGGCGGTGGCCGAGACCGTGCAGCAACTGCGCGTCTTCCCGCTCGTCGTCGACCCGGTCGCTGCGTCACAGCACGGCGATCCGCTGCTGCGTCCCGACGCGATTGCGGCGCTGCGCGAGCTGATCATCCCGCTGGCGACCGTGGTCACCCCGAACCTGGGTGAGGTCAAGCTGCTCACCGGCTTCGAGGCGCGAGACCGCGCCGGCATGCAGGACGCCGCCCGCGCCCTGCACGCATTGGGACCGAAGTGGGTGCTCATCAAGGGCGGCCATCTGCCCGACGGCGCCGCCGTCGACGTGCTGTTCGACGGCGAGCGCTTCGTCGAGCTGAGTTCGCCACGCAAGGACACCGTGCACACGCACGGCTCCGGAGACACGCTCGCGGCCGCGATCTGCGCCGGGCTGGCGCACGGCATGGACGTCGCGGACGCGGTGCGGTCAGGCAAGCGGTTCATCACCGGCGCCGTCACAGACTCGTTTCCGCTGGGCGCCGGGCTGGGCCCGGTGGGCCACTTCTGGCGTGTGCGCGAATGGCCGCTACGCGCCCCGTAGGCGCCCCGCGAATGCCCGGGCGGCGGCAGCCGGGTCGTCGGCTTCGGTGATTGCCCGGACGACGACGACCCGCCGGGCACCGTGCGCGATCACCTCGTCCAGGCGGCCCAGCGACTCGATGCCGCCGATGGCGAACCACGGCCGGGACGCCACGCGAGCGGCGTGCTCGATCAGCGCCAGGCCGGCGGCGGGACGGCCCGGCTTGGTGGGCGTCGTCCAGACCGGACCGGCGCACAGGTAGTCGACGCCGGGCTCGCGGTCGGCCGCGTCGAACTGCGCGGCGTCGTGGGTCGAGCGCCCGATGAGAGGCGCGTCGCCGACGATACGGCGCGCGATCGGCACCGGCAGGTCGTCCTGCCCCAGGTGCAGCACCGGTGCCGCGGCGGCGAGCGCGACGTCGGCGCGGTCGTTGACGGCGAACAGCCTGCCGTGGCGGCGCGCCACCTTGGCGAAGACCTCCAGCAACCGCAGTTCGTCGGCGGCCTCGAGACCCTTCTCGCGCAGCTGCACGATGTCGACACCGGCGCCGAGCACCGCGTCGAGGAACTGCTCGAGATCGCCCTGCCGGCTGCGCGAATCCGTGCACAAGTAGAGCCGGGCATCGTCGAGCGGATCGGGCACGGCCCGCACGCTACCCGGGGCGCGAGGTATGGTCGGGCGGTACACGGGAGCCCGGTGCGGACCGGGCTGAGAGGGCTGGCTGGGAGCCGCCGACCGTCTGACCTGATCCGGGTAATGCCGGCGCAGGGAGATTGCCTCGAGCCCCAGCCCCGAGCGGACGGGGTATTTGACGTGAGCGACGTGGTCGTCGTCGGTGCGGGTGTGATCGGCCTCGGCATCGCCTGGCGCTGCGCGCAGCGCGGCCTCGACGTCACGGTCGCCGATCCGGCACCCGGCGCCGGAGCGTCGTCGACGGCCGCCGGCATGCTCACCCCGGTCACCGAGCTGCATTACGGCGAGCAGTCACTGCTGACCCTCAACCTCGACTCCGCGCGCCGGTATCCGGAGTTCACCGAGGAGCTCGCCGACCTCACCGGCCTGTCGGTCGGCTACCGCCGCACCGGCACGATCGTCGTTGGATGGGACGCTGCCGACCTCGCGGCGCTGCACGATCAGCACGCCTTCGGCCAGACGCTCGGCGTGGCGACCGAACTGCTCACCAGCCAGGATCTGCGCCGCATGGAACCCGCGCTCACCCCCGGACTTCCCGGCGGTCTGCTGGCGCCCGACGACCACCAGGTCGACAGCCGCGCCCTGCAAGCCGCACTGCTGACTGCCGCCGAGCAGGCCGGCGCTCGCATCGTTCCGCGCCGCGTCGCGGAACTACGCTGCCTGGCAGACCGAGCGGTCGGTGTCGGCCTCGAGGGCGGCGACGTGCTCGACGCGTCCACCGTCGTCCTCGCCGCGGGGGCCTGGTCGCCGAGCATCGCGGGAGTTCCCTACATCCCCGTCCGCCCGGTGAAGGGCCAGACCGTGCACCTGCGCGCCACCGGCGCCCTGCTCGATCACGTCGTGCGCGGCGAGGTGAAGGGCTCCTCGGTCTACCTCGTGCCACGCGGCGACGGGCGCATCGTCGTCGGCGCGTCCAGCGAGGAGGCGGGCTTCGACCTGCGCCCGCGCGCCGGCGCGGTCTACGAACTGCTCCGCGACGCCCAGTCGCTGGTGCCGGTCCTCGGCGAAGCCGAGCTGGTCGAGGTCAGCACGAGCGTCCGGCCGGCCACTCCCGACAACGCGCCGCTGATCGGCCCGTCCGCCCTGGACGGCCTCGTGCTCGCGACCGGGCACTACCGCAACGGCATCCTGCTGACGCCGGTCACCGCGGACGGCATCGCCGACCTGATCACCGACGGGTCGCTGCCCGACTCGCTCGCCTCGTTCACACCGGCACGCTTCTCGCGGGCCGTCGCGTGAACGTCACGGTCAACGGCGAGTCGCGGACGCTCGACGAGGGCAGCACGCTCGCCGACCTGCTCGACACCGAGATCGGCAGCCGGCGCGGCACCGCCGCCGCGGTCGACGGCGAGGTCGTGCCGCGGGGCGACTGGGCCTCGTTCTCGCTCGCCGACGGCCAGTCCGTCGAACTACTGACCGCGGTCCAAGGAGGTTGACGTGAGTGAGCATCGCAGCGAGCGCCAGCGAGCGAGGAGCGGAGCGAGCATCGCGATGAGCGTCTCGCGCGAAGAGCTGGCGGCAGAGCACGACCCGTTCGTGATCGCCGGCGTCGAGCTCTCGTCACGGCTGATCCTCGGCACGGGCGGCGCGCCGAGCATGCAGGTGGTCGACGAGGCCGTCGTCGCGTCACAGACAGCGATGTGCACGGTCGCGATGCGCCGCGTCTCGCCCGGCACCGGCGGCTCGATCCTGGACGTGCTCGACCAGCGCGGCGTCCGGATCCTGCCGAACACCGCGGGTTGCCGCACGGCGTACGAGGCGGTGCAGACGGCCAAGCTGGCCCGCGAGGCACTGGACACCGACTGGATCAAGCTCGAGGTCGTCGCCGACGAGCGCACGCTGCTGCCCGACCCGATCGAACTGCTCGACGCCGCCGAGCAGCTCGTCGCCGCCGGGTTCACCGTGCTGCCGTACGCGAACGACGACCCGGTGCTGGCGCGCCGCCTGCAGCAGGCCGGCTGCGCCGCCGTCATGCCGCTCGGCTCCCCCATCGGCAGCGGCCTCGGCATTGCGAACCCGCACAACATCGAGCTGATCGTCGCCGAAGCGCGCGTGCCGGTGGTGCTCGACGCCGGTATCGGTACCGCCTCGGATGCCGCCCTCGCGATGGAGCTCGGCTGCGACGCGGTGCTGCTCGCCTCGGCGGTCACCCGCGCCCAGCAGCCGGCCCGCATGGCCGCCGCAATGGCCGCCGCCGTCACGGCCGGCCGGCTGGCGCGGTTGGCGGGGCGCATCCCGAGACGTCACCACGCGCAGGCCTCATCGCCGACGGAGGGCATGGCCGTGCTGTAACCCGATCCATCCGCGGGAGCTCGGGCGCGATCCGGGCTGAGAGGGCGGCAATCCGTGCCGCCGACCGCCGAACCCACCGGGTAATGCCGGTGTAGGGAGTTGACGATGACGATCACCGAGCGATCCGAACGGGACGCGCCGCAGACCGAGCCGGGGCGGACCCTGGCCGACCCGCAGCCGCGCACCTTGGGCTTCGCCGACCAGATCGGCCTGTGGGGAAACCTCGGGGTGAGCCTGCTCGGCCCGGCCTACGCCTACTACGTCCTCGTACCGACCGACCAGCCGGTCTCCCTGACCGCGGCGTTCGTCGCCGTCGTCCTCGGCTCGGTGATCGGCTTCGTGCCGGTGGCCCTCGCGGCGCGAGCCGGAGCGCAGACCGGCAGCCCGGCGATGGTGCTCATGCGCGGGCTGTTCGGAACCCGGCTGTCGTACCTGCCGACCGTGCTCAATCTGCTGCAGTGCCTCGGCTGGGCCGTGTTCGAGCTGGTCGTGATCGCCACCGCGGCCGAACAGCTGCTGCCCTGGGAGGTCCGCTGGCCCTACGTCGTGGCCGCCGGTGTGCTCACGACAGCGATGGCGCTGCGTCCGCTCGGCGTCGTGCGGACGCTGCGCCGCTACGCGATCGTGGCGGTGGCAGCGTCCAGCGTGTACTTCTTCGTCGAGTTCGCGCGGCACCCGCTGCCGAGCCTCACGCACGGATCGTGGTCGGGATTCTGGCTCGCCGCGGACGGCGTGATCGCGGTGTCGATCTCCTGGGTTCCGCTCGCCGCCGACTACACCCGGCACGCCCGGTCGAGCGACGGCGCGTTCGCCGGGTCGCTCGTCGGCTACTCCGTTGCGCAGATCGCGTACTACACACTCGGCCTGCTGGCCTTCTCGACGGTCGTCGCCGGGTACGCGGGCGACAACGCACCGGTCTTCAAGGCGTTCATCGCCGTGCCGTTCGGCTGGCTGCCCTTCGCGATCCTGGTGCTCCGCGAGCTGGACGAGTCGTTCACGAACGTCTACTCGACGACGGTGTCGGTGCAGAACCTGCGCCCGCTGGGCGACCGGCGGGTGCTGGCGGTCGCGATCGGCGTGCTGGCGACGGCCGGCGCCCTGGTGTTGAAGCTCGGTGCCGACTACCAGAGCTTCCTGCTGCTCATCGGCGCGGTATTCGTGCCACTGTCCGCGGTGTTCGTCGTCGACTACTTCGTGTTGCGCCGGCGCCACGGCTGGAACACCTCGCAGTCCGCGCCACCACGATGGGTGATGCTCGTCCCGTGGGCGCTCGGCTTCGGCGCGTACCAGCTGATCCATCCGGCCGCCGTGCCGGGATGGGACACCGCGTGGGCGCAGGTGCAGTCGTGGCTGCACTTCACGCCGCAGACATGGATGAGCGCATCACTGAGCTCGTTCGTCGTCGCCGCCGTGGCAACCGGCCTGATCCGGCCGGCCCGCCGGGCATGACTGCGCGCACAGCCTGGCCGATGGCAACTGCGGAGCGTGCTCACGCAGAATGCACACGTGCAGATCCATCCGGAGGTTGCCCATGCGTTGGCAACCCGTCAGGCGGTGGTCGCCTTGGAGAGCACGATCATCAGCCACGGGCTACCTCGTCCTGACAATCTCCGGATCGCCCGCGAGATCGAGGCCGAAGTGCGTGCCGGCGGCGCAGTGCCCGCGACGATCGCCGTCATCGACGGGCACGCGCACATCGGCCTTGACGACGCCGGGCTGGCCCGAATCGCCACTGACAGCGACGTCGTCAAGGCAAGCGCCCGCGAGCTCGGCGTCGTCGCCGCACGGGCTCGCACGGCAGCCACGACGGTCGCCGCCACCGCGCATCTCGCGGCCCGCGCCGGCATCGTCGCGTTCGCCACCGGCGGGCTCGGCGGCGTGCACCGCCATGCACGGGAATCCTGGGACGAGTCCGCGGACCTCTACACACTCTCGCGCACGCCAGTGCTCGTCGTCTGCTCCGGCGTGAAGTCCGTGCTCGACGTTCCCGCGACCCTCGAGCGGCTCGAGACGCTCGGCATCAGCGTGCTGGGCTACCGCACCAACTGCTTCCCCGGGTTCTACCTGGCCGACTCCGGACATCACCTCGACTGGCGCGTCGAATCTCCCGCCGAGGTCGCGGCCGTGCTGCGCGCCCAGCGCGATCTCGGCACCGCGGGGTACGGCCTGCTGCTCGCCAACCCGGTACCGGTCGGCGACCAGCTCGACCCGGCCGTGCACGCGCGCGTGCTGGCCGCCGCCCTCACCGCCGCCGACTCCGCGGGCGTGCACGGCAAGGACGTCACGCCATTCCTGCTCGACTTCTTCCATCGCGAGACGCAGGGCGCATCGCTGCGCGCGAATGTCGCACTCGTGCGGAGCAATGCCCGGCTCGCCGCGCAGATCGCCGTCGAGATCGCCGCCTCGTCCACCGACGCACCATGAATCGCGTCATCTGCCTCGGCGACGTCATGACCGACGTCGTCACCCGGTTGTCCGGCCCGCTTGCCGTCGGATCGGACACGCCGTCCGCCGTGACCACCGGTGGCGGCGGGTCGGCGGCGAACACGGCGTGCTGGCTGGCCGCGGCAGGCGTGATGGTCGCGTTCGTGGGCCGCGTCGGCGACGACGAGCCCGGACGCGCCGCGACGGCCTCGCTGCGCGGCGCCGGCGTCCACCTGGCCGTCACGGTCGATCCGGAACGGCCGACCGGGATGTGCATCGTCTTGGTGAGCGACACCGGCGAGCGGACGATGCTGCCTGACGCCGGCGCCAACGCGGGACTGCGCACCACCGACCTGCCGGTCGAACTGTTCGTCGAGCAGACCCACCTGCACGTGTCCGGCTACGCGCTGCTGAACGCCGAGAGCCGCCCCGCGGCACTCGGCGCCATGGCCCTGGCCCGCGACCGCGGACTGTCCATCTCCGTCGACGCCGCCTCGAGAGCGCTGATCCACGCAGTCAGCCCGGCGACCTTCCTCGACTGGCTCGGCCCGCTGCTGCTCTTCGCCAACGCCGACGAGGCGATCGAGCTGACCGGCCAGTCCGATCCGGTATCGGCGGCCAGGGTCCTGTCGATCAGGTGCGGGCACGCCATCGTCAAGCGCGGCCCAGACGGTGCGGTGTGGGCGCAGCGTGGTGATGCGGTATCCGTACCGACGATGCCACTGAGCGTGGTCGACAGCACCGGTGCCGGCGACGCGTTCGCGGCCGGGTTCCTCGCCGCCCAGATCGGCGGGATCGCTCCAGAGTTGGCGATCCGCCTGGCGCACACGTACGCCGCGCGGGCTGTGAGCCAGGTCGGCGGCCGGCCGTACCCCGCCGTGGCGGCCGGACCGCTGCGTTAGTCGCTCGATCCGCCCCGGCCCTCAGTGGTCTCGGCGGCGGCGTATGCGGTCTGGCCAGGGCATTCGACTCGCTCGCGGCGATGCGCCGAAATATCACCCGCGACCGCTTGGATGGAAAAGTATCGAGGCAATCGTGTTTTCGGCCGTACATAATCGTCCGTTCTGTAATCGGTCCGGCCGGTCGGGTTGCTGGTCGTCGCGCTGAATATTGCACGAGTAAAGGCACTGCCAGTGCCTATAGCATCCTTTGCGTATTGACATTCGCGTGCCGTGGCATGCTGGTGCCGACCGATCGTGCAGATAACGAACCAAATCGACGGCAGTACGTCACATCATGGCCGGACCCACGAAGGGCTTGGCGGGAAGGGCAAATTGGCTTGACGGGCTTCGCCCGACTATGTGTTGCGAATTCACAGGCAATTCCTGACAGCGGGACTTTCGGCCCGTTGCCCAATGGTGCTTCTCACCTGTACACATTGCCATGCGTCCACGGGGGACGTTAATGGCTGTGCATCGGGGGAGGCGCGGAATTATGCCGCGTGTCAAACTGCCAGGCTTTCTGTCGAGAAGCAACGCGTCGCACCGTAAGGGAGCCAAATACCGAACGGCGTTATTGGCCGCGGTGGCCCTCTTGGCCGGGATGATTCCGGCAGCGCTGGTCTTCAACGCGGCGTCGGCCGGGGCAGACGGCGGTTCGCCGACGATCCAGAGCGACCTCGCCGATTACAACCCCGGTCAGACGGTCACGCTCACCGGCGCCAACTGGGACCCGGCTGGTAGCCCGGTCCACATCGTCGTGAACGACAGCATCGGCCAGACATGGCAGCACACCTCTGACGTCACGCCCGCCTCGGACGGAACGATTCAAGACGTCTTCAAGCTGTCGACGAGCTTCATCGCGAGCTACTCCGTCCACGCGACCGAACAGGCAGCTGACGGGTCGACGCTCGAGGCGTCGTCGAGCTTCACCGACGCAAACCCGGCAGCCGACCTCGACCAGTGTGCGAACGACAGCGCTCCGTCGCCGAACACCGACGGCTGTGACACCAGCGCGGGTCAGTGGGTCAACGGAAATGTCGGTGCGAGCAAAGCCGTCTACCTCGAGGGCGATTCGCTCCCGTACCGGATGAAGTTCACCTTCCTGTCGACGGCAATCCCGCACACAGTCACCATCGAGTGGGACACGACGAAGAGCAGCAAGCACGCGCTTGACTACCTCACGACGTTCGACCGGACCGTCGCGGACGCGAACCCTTGCCTGGGCATCAGCCCGTGCGGCAGCCCGACGACTTTCCCGATCCCGGCCGACCCGCAGGTGACGGGCGGGGGCGTGACGCCGGTCGCGGGCAACTTCACGATGTACGGCGGCACGATCACCGGCGTCAGCTCGTACACGCACACGCCTTCAGGCTTCGTCGGCGACACCTCGGCTTCGATCACGCTCACGTTCAGCGCCAGCCAGGCGAACCCCGTCCTCGCGTGGGCCGGCCACATCTCAACTCGGCATGACTGGGGCGCCAACAACTCGGCGGTCGCGATTTCCGGTTCCCCGTACCACACCAGCCTCGTCGATCTCGACGGGTCGGGCGGCAGTCAGGACCGCTCGCTGTCCGCTGACGCGGTGATCTTCCCCGGGTCGATCACGGTCATCAAGGACGCGACACCGAACGGGTCGACGAGCTTCGGCTTCACGGGATCGCCGGCACCGCTGACGAACTTCAGCCTCGTCGATGACGGGACGAGCGCGAACACGAAGTCGTTCACCAACATCACCGACTTCCAGACGTACACAGTCAACGAAGCCACGATCCCGACGACCTGGGGCTTCGACTCTGCCTCGTGCTCCGTGACTTCTGGCAACGGCGGTTCGGCCACTGCGGGCCAGACGACCACCATCGCCATGAAGGAAGGCGAGAACTGGACCTGCACCTACCTCGACAGCCTGCGGGTCGGCACGCTCACCGTCATCAAGCACGTCGTCAACAACAACGGGGGAACCGCGACCGCGGCTGACTGGTCGCTCCACGTGAAGAGCGGCGCGAGCGACGTGACGGGCAGCCCGCAAGCTGGAAGCGAGACCGGCACGACGTACACGCTGACCGGCGGGTCCTACAACGTGAGTGAGTCAGGCGGGCCTGCCGGGTACGCCTTGACCGGCATCAGCGGCGACTGCGATGCCAGTGGCAACGTGACGGTGGTTGCGGGCCAGGACAAGACCTGCACCCTCACCAACAATGACAAGACAGCGCACCTGACGCTGGTCAAGACGGTGACCAACGACAACGGCGGCACCGCCGTCGCGGGCGACTTCACGTTGTCGGCAGCCGGCCCGACCCCACTCTCGGGTGCGGGCGGCGCCAACTCGGACGTCGATGCCGGCACGTACACGCTGTCGGAGACCAACCTGCCCGGCTACACCGCCGGTGCGTGGTCCTGCGTGGGCGGCACGTTCACCGCGCCCAACAAGATCGCCGTCGGCCTCAACGGCTCGGCGACCTGCACGATCAACAACAACGACCAGACCGCGCACCTCAAGCTGGTCAAGACGGTGACCAACGACAACGGCGGCACCGCCTTAGCGACCGACTTCGTGCTCAAGGCGGACGGTCCCACCTCAGCGCTCTCCGGCTCCGGTGGCGCCGAGGCCGACGTGAACGCCGGCAGCTACACGCTGTCGGAGACCAACCTGCCCGGCTACGCCGCGGGCAGCTGGTCGTGCACGGGTGGCACGTTCACCGCGCCGGACAAGATCGCGCTGGCGCTCAATCAGTCGGCCACGTGCACGATCAACAACAACGACCAGACCGCGCACCTGACCCTGGTCAAGACGGTGACCAACGACAACGGCGGCACCGCCGTCGCGGGCGACTTCACGTTGTCGGCAGCCGGCCCGAGCCCGATCTCGGGTCCGGGCGGCGCGGACGCGAACGTGAACGCGGGCAGCTACACGCTGTCGGAGACCAACCTGCCCGGCTACACCGCCGGTGCGTGGTCCTGCGTGGGTGGCACGTTCACCGCGCCCAACAAGATCGCCGTCGCTCTCAACGGGTCGGCGACCTGCACGATCAACAACAACGACCAGTCGGCGCACCTGACGCTGGTCAAGACGGTGACCAACGACAACGGCGGCACCGCGGTCGCGGGCGACTTCACGTTGTCGGCAGCCGGTCCGAGCCCGATCTCGGGTGCGGGCGGCGCGGACGCGAACGTGGACGCCGGCAGCTACTCGCTGTCGGAGACCAACCTGCCCGGCTACGCCGCGGGCAGCTGGTCGTGCACCGGCGGCACGTTCACGAGCCCGGCCAAGATCGACCTGGCGCTCGGCCAGTCGGCCACCTGCACGATCAACAACAACGACATCGCGCCGAAGCTGCACCTGCGCAAGGTCGTCATCAACGACAACGGTGGCACCGCGACCGTTGCCAACTTCACCCTCACGGCCAACGGCGCCGGGACCAACGATCTGTCGGGCGTCAGCCCGGTCGACTCGGGCA
>WNGI01000656.1_pt1 | contig 26643 bp, 16 predicted proteins | sample 5400621 | NCBI WGS metagenome assembly WNGI01 (sample SAMN13153374, study PRJNA577476) | soil metagenome | isolation source: 20 cm soil or saprolite under Garry oak tree replicate 1 | place: USA:California | collected 2016-06-15 | reverse complement strand
CTGGGTGCCCGCGGCGTCCGGCGGCGCCGTCACCTGCCAGCGCGCCGTCGCCGTCGCACCGCCGAGGAGGGACGCCGGTAGCGTCGCCTGCGCCGTCACGGTCCACCCGGTCGGCACCTGCAACGCGGTCGGCAGGGAGACACGGGCCGGGCTCGCGGAGAAGTTGACCACGAGGAGTGTCACCGTGCTGGCGCCTCCGGCAGCCACCGTGGTCGGCGAGGCCTGGAGGGATGTCCCTACGGGTGACGGCCTCGTGATCCCGGCGATGTCGCGAAGACCGGGTTCGAGTCCCGCGTTGTAGATGACGCGCTGGGCATCGAGCGGCCAGTTGAGGCCGCTCACCTTGACGTTGTCGACGAGCTGGTTGTTGTGCGCTGCAGCGTTCGGCAGCTGCGCGAAGCCCGAGTTGTACCAGGTGTGGCGGATCAGGTTGTCGCTGGTGTTGTTGGGGCCGTACGCGTTGGTGAATACCCAGACTCCCGAGTCCTGCACGACGTTGCGATCGAGCGTGACGTAACGCGAGCCCTCGTCGAGGTACAGGCCGACGGTGTGCTGATTGTCGTAGATGTAGTTCTCGGAGATCACTGCGCCCGGGTTGGCGGACAGGTTGTAGATGCTGCCCCCGTCGTGGAACACCTTCTTGGTCCCGTGGACGAGGTTGTTCGATACGACCGTGTCGCGCAGTGTCGTTGGCGTGCTGTAGATGGGCTGGTAGTTGTACAAGCCGCGGTTGAGATAGTCCTGACTGCCGCCGGCGTCGTTCGCCCCCCAGCCCCAGCCGACGTCGATGCCGTCGTACGCGAGATTCGACACCTCGTTGTGCGAGATGACGGTGTGGTCGGCATACGTCGACAGGATTCCGGACATCTCCTTGTAGTCCTTGGCGACGTCGGTGACCAGGTTGTTGTCGACCGTGATGTCCCGCAGCGTCATGCGCTCGTCGGACGGATGGTGCGCGTCGGGCTGCACCCCACCAGCTACGACTCCGGCACCGGCCAGGTCCGTGAAGAGGTTGTGGTGCACGGTGGTGTCCGTGACCCCGAGGCCGACCCCGGCGTAGTGCGCGTCGGCGTCGTTGCCGAGGCCGAGCCCGACCTGGCCGAGGTGGGCGAAGACGTCGTCGGCGAACGTGATGCGCGCCGATGCTGCGACCTGTACCGCGGCAGGCATCTGATGCCAGCTGTTGCGTGCCGCCTCGAACTGCGGACAGCCGGACTGGCAACTGGTTAGGTAGTCGGCCGGCTGGGGGAACCTATCGGCGATGAACGCACCGTTCTGCTGGTCGGCGTAGCCGATCGAGGTACCGGGCGACAGCCACGTCGTGTGGGAGAACTGGATGCCCGAGAAGGTGAGATCGTGCACCGGATTGTCGTACGTGCCCGCGACCTGCACCAGGGACTGCAGGCGTGGCAGCACGAACCGGCCACCGTTCGGGTCCTCGTTGCCGCGAGCTCGGTAGTAGAGCCGACCGGCGGAGGGGTCGAGGTACCACTGTCCCGGCTGCAAGAACGAGTACGAGTTCTCCAGCAGCAGGTGGCCGCCAGCAAATGGATGCGCGAGCGTGTCGTAGCCCCAGTTGTTGTTCTGCCAACCCGGCTGCTGCATCGTGATCGTCGTGCCGTTGATCGACTGCACCGGGGCGTACCGATCGGTGAACGAGTCCTCGCTCTCGACCTCGATCCGGCTCTGCTCGGGCAGCGAGGCGAGGTAGTACAGGTTCGGGTTGTTGATCGTCAGACCTGTCGTCGTCACGGTGACGTCACTGCGAGAAATGCTCATCGAGGCGCGCGGAACGGCATCGTCGTTGCTGTACAGCTGCCGGCTGTCGATGCCGACGGGCACCGAGGCGACGTAGATGTTCTTCTCCTGGTCATGCCGGCTCCATGCGGTGACTCGGATGCCTCCGGACACCACCGGGTGTTCGCCGTCTGCAGCAGTCCATGTGACCGGATGGCCCGGTCGACCCGAGTCCTGCGCGGTGAACACCAAGGGCGTGTCCTGCTGGTACGTGCCATCGCGCAGAAGCACGGTGACGTCGCGACTCTGGGCAGCGAGCCGCGCTCTCTGCTGCGCTGCTACGAGAGTCCTGAGCGGTCGGGCCGCGGTGCCGGGAGCCGTATCGTTCCCGGACGGGGACACGACGATGGTGAGTGGGTCCGGGGTCGTGTCGGCCGCGGCGACCCCGGTGTTCGCGATCACGGCGGGCAGGATGACGAGCATCGCGGCCAGTCGCCGCGATCCGAGACGGCTTGGTTTCATTGACTGCACTCCTTCGCGATTGACGGGCGAGCAGGTGTGGGGCGGGCTTTCTGCGCGTGGGTTGTCGATGGCGGTGCCGCCGGTGCACTGCGCGGCCGACCCGGCAATCGCATGGCGGCGGTCACCGTCGCGAGTCGGTGGTGGGTCGGCCATCCGAGTCGCGGACGGCGCGCGTGTCGATCCGGGTCAGGTTGGCCGGGTCCTTCGCGGACGGCGCGTCATCCTCCGGCACCATTCGCAAGCCGGCGCGGCGCGGACGGGCGTGCGGGCCCGAGGCGGCTGCCCACCCGTTGCCCGGCGACACCGCCTCCATCTTCGATTCGTCCAGGGTGATGCCGAGGCCCGGCGAGTCGCCGAGGACGATGCCGCCGTCGCTGATTTCCTGGTCGACCGTCACGCCCAGGGGGTGGGAGAAGTCTTGGACCTCCGCGGTGAGGAAGTTCGGGACGGCGCCCGCGGCTGGCGCGAGTATCGCCGTGTATCCGATGGGACTTATCGGCAGGTCGTGCGCATGCGCAAGATGGGCTGACCGGAGGAAGTTCGTGATGCCCCAGCCGCTGCCGACCTGCACGATGTCGACGGCATCCGCGCTGATGACGGCGCGCAACTGCTCGAGTCCGGTCAGATTCTCACCCGTTGCGACACCTGCGCGCACGTGCTGGCGGATGGACGCAAGTCCGCGCAGGTCCCACCGTCGCACCGGCTCTTCGACCCACGTGAGGTCGAGCGTCTGCTCGATGCGATGGATGTGCCGTACCGCCTGCGACCGGTGCCAGGACTCGTTCGCGTCGAGCATCAGGCCGGGCGACGACGTGTTGCGCCTGAGCAGGTCGTGCAGGAGTTGTAGGCGCCGCAGGTCGTCCGCGACTTGGCGGCCTCCCTTCAGCTTCGCCGAGGTGAAGCCACGCTCCGCGAATTCGTCGTGCACCTGGATCATGGCCTCGTCGCTGAGGCCGTACTCCAGGGCCGACGCGTAGCCCGGGACGAAGCGGTCGCCGCCTCCCAACAGTCGCCAGAGCGGCTCACCGGCGAGCTTGGCCTTCAGGTCCCACAGCGCCATGTCGAGCGCACCCACGGTGCCGAAGATCGTGCCGTGATGGCCGAGCTTGAACGCCCGAGCCAGCATGCGGTCGTAAAGGTGGGCGACCGCACGCGGGTCCTCGCCCTCGATCGCGGGGAACATCCACTCCACGTCGGGATGTGCGCCGATGCCCACACCGTCGACACCCGAATCGGTGGTGACGACCAGGATCTCGACGCCGGTCGTCGACCCGATGCTGATGCCGTTGACGTCGCCGACCGGGCGACCCCATTCGTGCCGCGTCCATACGGTGCGGTATCCGGTGATCTTCAATATGACTCCACGAGGTAACGGGAACGGGATTTGCGACGGGCAGCGCTGAGGTCCCTACTCCTTGATGCCACCGGCGGTCATGCCGGTGATCAGGAAGCGCTGCGAGAACATGAACATGATCAACACGGGCAGCACCGACACGATGGTGGCCAAGGCCAGCGTCGTCAGCTGGACCGAATCCGCCCCCGCCGCGCTCGGGTTGAAGGCGGGAGTCGAGGACAGCAGCGACGACAATCCGATCTGCATCGGGTAGTTGTCACTGCTCGGCAACATCACGAACGGCAGGAAGTAGTTGTTCCAGTTCTGGACGAAGGAGAAGAACCCCACGAGTGCCACGACCGGCCTCGCGAGGGGCAATGCGATCCGCAGGAAGACCTGGAGCTCGCTGCACCCGTCGAGACGGGCGGCGGCGAGCAGGCTCGACGGAAGACTCGTCGAGAAGTAGATGAAGGTGAGGTACACACCGAAGGGGTAGAACGAGAACGGCAGGATGACCGACAGCGGACTGCCGATGAGCCCAACAGTGTTTATCTCCAGGAACACCGGGAGGACCAGAGCAGTGCTCGGCATCAGCATTACGACCAGCGTCGACACGAGCAGGAGCCGTCGTCCCTTGAACCGGGTCAGCGCCAACGCGTACCCCGCCGGTACAGACACGGCGAGGGTGAGAGCGAGCGAGCCGACGGCGTAGTAGACCGAGTTCAGGAACCAGTGCACCACCGCGCCGTCCTGGAATCCGAACAGCTCGTTCCAGTTGGACCGGAGGCTCGCCCACGACCCTGCCTCGAACGGGTTCAGCCGCAGCAGTTCTCCGCCGGACTTCGTCACGGCGAGCAGCAACCACACGATCGGGACGAGGAAGAACGCGCCGAAGACGAGGACGACGACGCCCGCGATGGTCCGTCCGCTCCACCCCGCGAGGCCGGTCTGGTGCCGGCTGCGCGGGGTTTGGCGGCTGCGCGGGGCGAGGTGAACCCGGCTCGTCAACCCGCTGGTCATGGTCCCTCCGATTCGAACAGCCCACCGCGGGCGACGAACAGGGCCGAGAGGGCTAGGGCGACCACGAGCAGCAGCACGGCGATCGCGGCGGACCCGTTGACGTCGTTGAGGTCGAAGGCGTACTGGAAGGCGAGCTGGTTGATCGAGTAGTCGTTCGGGACCACGGCGTTGCTGGCCTGGGACAGCAGGGTCGGCTCGACGAAGAGCTGGGTCCCGGTGGCGAGTGACAGGACCGCCATGTAGGCGATCCACTTACGTAGCAGGGGAAGCTGCACGTGCAGCGCGGTCTGGACGACATTGGCGCCGTCGATCCGTGCGGCCTCCATGATGTCGGTCGGGATGTTGTTGAGCGCGCCGTACATCACGACGATCCAGCCCCCGGCACCGGTCCAGAAGGCGATGACGGCGAAGATCACGGGCAGGTGACCGGGGGCTATCGTCTCGGCGAAACTCGACCATCCCGCACCCCGCAGCAACGAGCCCACCGGGCTCGCGCCCGGATCGAGCATGAACAGCCACAGCAGCACGCTGGACGCGCCGGCCAGGGCGCCGGGCAGATAGAACGCCAGCCGGATGACACCGCTCAACCACCGCACGGATACGGCGTGCACCACCAGCGCCAGGGTCACGACGAGCAGCACCATGGCGACCAGCCAGATGAGCAGGAAGTACCCGACGTGCTCGACCGCCGGCAGGAAACGGAAGTCGTCGACGACGCGGGAGAAGTTGTCGGTCCCTGCGAAGCCGCCGCCCGAGGTGGTGAAGGCGAGCTTCAGTGCGTACAGCACCGGGCCGACGCCGAAGGCCAGAACCATGGCCACGTATGGCGTGACGAAGGCAAGGGCAGTCCAGTTCGTCCTGCGCCGATGTCGCTGACCCGGGCGGTTCACGGCCGCGGTTTGCGGCTCCCGGGTCAGCGTCGGTGCAGTCACGAGACGGAGTAACCCACGACCTGGGCCTGGTTCTTGATGGCTGTGCCCCAGGTGTCGAGGTTGTCGGCGACGGACTTACCGGAGGTGACGAGGGGCGCCATCGTCTTGGCCCAGATCGCTTCCTGGCTGAACTCCGGAGATCCCCACCCGGACCAGACTTGGCTGGCCGCGGCCTGCAGCGGCGCGAGACTCGTTGCGTAGTAGTGGCTGTCGGCCTGCTTGGTCAGCCACTTCGTCGCAGCGGACGCGTACGCCGGATAGCCGGGTGCGAGTTCGACCTGGTAGTCGTCAGCGGTCGTCACGAACTGCACGAACTTCTCGGCCGCCGCCAGATTGTGCGAGTGGCTCGACACGAACCAGGTGCCGCCGCCCACGTTGCCGGTCACGGCAGGACCGTCGCCCCACGAGAGCGGAGCCGCGACACCCAGCTGGCCGGACGGCACGTTCAGCGCGGTCTTGCTGTTGAAGATCGCACCAGCGAACCAAGCCGGTCCGGGCATCATCAGAACCTTGCCGGAAAACTGCTTCACGAAGTCGGGCGAGAACACGCTGAGCTTGGTCAGGGTGCCGTCTCCGACGCCGGCGTCGATAAGCTTCGCCGCGCGTTCGCATTCGGGGGTCGTCGTCTCGATCTTCACAGCCCGCGCACCGGTCACCTGGTTGGCCTGGCACTTGCTGGCCCACATGAACACCTCCGGCACCCAGGTGTCACCCACCGAGCCGGTGAGGTATCCCGGGTGCTCGTGGGCGATCTTGGCGCTGAGTTGCTCGTACTCCTGCCACGTGCTCGGAACGCTGTAGCCGAATTGGTCCATGAGCGACTTGTTGAACCACAGCACGGTCTGGGCCAGGTCATTGCGCAGGCAGTAGACGTGGCCGTCGACCGTGCACGGGTCCAGCGCACCCTTGGCGAATCCCGAGAGCACGTTGTCCGGCGCGAGGCCCTGGTTCAACACGGCAGCGAAGGCCTGCTTGCCGCCCGTCTTCTGGCTCGCCCACGAGGCGTCGTTGTTCTGCGTGGAGAACACCACGTCAGGCCAGCCATTTCCGCTCCTGTCGTACAGCCCCATCTTGGTCTTGAAGGAGTTCGAGCCGTTGGCCGATCCGTCATAGGTCACGACCTTGATCGGGACGTTCGGATTGGCCTTCTTGAATGCCGTCGTCGCCGCGGCCCGGGTGGAGTCCACCCACACGGTGATCGCGCTGGAGGAGTCCTGAGAGGACTGCGGGAAACCGTACTTGCCCTTCTTCGTGCCACCGCTGCTGGAGCAGGCGGCAACGCTCACGGCGAGGGCGCCCACTGTGAGCGCCATGGCGCCGGCACGGAGGTTGACGATCCACGACTGGCGAGCGATTCGCATGGTGCTGGCCCCTTGCTGGTCGACGTCCTTGACGACTGCGCGTCCGCGCGATCAGCGGAGTACATCATACGTCATATGTATTGGCAACGGTGTGTTCGTCTGCCCGTTACCGGATCCGTTGAGCGGTCACCATCCCGGCGGGGTCAGCTGCACACTCGACGGTCCGTCGAAAGGTCATATGTTTGCCCGGACAACGTATCGCCGTATCGGTACGGCGAACGGTTTGGCATCCACCACCACCACCCGACATTGAGAATTGGCTATCCGTTGGTCTGGCCGGCGACCGGGTACCGCTCGTCGGCCGGGCGGACATGACCTGATAAGAGCCTGGCTGGCTGCCTGATCAATGTCCTGTCTGCCGCTCGCCCGGCGTCGACCCAGCGGATTCGACACGGAGGGCAGTCCCATCACAACAGCGACGACTGCGGAGCCCAGCGCTGACGATGAGCGGTGCGTGGTGGGTGGTGGGTGGTGGGTGGTGCCCGCAGGGAAACCATCCACGTCGCGGACGTCGACCTTGTCGGCCGCGAGCTGGGGGTCGGGAGTTCCAAACCACCGGCCGGCTGTGCTGCTGCGTTGGCGTTCCTGGCCTCGTTCGGCGCGGTGCGCGTGGTGGGACGAGGGCACAGTTCCTACGGCGCTGGCTTTGCCCGGGCGGCCCGTGGGGCTGGTCTCGAGGTGCGGGAGGTGATTCCGCCTCGTCGCAGTGTGCGCCGCCGGCGCGGCAAGCGAGAGCCGCATGACCGAGGACGAGGCGTTGTTGGCCCTGTTCGAGGCCAGCCGCCGCTTACACCGCAGCCTGCAAGACGTCGCCCGCGAGACCACACGAGACGGCCACGTGCCATGACAGCCTGGCCGTTCAGTCAACCAGCTCCGTCCTTGAGCATGCCGCGCCATAACGGGATCGCGGCCCCGACCTGACCACCGGCTGAGCGCCACAGTTGCGCGGCCAGCAAACCCGAGCCAGGCGAGTCGTCACTGCGGCGGCGGGGGAGGATAAGGCGGCGGGGATGGTGCGGGGCCCGGATCGACTCGACACCCGGTGGTGGCTCCGGCCAGATAAACAGCACGGGGCATGGTGCGTGGTCGACGACGAAGCGGGTCTGCGGCGCGAGGCTGTGTGGCCGAGTCGGGGCGGTCACCGTCGTGTGCGCAGATCAGCAGATCGACGCCGGCCGCGACCTGCATTACCTCGTGTTCAACTCGGCCGCTGTGTTCGACTCGCGCGGCCGGCCGAGCCAATCGCGCAGCGGCGGTGGTGAGGAGATCCGCGGCGGCGGCGGCCGCGGACAGCGCTGCGACACGCCTGCCGGGATCTCGGTCCTGCGGGTGGCTGCGGCCCAACAAACCGGCGCACGCGCCGTGCGCGGCTGGGCGACGTCGTGCGACCGCCTTGGGGGATCGACGATTTGCGTTAGAGCTTGGTGCGGACGGGTCGCCGCAGGCGGTGCAGATGGTGTGCTCGGCGAACGCACCGGCTTGCATGACCACCGAACGTGCTTTCCCGAGGTCGAGTTTGACAGGTCGACCGTGGTCTGGATCGGGCCGATGTCCGGGACGAGGGCCGCCACGGGCGGCGGGAGGCCGGGGCGCCGGGCCTGAGCGTCGTAGTGGCGGACGCGTGCCTACGGCAGGCCGCCGTTGTAGATGATCAGCGGTGCGCCCAGGTGAGCTGGACGAGTGCCTCGGTGACGACGGGATTGACCTGCTGCCACACGTGGCTCTTCGAGTTCCGCCGCGTCCAGGACACCGCGGCGAGCCGTCTCGCCGCGACCCGCGCCACCCCAGCTGAACTGCGGGCCATCGAAGCCGCCGCCGAGACGTGCCGGCAAGGTCAGCTGACCGGGCAGGCCACGCTGTTCGACCGCGGCGACGACGACTTCCACCTCGGCGTCGCCGGTGCCTCGAACAACCCGTTCCTGGTCGCCTCGGTGCGTGAGGTCCGCCGCCTGCAGCACCAGTCCAGCACGATCGGCCTGCGCGGCACGATCGGCGGCCACGCAGCGGAGGCGATCGAGGAACACGCCGCGATCCACCGAGCGATCCGAGACGGTGACCCCGAGGCGGCGGCCCAGGCTGCCGCCGCCCACCTGGACAACACTCTCCAGGATTATCGTCACGAGATTCAGCGCCGCATCTTCGGCTGAGCGCACCCGCGGGAACGGCAGCCACGGGCGTCGCCCGGATCGGATGATCCGGGCGACGGACCGCCCATCTACGTCGTCACCACGAAGTGGTCGAGGTTGAACCAGCCGGTGTCGGTCGGCAGGTAGGACACGGTGATGGCATTGACGCCTGCCTTGAGCTGCAGGGTGGTCATCGCGTCCGCCCAGGTGTTCCAACTTCCGGTCAGCGGCAGTGAGATCTGTTTCTGGACGCTTCCGCCTACCGAGACGGATGCGGTTCGCGTCATGTTGGGTCCGTTGGGTCCGGCGCCGTAGCGCACGTCCAGCGTGTAGGTGCCGTCGGCCGCAACGGTGACCTGTTGGGTGACGCTGGGACCCGGCGAGGTGAAGCAGGCGACGAAGCCCGCGCCCGTATAGCCCGGGTGGTCGGTGGCGAGGCACGCTCCGCCGGCAAGCGTTCCGTCCTCGGCCTCGCAGATCTGAGCGGTGCCGCACGGCAGTGTCAGGTCGACCGAGTCCTGCGCGGTGATCTGCCCGCCGGGCACCTGTGCGGTGGCCGTGCCGGTCAGCCGGTAACTCACCAACGGTGCGGTCGCAGGCACCGTCACCGTGAATGTGGCGGTCGCTGTCTGACCCGGGGCCAGGGACGTGCCCGGTGGGCAGGTGGCACCGCCGCCCGCGTCGCAGCTCACCGCGATCTGCGCGGCGGCCGACGGGTCGGCTGACGAGACGCCGAGCGACGTCTGGACGTTGTAGTCGGTGACACCGCTGCCATTCGTGAGGTCGACCGGGATGTGGTAGGTGCCGGGCGCCGTCAGCTGGTCGGGGGCATGCACGGTGACGACCTGCGGGTCGGTCCAGGACAGGTAGATCGCGAACGCGTCATGCGCGGACTGGAACGTGAACGGCACGGTGATCGATCCGCCGGACGCGGTCATGGTCTGGTTGAGGACCACTTGCCGCGAGTACAGCGGTGCCTTGTCCGGGATCCGGTACACGGTCACGTGCAGGTTGCCGTCGTGGACGAGCCACGGCACCGACGACAGCCCGTCAAAGGTCACGGATGCGTCGCCGGTGTATCCGTTGGAGTCACCGACTACGGCGACGGCCCGCTGCTGGGCGGGATCCTTGGCTGCGGAGATCGCCGTGGCGCCCACCTGGCCGGAGGTGGAGACCAGTGAACCGGTCAGGTCGGCGTAGCTGCGAAGCGCCCACCAGTTGCCCGTCGGCGCCCAGCCGCTGGCGTTGCGGGCGAGGATCCCGGTCAGGTTGGGGATCATGCAGCACTGCCAGTTGCCCCGCATCGCGTTGACGTAGTCGGACTGGGCGAAGCGAGCGGCATACCAGGCCGTCACGCCGGCGGTCTGCCGGTCCGCGGGCTGGTACTCGTTCGCTGACAGCGGGATGGGCGGCAGCCCGGCGGCCGCCACCGCACTGTCGATGGCCTGCGACACGGTGACCGGGTCGTCGACGTCGCCTTCGTCATGGTTGGTGATCATGTCCGGCACCGTGCCTGCTGCCTTGACGTGCTCCAGCCAGGTCTGCCACTGGCCGGGTCTGCTCTGCGGAGTGAAGGCGAAGGACGGGCCGACGATGGTCGCGCTCGGCGCGAGGCGCCGGATCTCCCGGAACGCGGTGTCCCACATCTGGAAGTACTGCGGGGTGTTGACGCCGGGCCTCCAGAAGATCGAGAGCTCCGGCTCGTTCCAGATGTCGAAGGCGAAGTGCACGCCGGAGTTCTTGACTGCGTTGACGGTGGTGTCGATGAAGGTGATCCAGTTGGAGCAGTCGCCGTTGGTGCACGGGTACACGGTGTTGGCCGGCTGGCCGGCGTTCGCGCCGAACAGATCGCTGACCAGCAGCTGGTACTGCACGCCCTCGCCACCCACCCGCTGCAGCCGCTTCGCCTGGGCGAGGATCGAGACGATGTCCGCCTTGGTCGCGTCACCGTACTGGTAGTTGTCCCTGATCCAGCCGCCGGAGAACCAACCGCCGCCGCGGAACGCGTTGATGTGCAAGGGTTTCATGTACTCGTCCGCGGGCTGCGAGCCGTCCTGGCTGATGCCGTAGAGGAAGCCTTCGCCGACACCGGTTGCCGGTCCGGTCGTCGTGGCCAGGTCCACGCGGAGCGCCTTCACGTCCGTCGCGTCGGCCGCGGCGGGACTCGCGCCGGTGGCCGAGAGCGACGCCGCGAGCGCGAGGATGATCCCGACCGCCTGGGCGACGCGGCGGAGTTTCGATCTCGTCTTCATTGCATGCTCGCTTTCCGAGGTAGCCCAGGCCCACGTGTCGCGGGCTGCGCCCGGCAGGGGTCGTGGCGGGGGTCTACGGTCTACAGTGACCAGAACTAGCGAACCGGTTCGACGAATGCGAGGCCGAACGTTAGCCGACCGAATTGGCGACCACAAGACCCGAGGCCGCTTTTGTGCAGGTGGGCAGTTCGGTCCATCTAGGGGATCGAGGCGCGCGGCGGGCACAATCGAGGCACGACAGTGACAGTCGGTGAGTAGGGAGCGGGACGTGAACATCGGCGAGATCGCCCGTCGGGCCGGTGTATCCCGCAGCACCGTCTCCTACGTGCTGAGCGGCAAGCGGCCGATCGGCGAGGCGACCCGGCGGCGGATCCTGGCGGTGATCGCGGAGGCCGACTACCGGCCGAGCGCGACGGCCCAAGCTCTGTCTGCCGGATCCACGCGCACGATCGGGCTGGTCGTGCCCCCGCTGCATCATCACCTGAGCATCGATCAGCTGCGGTTCGTCGGCGCGGTCGCCGAGGCCGCATCCGAACGGGACTACGACACCCTGCTATCACCCAGCGGTGACGAGCGGGAGCGTGCGTTCGATCGTCTGGTCGGCCAGCGGCGCGTCGACGGTCTGGTCTTGATGGAAACCCAGGTCGACGACCCGAGGGTGCTGGAGCTGATCGAGGACGGATTCCCGTTCGTCACGATCGGGCGCGCCGGGCACGACCGGCAGCACAGCTGGGTCGATCTGGACTACGCAGGCCTTGTCCGTCAGGCGGTAGCAGACCTGCATCGTCTCGGGCACCGCCACCTGGGATTGGTCAACCGTCCGCAGGATCTGCTTGATCGCGGCTACGGTCCGGCGGTGCGCGCCGAGCAGGCCTTCGTTGAGGCGACCGCCGAGCTACACGCCTACGGTGTGTCCGCCTGCTGCGAGGACACCGACGAGGACGCGGCCCGCTGCCTCGGTGAGTTGCTGGCACGCGACCGGCGGCTGACCGGAATCGTGTCGATCAACGAGCGCTCGCTCGCAGGGTTGGTCGCCGCCGCGGCTGAGCGCGGCCTACCGGTCGGGAGCCGGCTCGCCGTCATGGCGGTTGCACCCGACCGTGTCGCGGCGGCGATCGATCCTCCGATCACCGCCGCGAACGTCCCGGCCGACGACATGGGACGGGCCGCGGTGGACGCACTTCTCGGCCACCTGCGCGACCCCGCTCGGCCGCTGACACAGGTCCTGATGACGCCACCGTTCATCGACCGCGGCAGCGCCCCGAGGAGGGCAGCTCGGGCCTCCTAGCCGTCGCCACACGTCGCTTGGTCGCTCACCGCGAACCCGGCGACGACCTCGAGCGAAACTCTTGCGTCCTGATTTCTCGCGGGCTATGGTGCCTACCATTCGTCGAACCGGTTCGACATCTGGTGGCAGAGCGCACGCCTCGCCGCCACTCGTGCGTCGAAAGGACGATCGTGCTCAGATCCCGTCACATGCGCCGAGCCTGCCGCCTCGGCGCCGCCGTGCTCGCTGCGGCCCTGCTCGCCGCTTGTTCCTCGTCGAGCACGTCCAACAAGCCCTCTGGTTCCGGCGGCGCTGGGCCGGCGGGAGGCACGTACACGCTGTGGGATCCCTACCCACAGTTCGACAACAGCTCGGACTGGGTCAAGGCGATCGACGGCTGCGGCACGAGCGCCGGCGTGACGATCAAACGAACCGGCTACGACACGACCGACCTGACCAACAAGGTGCTGCTGGCCGCACAACAGGGCAAGGCCCCGAACGTGCTGGTCGTCGACAACCCGGTCGTGTCCACACTCGCTGAGGGCGGGGTACTGAACACCACGGAAGATCTCAAGATCGACACAGGTCAGGTCGACGACAACATCCTGGCGGCCGGACAGCTGAACGGGAAGACCTACGGTGTCCCGATCGGGGCCAACACGCTGGCCCTGTACTACAACAAGAAGGTCCTGCGGGCCGCCGGCGTCGACATCGCCTCGGTCAAGGACTGGGCATCGCTGACCGCTGCACTGGCGAAGGTCACGGCGGCCGGCAAGAAGGGCATCACCTTCTCGGCCGTCGGCACCGAGGAGGGCACGTTCCAGTTCCTGCCGTGGTTCTGGGGATCGGGGGCGAACCTGACAGATCTGTCCTCGGCCGCGGCCGTCTCGGCGCTGTCGCTGTGGAAGGACTGGCTGGCCAAGAAGTACGCGCCGAATGACGCCCTGAACAACAACCAGACGACCAGTTGGCAGGAGTTCGCGACGGGGAACTACGCGTTCTCCGAGAACGGGACCTGGCAATTGGCCAACGCCCAGAAGGCCGGCTTCCCGTACGGGATCATCAACATTCCCGCCAAGACCGGTGGCAGCGCTGCGGTGCCGACCGGCGGCGAGTTCGTCACCGTGCCCGTGCAATCCGGCAAGTCCAAGGACGCCACCTCGGCCAAGATCGTCGTCTGCTTGACGAGTGCGGAGAACGCGATCAAGACCGACACCGCGCTGAGCTACGTCTCCGCGCTGGACAGCGTGCAGACCCAGCAGGTCGCGCAGAACCCCGCCCTCAAGCCGTGGGTCGACGCCGTGCACTCCGCCAAGGGACGCACCAGCGACAACCTGGGCACCAAGTATCCGAAGATCTCCGAACCGCTGTGGAACGCCATCCAAGCCGCGTTGAGCGGATCGGCCTCGCCGCAGAGCGCGCTGGGCGAGGCGCAGGGCAAGGCCTCGGGCAGCTGATCGACCCGCTGCTTGATCGCGCCGTCGCACACGACCGACCCGAACGGACGGAGGCTGACCGACGTGACGCAGACCGGTATCTCGGCCGCGTCCGCCGTGTTCCGGGCCGACGGTGACCGCGTGCGACCCGTGCCGTCACCGGGTTCGTCGTCGAGATGGCACGGCCTGAGCGCCGGCACTCAACGGCGGCTCGCCGCCTGGCTGTTCCTCTTACCGCTGCTGTGCTACCTGGTCGCGTTCTACGCGTACCCGATGTACAAGAACATCGACCTGAGCACCCACAACTACACGGTGCGGTCTTTCGTCTACGGCGGCGCACCGTTCACCGGCTGGGACAATTACCGCACGGTATTCCGCGACGGAACGTTCATGCCTGCGTTGGTGCACACGCTGGTGTTCACGTTCGTCTCGATCATTTTTCAATTCAGCATCGGGTTGGCGCTGGCGGTGTTCTTCGCACAGCATTTCCGGCTCTCCGCACTGTTGCGGGCGCTGTTTCTCGTGCCGTGGTTGCTGCCGCTCATCGTGTCCGCATCGACCTGGGCCTGGATGCTCAACAGCGAGTCCGGCGCCGTCAACGCCGCGATCAAGGCGGTCGGCGGGCAGTCGATTCATTGGCTCACCTCCCCGACGTGGTCGCTGGCCTCGGTGATCATCGCGAACATCTGGATCGGGGTGCCGTTCAACCTGGTGCTGCTCTACAGCGGGCTGCAGAACATCCCGACCGAACTCACCGAGGCCGCCGCGCTCGACGGCGCGGGAGGATGGCGGCGGTTCTGGCGGATCACCTTCCCGCTGCTCCGCCCGGTCGCGGCGATCACCTTGCTGCTCGGGCTCGTCTACACCCTGAAGGTGTTCGACATCATCTGGATCATGACGCGGGGCGGTCCGAGCCGCACGTCGACGACCTTCGCCACGTGGTCCTACCAGCTCGGATTCGGCAGCTTGATCCCGCAGTTCGGGCCGAGCGCCGCCGTCGGGAACCTGCTGATCCTGATGGCCGTGGTGGCCGGCTTGGTCTACATCCAGGTGCAACGCCGACAGGAGACGTCATGACGTCACGCCGCCGTGCCGGCAAGACGCTCGCCGGTGTCGTCCTCACGGCGGTGATGCTGTTCCCCGTCTACTGGATGGTGAACGTCTCACTCACGCCGACCCGGCTGATGCGCAAAGATCCACCCGACTGGTTCCCGGTCAAGGCCACCTTCCAGGGGTACTCCGTCGTCTGGCACCAGCAGCTGCCCTACCTGGTCACCAGCCTGTTCATCGGCCTCGGCACGATCGTGCTGACGCTGGCCGTGGCCGCGCCCGCCGCCTACTCGCTGTCGAAACTGCGACCGCGTGGCCGCGGTGCCATCAGCTTCGTGCTGCTCATCGCGCAGATGATCCCCGGCATCATCATGGCTCTCGGTTTCTACAGCATCTTCATCTCGACGCATCTGATCAACCGCGCTTGGGGGCTCGCGCTCGCCGACTCCACGATCGCCGTTCCGTTCGCGGTGCTCGTCCTGACCGCATTCATGTCGGCGATCCCCGACGAACTGCTGCAGGCGGCCACGATCGACGGCGCCGGCCATCTGCGCGCGTTCATGTCGGTGGTGCTGCCGGTCAGCCGAAACGGGCTCATCACCGTGTCCCTGTTCGCGTTCCTGTGGTCGTGGTCGGATTTCATCTTCGCGTCGACTCTCGACGGCGGCGGCAGCCACAAGCCGATCACCCTGGGCATCTACAAATACATCGGCAACAACAGCCAGGAATGGAACTCCATCATGGCCACCGCGGTGGTGGCGTCGGTTCCGGCGGCCGTGTTGTTGATCCTCGCCCAGCGCTACGTCGCGGCCGGCGTGACCGCGGGCTCGGTGAAGGACTGACACCAGATCCCGACTCGACCCAGCATGATCCGTGCCCCACACCCGAAAGTGACCAGATGACGCGCCCTTCCCGCCGGTTCACCCTCGACGAAATCCCGTTCAGCTACTACGGGTCATGGTTCGACCTGTCCCCGGTGACCGGGAACGGTGTCCGTGCCGGCGACGTACACCTCGTCTCACACCAGGGCGGGATGCATCCTGTGCTGCGGCTGATCCCGCAGCGCGCGGACGGGGGCACCGACACCCGCGTGGACACCGAGGTGTGGGCCACGCCGGACCGGTTACGTTGGGTCTCGCCCGACGGCGGACGCATCGCTGCCGTCTACGAGCGCGCCGATACGGTCCGCATCCACGGCAAGGGGCTCGGGGTGCTGATCGAGGCCGTCGCACCGGAACTCACCCCGTTCGGCGGCACATACCTATATCGGGATCCGCGCGACCAGGCGTTCGTGTTCACCTCCTACGAGACCGGACAGCGCTACCGAATCACCGTCATCGCCGGTGACCTCGTCCGAGCCAACGGTGTGCAGGAACTAGGCCGTGCCATTCGGGGGGTCCGGCTCGGCGTTCATGAGCCGTGGGAGGTGGCGATCGAGGAATACCGGACCACCCGCGCTCCGTACGTTCGCGGCGGGTCGTTCGGCGAGGTTCATGAAAGCGCCGAACGGGTATTCTCCGCGTTCGCCGCGCGCATCGCCCCGTTCAGCGGCCCGGACGCGCCGGCCGCCGAACTCGCCGCGTACGCGCTCTGGTCGGCCACCGTCAATCCACGGGGGTTCCTGACCCGCCCGTCGGTGCTCATGTCCAAGCACTGGATGGACAAGGTGTGGAGCTGGGATCACTGCTTCAACGCGCTCGCGTTGGCTGACGGCGACCCGGACCTCGCCTGGGATCAGTACATGTCGGTATTCGATCACCAGGACGACTGCGGCGCATTGCCGGACTCGATCACCCATTCCGAAGTGCTGTACAACTTCGTCAAGCCCCCCATCCACGGCTGGGCCTTGCAGCAACTGCGCCGTCGGCTGCGGCGGGCGCTGACCGGCGACGAGCTCTCCGACGTGTACACGCGCCTGTCCGCGTGGACGCAGTTCTGGCTGACCGAGCGCCGCGCCCCAGGGCACACGTTGCCGCACTACCAACACGGCAACGACAGTGGCTGGGACAACGCCACCAGCTTCGCCGACGAACGACTCGTCGAGACCGCGGACCTGGCCGCGTTCCTGATCCTGCAACTGGAAACACTCGCCGAACTCGCGGCCGAGATCGGCCGCGGTGCGGAATCGGCGACGTGGACCGCACACGCGGAGGAACTGACCGCAGCCATGTTGGGCGAGCTGTGGGACGGGGAACGCTTCACCGTCAATGGCGTGACCTCCGGTCGTCGCCGGTCCAGCGACAGCCTGCTCGAACTGATGCCGATCGTGCTCGGCGAGCGGTTGCCCGCCGCGATCCGCGACCGGCTCGCCACCCGGATCGCCGAGCACCGGGCGCCCGCTGGATTGGCGACCGAGAAAGCCACATCACCGCTGTATCAGCCGGACGGGTACTGGCGCGGCCCGGTGTGGGCGCCGTCCACCGTCCTGATCGAGGACGGCCTGCGACGCTCCGGACACGCGGCGCTCGCCGACGACATCAGCCGACGCTTCCGCAACGTCTGCGAACGTTCCGGTTTCGCCGAGAACTTCGACGCCCTGACCGGCGACGGGCTACGCGACCGCGCCTACACCTGGACCGCCAGCGCCTACCTGCTCCTGGCCGCCCAGCACGTCGAGCGAGCGGCGTCAGCCCGCCGGCCGCCGGACACCGCGGCCCTCCCCGTCGCCGAGTGAGCGCTCCTATCCGATCGCGATGGAGAAGATGTGCATGGCGACCTGCCCGGAGACCGCGCCCTGGCTGACGTTCGGCAGCGTCAGGTACTTGACGGTCTTGCCGGCGGCGAGGGGAACCGGCGCGTAGTAGAGGCTCACCTGCTGGTTGAGGCGGCCCGTCGGGGTGTTGATGTACGGGATGCTTGTGAGGGTGTCGTCGCCGGCCGTGGGTGCGTTCGACCACCAGTCCGCGTAGCCGATCGTGAACGGCTGCGTGCTGCCGTCGGTGTAGGTGATGGTCCCGCTGGCCGCGGCCGAGCCGTAGTCGCAGGCGCCCAGCAGGCCGAGCGTGGAACCGGATCCGGAAGCCGGGATGGTCTGGCCGCCGGCGACCACGTTGTCCGGCGTGCCCGGCTGCGCCTTCGGCCAGGTGAAGCTCAACCCGTCGTGGGTGAACGTCGCTCCTGGGATGAGGCTCGGGGTCGCAGCGGCGAGGGCCTGCCCGGAGTAGCTGGCACCGCCGCCGTCGAAGTTCGCGGCGGTCGGGTTGGCGTCGTCGCTGATGCCGGTGTTGTTGATCGCCGCGGCGAACGACGGGTAGGGGAGCGATACGGTGGCCGCGGCGGACGAGCTGCCCGGCCCGGCCGCACTTGTGAAGCTCGCCGCGGCGGACAGGTCGTTCGGGCCGGGGTTCGTGTCGGACGGGACGGTGACGTTCCAGGTCGTCTGCACGGTCTGGCCCGGCGCCACGGTGCCGAACGAGGACGGCGACGTTGCCTGGATCGTCCAGCCGCTCGGCCCGGTCAGCGACATGCTCACCTTGGTGAGCGGTGCACCGCTCGGGTTCGGCAGCGTCGTCGTCGCGGTGAACGTCGAGCCGGGCTCGACGAGCGACGGCGCGCTGAGCGAGAACGGCTGCTTGACCACAACCGGCGTGGTGCCGGTGACGCCGTTGACGGTCACGCTGATCGTTGTCGCGCCTGCTGCGATCGTCTTCACCGTGCCGGCGCTGCTCACGGTGGCGACGTCGGGGTTGCTGCTCGCGTAGGTGACGTGCGCGTGCGCGAGGTCGAGGAACGACTGGTCGTTGTTGACGGCTTCGACGATGTTGTCGGCCGGCACATGATCGCTCGCCTGCCCGGTGTCGTCCTTGATCCACGGGTTCCTGCCGGTCAGGTCGAGGCTCTGACCGGGCGTGAAGACGGCCTGGTCGGGTTGCACGGTGACGTACTTGACGCGCGGTGTGATCGCGCCGGTGACGTTGACCGTCGCCGAGCCGACGACGTCGGTGGAGTTGGTCGCGACCTGGAACTGGTAGAGGCCGTTGTAGACGACCTGCTGGTGCTGCTGCTGGTCCCAGAACGACAGGTCGCTGATCCTGACCGGGATCGAGACGCTCTGGGTCTGGCCGGGCTGTAGCACATCGGTCTTCTCGAAGCCCGCCAGCCGCCTCTTCGGCAGCTCGACGCCGGGGACGCTGAACGGCGTGGCCACGTATACCTGCGCGACCGTCGCGCCCGGCGTCGTGCCGGTGTTGGTCACGTCGAAGTGGACGTTGACCCGACCGTCGGCCGTGGTCGATCCGGGGTCGGTGCCGACGTGGGAGTACGCGAAGCCGGTGTAGCTCAGGCCGTAGCCGAACGGGTAGGTCGGAGCACCGGTGAAGTACTGATAGGTGCGGCCCAGCCCGCCGGTCTGCGACGGCGTGAGCCCGTAGTTCTTAATATTCGGCAGCTGCGAGTCGTCCTGGTACCAGGTGAAGTCCAAGCGCCCGCTCGGGTTCTGCTTGCCGAACAGCACGTCGGCCAGCGCGCTGCCCTGGCTCTCGCCGTTGTACCCGCTAAACACGACGGCCGGGAAGTCGCCCTGCACGTCGTCGATCTTGACCGGGCCGTCGGACTGGATGACCAGCGCGGTCTTGTGGTTGCCCAGCGCGTTGACCTGGTTGATCAGCGAGTCGTAGTTGCCCGGCATGGCGATCGTCGTGCGGTCGCTGCCCTCGCCGGCCACGTTCCCGTCCGTGCCGACGAAGACGATCACCAGGTCGGCGCTCTGGATGTCGGCCTGGGTCTGCGCCGAGCAGGCAGCCGCCGTGGTCGCCCGGGTCGAGGTGCCGCACGCGTCGAACGTCACCGCCGCGCTCGGGTTCGCGGCCTTGACCGCCGACGTGATGCCCTGCACCGCGTTGACCAGCAGCTTCGGGCTGCCCGAGTAACCGCCGAGGGTGACCGTGTTGGCGAGGTTGCCGACGATCACCACCTTGTTCAGCGCGGCGGGGTTCGCCGGGAGCAGCTTCGTCGCGGCGCCCGGCACGTGGTCGTTCTTTAGCAGCACCATCGAGTTGGCCGCCACCTTCTCGGCCAGCGCCTGGTGCGCGGGGCTCTGGATGACGTCTTTGGTGATGCCGGTGTAGGACACCTTGCCCGGCGGGTCGAACTCGCCGGTCATCATTCGCAGCGTGAACAGGTGCACCAGCGCGTTGTCGATGACGCCCTCGCTCAGGATCCCGGCGTTGATCGCCTCCTGGATGTTGGACAGGGTGTATTCCGCGCCGGTGCAGTTGAGCTGGGTACCGGCGCGAACGGCGTAGGCCTGGCCGCCGGCCGCGCCGGAGACCTGCTGCCCAGTCGCGGTGTTCGTCCACACGGTGGGGCCGGAGGTTGTGGTCGTCCACCCGGGTGGCGCCCAGTTGTGGCTGCCACGGGAGTACACGTCGCCGACCGCGCCGCAGTCGGACGTGGTGTAGCCGTTGAACCCGTAGGTGCGCTGGGCCAGCTCGTTGGCCGTGTAGGTGTTGGCCGGTGCCGGTGTGCCGTTGATGGCGTTGTAGGCGGTCATCAGTCCGGACACGTGCGAGTTCTCGATCAGGTCGCGGAACTGCGCCGTGTAGTAGTCACGGATGTTCGCGTCGGTGGTGTCCGAGCTGTCAGCGTGACGGTTGTTCTCGACGTCGTTGAGCGCGTAGTGCTTCGCGGTCGACGCCACCTTCAGATACGGCGTCGTCGGCTGCCCGTCGGGTGTCTCGCCCTGATAGCCGTCGACGAACGCGCCGGCCATCCGTCCGACCAGATAAGGGTCTTCGCCGAATGCCTCGTCGGTGCGTCCCCAGCGGGGATCGCGGTCCAGGTTGACGGTCGGCGCCCAGTACGTCAGCGACCCGTAATCGCTCTTGGCGGGGCCGATGTTGTTCTGGTCGACGCCCCACAGCGACTTGTCGAGCATGCCGCGTGCCTCGTCGGAGATCGCCGTCGTCTCCTGGTAGGTGAGGCCGGGGTCCCACGACATCGTGCTGGCGAAGTTCGTGGGAAAGCTCGTCGCATGCACGCCGCCGCCGACGCTGCCGTGGTCGGTGTTCGCGCCGAGCGTGTTGAGCCCGTGCTGGCCCTCGCTCCAGTACGTGTACTGCTGCACGCCGAGCCGCGGGATCGCCGGAGCGCTGTTGGTATGCAACTGGGCGACCTTCTCCGCGAGCGTCATGCGCGAGACGAGATCGGCTGCGCGCTCGGCGAACGAGTAGCTCGTCTCCAGGTAGATGGGCGTCTGCGGCGCGGCGGCGGTTGGCGCGGCGTGCGCGGCACCGGTCGCGGACGCCGCGCTCGCCACCACGAGGGCCGCGGTGGCCGCTACGGCGAAACGGCGTCGGTGGGTTGCTTGTCTCATGCCGTCTCCCAGCACGCAGGCTCGATACAGCTGCCGTGCAGATGCGGCAGCCAACAACCAGTCGCGAGACGCCTGATCTCAGGCAGGGAGAAATCAGCAAGTCAGGTCTATTACGAGGGCGTCAGGGCCTGATTAGTCCGATACATTGCGCTAAAGCTAGTCATAAGTCAAGAGACCCTTCCGAATAGACCGGCTATTTCTGCGCAGAGTCGAATCAACTCGTCCAACTGGTGCTGCGGCCCGGCCCGACCGCGGACGCCGGCAAGCCACGCAGCCCGCCCGACCTCCGGCACGTCCGAGGTCGGCCCGGTCAGCCTGCGCGACGAGGGGCGGATCCGGGTGCTGCGCGCACTGCAGGACAGCGGCCGCAGCGGCAGGCCGGCGTTGATCCACCGGACCAGACTCTCCCGCGCGACCGTGGCGGAGCTGGTCGCGGAGCTGATTGCGTTCGGTGTCGTCGAGGAGGCGCATGAGCGTGACGACCGCTCGCGGCGGGGAAGGCCGGCCAGCGCAGTCCCTGTCGATCATTGTGTCGGCCGCCTACGCCGCTGCGCTCGACATCGGGCACCGGCACGTGCGCGCCGCGCTCTGCGACGCGCGCGGCACCCCGGTGTGGGAGCCCGGGCTAGGCGGCGCCGTCACTGTCAAGCGTTTCGAACTGACCACGCCATCCTGAAACGGGATGCCCATGCCGAAAAAGCGCCTGTGCGCAGCGCTCGCCGCGCTGGTCCTGACATTGACCGGCACCGCCGCCGCCCAAGGGCCGGCTAGTATCGCCGGCTTGCCGTCCAACTTCCAGTGGTCCTCCAGCGGGGTGTTGATCAGCCCGCAGCCGGATGCAAGCCACGCGGTCGTCTCGGTCAAGGATCCGTCGGTGGTCCGGTACAAGGGTCAGTGGCTGGTCTACGCGACCACGGCGAACACGTCCGGCGGGTGGAGCCTGCAGTACACCCACTTCAGCGACTGGTCGCAGGCGCCGTCGGCGCCGCGGTACTTCCTGGACCAGTCCGCGATCGGAACGGGCTACCGGGCCGCGCCGCAGCTCTTCTATTTCGCGCCGCAGAAGAAGTGGTACCTCGTGTACCAGACCGGCCTGCCGTCGTACTCCACCACCGACGATCCGACCAAGCCGCAGACCTGGTCCGCACCGAAGAACTTCCAGGACACGATGCCCGACACGCGAGGAACTTCAGGCGCCAGACAGTGAACAATGTCCCGAGACAGGTCTAAACGATGTCTCGAGACACCACATGAGTGTCCGAGGGGGGACTTGAACCCCCACGCCCGATAAAGGGCACTAGCACCTCAAGCTAGCGCGTCTGCCATTCCGCCACCCGGACGAGCGACAAGCGAGTCTAGCCGATGTCGAGTCGCCAGATTCGGGTGTGATTGGCACACACTCAGCTAACATTTTTGTGCAGAACGGCCCCACGGACGGTCACGCCCCGCTATCCTGCTTAGGCGGCTCTTACAACGGGCGAACCGCAAGATCAGGGAACTCGTTGGGCAGCAGTGTGCACCCGCTTTTCCGATGCGCTGGTCGCCGGCCAGGCGCGCTCATGCAAGGGGATCCACGCACGATGACACGCGGTGATCGTCTCCGCCGGACGCTTGTCGTCGCTGTCTGTCTCGGCGCGGGAATCGCGTTCGCGGCGTTGGTGCCCGGGTCGGGTGCCGGCGCTGACCGTGGGCCGCACGAGCCGTGCAGTAGCTCAAGTTCGTACGGAGCGTGGCCATGGCCACACGGCACGCACCACGGACAGGGGAGCACCGAAGACGCGAGCCAGAGCGCAGACCAGAGCGGCGGCGAGGCGCACGGCAAGCACGACTCGCCGAGCTGCTCGCCGAGCAACGACAGGTCGTCGAGCCCGGGCGGCAACGACACGCCGACGCATCACAACGGCACGCCGACGCATCACGCAAAGCCGAAACATCACCGACCGACGCCGACGACATCGCCGAGTGGGCAGGACGGTAAGAAGACCCAGAGCCCGCAGCCCACGCAGGCACCCGTGACAACCGTGCCCGGGCGGCCGTCCGGAACCTCGTCGTCGCTGCCGCCGATCGGTGGCGGGATAGGACACCCGAGCGGGTCGCCGCCGGGTCAAGAACCGCCGACCGGCACCTCGACGCACCCGTCCAAACCGTCAGGGCCGGGGCAGTCCGGTACATCAAGCTCGGCCAGCAGCCCACCCGCCGGTCAGCCCACGGCCGGTGGAGGGGTCACGTCGACTCCGACGCGAACCCCCGCTCCGACGCCGAGGATCGCCTCCGTTCCGGCCTCGGACACCACGTTGACGCTCGGTGCGGAGAACTCGACGTCGACGCCGGCACCGCCCCCGCAGTCGGACACCGCCACATCGAGCGGATCGGGCCAGCGGGTCGAGGTCGCCGCGAGGTCCACTGCCGGAGCCAACGACTCGGTTCTGCTCGCCGTGCTGGTGCTGTGCTTCACAATCGCCGTCAGCGGCGTCGTCCTCGTTGCGGGACATCGCAGCGGACGCCGCGCTCGCTGATTCGGCAGCCACCACCGCGACCCCCGGGACGCTGTCCCGCCTGGTAGGAACGAACCATGAGCCATGCCCGCGCGCAGACCGAGGTCGTTGACCTGCTCAGCGACCTGATCCGGATCAACACGTCCAACCCGACGCACCCGGAACGCCCGGCGGCGGAGTGGGTCGCTCAGCGGCTCGACGAGGTGGGCGTCGCCTCGCAGATCCTCGAGTCCGAACCAGGGCGAGCATCCACCATCGCGCGGATCGCCGGCAGCGACCCGTCGCGGAAACCGCTGCTCATCCATGGCCATCTCGACGTCGTTCCGGCCGACGCGTCCGAGTGGTCCGTCGACCCGTTCGCCGGGGAGATCCGTGACGGATACATCTGGGGACGCGGCGCCATCGACATGAAGGACATGGACGCGATGACGCTCGCGCTCGTCCGCGAGTGGGCGCGCGCCGGGCGTAAGCCGCCACGTGACATCGTCCTGGCATTCGTCGCCGACGAGGAGGCCGGCGGTAGGAAGGGCGCGCACTGGCTCGTCGACAACCATCCCGAGCTGTTCGCCGACTGCACGGAGGCGATCAGCGAGGTCGGTGGCTACAGCGTCTCGGTCGGCGGCGACCTGCGGCTGTACCTGATCCAGACGGCCGAGAAGGGGATCGGCTGGCTGCGCCTGCGCGCGTCCGGGCGCCCGGGCCACGGCTCGCTCATCCACGACGACAACGCGGTAACCCGGCTGGCTGCGGCCGTCAGTCGGATCGGCTCCCACGAGTTTCCGCTGCTGGTCACCGACACGGTTCGGCGCCTGCTCGAAGAGATCAACGCGGTGACCGGCCTTGACATCGACCCGGACGATCCGGAGCCCGGCCTGTCCAAACTGGGCACCGTCGCCCGGATGATCGGCGCGACGATCCGCAACACCGCGAACCCGACGATGCTGCAAGCCGGCTACAAGACGAACGTGATTCCGTCGAGCGCCGAGGCGACGATCGACACTCGCTTCCTGCCGGGCGAGGAAGATGCGCTGCTTGCCGTGATCGACGAGCTGATCGGCGACGGCGTCACCCGCCAAACCCTGGTCCGCGACGTCGCCGTCGAGACGACGTTCGACGGGCCGCTCGTCGACGCCATGTCCGCCGCGCTGCGGGCCGAGGATCCGGGCGCGCGGCCGGTGCCGTACCTGATGAGCGGCGGCACCGACGCCAAGTCGTTCTCCGAGCTCGGTATTCGCTGCTTCGGCTTCTCGCCGCTGCTGCTCCCGGCCGACTTGGACTTCATGTCGCTCTTCCACGGCATCGACGAGCGGGTGCCCATCGACGCGCTCGGATTCGGCGTGCGGGTGCTCGATCGGTTCCTGTCCGCCTGCTGAGTGTCGGCCCTGCATGGCAGGCTGCCCGCATGTTGCTGGACGCGATCGCCTCGGCGTCCGCCGAGATCGCCCAGACCTCGGCGCGCGGCGGCAAGATCGCACGCCTGGCCGCACTGCTCGGCGAGCTGTCACCGCACGAGGCCGCGGTCGTGGTCTCGTGGCTGTCCGGCGAGCTCCCGCAGCGCCAGATCGGTGTCGGGTGGGCGTCGCTGCGCGAGATCGAGGCGCCGGCCGCCGCACCCGCGCTGACCGTCGCCGAGGTCGACGCGACGTTCACCGCGATCGGCCAAACGTCGGGGCCGGGGTCGCAGGCACGGCGCCGAGAACTGCTCGCGGGCGTGTTCGGCCGTGCGACGGGGCCGGAGCAGACGTTCCTGCGGCGCCTGCTCAGCGGCGAGTTGCGTCAGGGTGCGCTGGCCGGCGTGATGACCGACGCGGTCGCGCGGGCGGCGGACGTCCCGCTCGTGGCGCTGCGCCGCGCGGCCATGCTGCGTGGCGACCTTCCGGCCGTGGCGGCTGCTGCGCTGGCTGACGGCGCGGAGGCGCTGGCCGAGTTCCGGCTTGAGGTCGGGCGGCCGATCGCGCCGATGCTCGCGCAGACCGCCAAGAGCACGGACGACGCGCTAACGCGACTCGGCGGCGAAGCTGTCTTCGACTGGAAGCTCGACGGCGTTCGCCTGCAGGTGCACCGCGCGGGCGACGAGATCGCGCTGTTCACACGCACCCTGGACGACGTGACCGCCCGACTGCCCGAGGTCGTCGAGGCGGTCCGTGACCTTCCGGTGCGCACCCTGGTAGCCGACGGTGAGGCGATCGCGCTGCGGCCGGACGGGCGGCCGCAGCGGTTTCAGGTCACGGCGTCGCGGCTGGGCAGCCGGCGCGACGTGGCTGCCGGGCGGGCCGCGACGCCGATCAGCCTGTTCCTGTTCGACGTATTGCATCTCGACGGCGCCGACCTGCTCGACGATCCGACTGCCCGGCGCATCGAGATCCTCGACAGCGTCGTGCCGGAGGCGCACCGGGTGCAGCGGATGATCACCGGCGATCCGGACGCGGCGCGAGAATTCCTTGCCGAGACCCTGCGTCACGGGCACGAGGGCCTCGTCGCAAAGTCACTGACCGCACCGTACGAGGCCGGGCGCCGTGGCGCGGGGTGGCTGAAGATCAAGCCGGTGCACACGCTCGACCTCGTCGTGCTGGCTGTCGAGTGGGGGTCCGGTCGTCGGCGCGGCTGGCTGTCGAACATCCACCTCGGCGCCCGCGACCCGGTGAACGGTGGCTTCGTGATGCTCGGCAAGACGTTCAAGGGCATGACCGACGAGATGCTCGGCTGGCAGACGGAGCGGTTCGGGGCGCTGGCGGTCGGCCCCACAGATCAGTGGGTGGTGCCGCTGCGGCCCGAGCAGGTCGTCGAGATCGCGTTCGA
>WNGI01006502.1_pt1 | contig 26663 bp, 28 predicted proteins | sample 5400621 | NCBI WGS metagenome assembly WNGI01 (sample SAMN13153374, study PRJNA577476) | soil metagenome | isolation source: 20 cm soil or saprolite under Garry oak tree replicate 1 | place: USA:California | collected 2016-06-15 | reverse complement strand
GCTTCTCGAGCTCGACTCCGTGCCCCTCCCGCACCGCGAGGCGCGCGCGTGGGACGGGGCGTTCTACTTCGACCGCACCTTCGACGTCGCCGAGACGAGCCGCGGCTGCCCGTTGCCCTGCACGTTCTGCTCGATCCGGCGGATGTACGGGCGGACGTTCCGCCGCTTCCCGATCGGGCGCGTGATCGCGGACCTGCGCGCCCTCGGCCGGCGCGGCGTGCGCGGCGTGTTCTTCGTCGACGACAACATCACGATCGACGTGCCGCGGTTCAAGGAGCTGTGCGAGGAGATCCAGAGCGCGGGCCTCGGCCACCTGCGGTACATCGTGCAGGCCTCCGTCCACGGCATCGCCAAGGACCCGACGCTCGCGCCGGCGATGGCGCGCGCCGGCTTCGACACCGTTTTCATGGGCATCGAGAACGCCGAGGCGGTGAACGTCGCGACGCTCGACATCGCGGCCAAGCGCGGAAAGAGCGAGGACGAGACGCCGCGTGCCGTCCGGCTTCTCCAGGAGAACGGGATCAAGGCCGTCGGCGGCTTCATCGTCGGCAATCCGGACGACGACCGCGGGGCGATCGCGCGGACGTTCCGCTACGCCCGCCGGCTCGGACTCGACTTCCCGATCGTGCAGTGCCTGACGCCGTATCCGCGGACCGAGATGCGGGCGGACCTGCTGGCCGAGGGGCTGGTGACGAACCCGGACGACCTCTCCCGGTACAACGGCTACATGGCGAACGTCCGGACGCGTCATCTCTCGAGCTCGACGATCGCCCGCACGATGCTGTGGGAGAGCCTCAAGCTCTACTTCGATCCGCGGGCTGCGCGCCGGAGCCGCTTCTTCCACGACTTTCCCGGCTTTCGGGGCGCCATGCTGCGCAACAACCTGGCCCTCTTCAGCGCAGCGCGTAACCGGATGTTCCACTCGACCCATACGCTCTGAGATCCCTTTTTCTTTGTGACCTTCGCGGCGGCGTGATAGAGCCCCCGCGTGTCCGAGTGGGTGGCGGAGGTTCGCGAGCTCTGGCAGGTTCACGCGCCGCTCCTCCGTCCGGCCCTCGTGCCGCGCGAGCGACGGTTCGTGGTAGGCGCGCTCGGCGACCGCATCTGCCCGCCGGCCCACGCCCACGCACTCTGGCACCACTGGGGCCGGCCGAAGATCCACTGGTACCCCGGCGGCCATCTCGCGCAGTTCCGCCGGGGCAGGGCGCTCCGCGAGGTGCGCGGGTTCCTGCGCGGTCTCGGCCTCGCACGCTGAACGCGGGTCCTGGGTCTCCTTCGCTTGACCTGCCCCCGCCGATCGGCAAGAAAGCCGGGATGACGCCGGGCGTTGCGCTCAGCGTCGTCGTGCCCGCGCACGACGAGGCGGCGAACCTCGCGCGCTTGCTGGAGGAGGTGCGCGCCGCGCTCGAGCCGAGCGGCCTCGTCTGGGAGCTGATCGTCGTCGACGACTGCTCCACGGACGAGAGCCCGGCCGTGCTGACGCGACTCGCCGCCGGCGAGCCGCGGCTCCGGCCAGTCCGGCTCACGCGCCGGAGCGGACAGACGGCGGCGCTGCGCGCCGGGTTCGACGCCGCGCGCGGGGCGCTCATCGCCACGCTCGACGCCGACCTCCAGTGCGCCCCCGCGGACCTGCCGACGCTCATCGCGTCGCTCGATGGAGCCGCGCTGGCGTGCGGGGTGCGAGCCACGCGTCGCGATCCCCCCGCGCGCCGGCTGGCGTCGGCGCTCGCCAACGCCGTACGGCGGCTCTTCCTGGCGCCGCGGCTGCGTGACCTCGCGTGCCCGCTGCGCGTCTTTCGCGCCGAGGCGCTTCACCGGGTGGCCGCACGGCAGCTGCTCTTCGACGGCGCGCACCGCTGGCTCCCCGCGCTGTTTCACCTGGCGGGCGAACGGGTCGTGCAGCGGCCCGTCGGCCACCATGCGCGGACCGCCGGGGCCTCGAAGTACACGACGCGCGGGCGCATCGTGCCGATCGCCACCGAGCTCGTGCAGGTCGTCGGCCGCAGCCGGCGCGGACGACTCCTCGCCGCCGCGGGGCTGGCCGTCGCCGTAGCGCTGCCGTTCTTCTGGGGCCTCGGCCGCTGGCCGCTCCTCGAACCGGACGAGGCGCGGAACGCCGAGGTCGCGCGCGAGATGGTGACGCTCGGGCGCTGGAGCGTACCGCACTTCAACGGGCTCCCGTACCTCGACAAGCCGGTGCTCTTCTTCTGGATGATGGCAGTGGGCTTCCGCGCCCTTGGGACCGACGAGCTCGCGGCGCGGCTGCCGGCCGCGCTCGCCGCGTTCGCCACCGTGGGGCTGACCTTGGCCATCGGCCGGCTCCTCTTCGGACGGTCACGCCACGCGCTGCTCGGCGCGCTCGTGGTGGCGTCGACGCCGCTCGTGCTCGCGTTCGGGCGGCTCGCGATCTTCGACATGCCGTTCACGGCGCTGGTGACCGGGGCGCTCTACTGCCTGCTGCGCGCGCGGCTGCGCGGCGCCGAGCGGCTGTGGACGCCCGTCGCCGGTCTGCTGATCGGCCTCGCGGCGCTGACCAAGGGCCCGGTCGGCGTGGCGGTGCCGCTGCTCGCTTGGGTGGCGGGGCGGGGCGCCTTGCCGGCCGCCGCGCGGCGGACTTCCCCCGGAACCGTCGCCGCCACGGTGGCGGCCGCCGTGCTGGTCATCGCCCCGTGGCTCGTCACCATCGTGCGCGAGGAGCCGGGTTTCCTCCGTTACGCGCTGCTCGACGAGACGCTCCTTCGATTCGCTTCCGTGGCGCGCTTCCATCGCGGCGCCCCGGTCTACTACTACGCCGGCGTGCTCGGCTGGGGCCTCGGGGCCTGGGCGGTAGTGCTGACGGTCGCGTTGCCCGGGCTCGCCCGCCGAGTACGGCAAGGTGGTCCCGAGCGGGCGGCGATCGCGTTTCTCGCGCGCGCCAGCGCCGGGATACTGCTCTTCTTCACGATCTGCGCCTCGAAGCGCCCGGCGTACATCCTGCCCGCGGTCGTCCCGCTCGGTCTTCTGGCTGCCGCCGGCATCGTCGCGGAGGAGGCGCGCATCGCGGCGGCCGTCCGCGCGCTCGGAGCGCTCGCCGCGCTCGCGGGCCTGGCGGCGGTCGGCGTCGGCCTCATGCGGTTGCTGCCCGAGAGCCGGGTGCTCGTCGCGCTCACCCCTGTAGTGCTCGGGCGCGCGGGAATCGTGCTGCTCGCGTGGGGCGGCGTGGCGCTCGTCGCCGCCGCTGTCCGGCCTGCATTGGCGGCGGCGACCTGCGCCCTTCTGGCGCCGGCGATGGGCCTCGTGCTCCTCGGTCCGCTCGGCACGTATGCCGAGGGCCGTTCGTCGCGCGCGCTCGCGGCGCGCATCGAGCCCGGCGCACCCGTCATGTGCTTCCAGACGTTCCGGACGGGCCTGCCGTTCTATCTCGGCCGGCCGGTCGTGCTGGCGAGCGAGCGCGGCAGCGAGATGACGAGCAACTACGTCGTCGCGCGAAGCGACCGGCATGGGCGCGTGATCGTGTCGGAACGGACGGCGGTCGCGGCGCTCGACCGCGGCGGCCCGCTGTATACCGTCGCGTCGGCCTGGAGCCTTCGCCGCCTCGCCACGCTCACCTGGCGCCGTCTCGTGCCGGTCTATGCGGACCGGCGAAGCATCCTGCTCCGCGCCGAGGGCTGATCCGCCGTGTGCGGGATCTACGGACTCGTCGCGCGGGACGGCGCCGGGCGCGCCGAGGAGATACTGCCCCGCATGGCGACGACGCTGGCCCACCGCGGGCCGGACGGCGACGGGGCCGCGATCGCCGGCCACGCAGCCCTCGGCTGCCGGCGGCTCGCCATCATCGACGTCGCCGGCGGCGCCCAGCCGCTTCGCAACGAGACGGGCGACGTCATCGCCGTGTGCAACGGCGAGATTTACAACAGCGCGAAGCTCCGCGCCGCGCTCGAGGCGCGCGGACACCGCTTCCGGACGCGGAGCGACGCGGAGGTCCTGCCCCACCTCTACGAGGAGCACGGGGTCGACTTCGTGAACGCCCTCGACGGGATGTTTGGCCTCGCGCTCTGGGACGCGCGGCGCGGGCGCCTGATCCTCGCGCGCGATCGCCTCGGCGAGAAGCCGCTGTACTACGCCGCGACCGCCGACGGCTTCTTCTTCGCCTCCGAGCCGAAGGCGCTCCTTGCCACCGGCGCCGTCTCCCGCACGCCCGACTGGACGGCGCTCGGCGTCTATCTCCGCACGGGGTACGTGCCCGCCCCGGCGAGCGCGTTCCGCGACGTCGCCAAGCTGCCGCCCGGGGGGCGGCTCGTCCTCGAGGGCGAAGGGCTCGCGGTCGACCGCTACTGGCAGGTGGCGCCGCTGCTCGCCGAGCCGCCGCTGGCGCTCGACCTCGACGCCGCCGCGGCCGCGCTCCGCGTGCATCTGGAGCGGGCGGTCCGGGCGGCGCTCGTGAGCGACGTGCCGCTCGGCGTCTTCCTCTCCGGCGGCCTCGACTCGACGGCCATCGCGTCGGTCGCCCGGAGCGCGGTGGACGGCGAGCTCGCCACCTTCGCCCTCGGCTTCGACGTTCCGGGGTTCGACGAGCGTGGCCACGCCGCGGTCGCGGCGCGTGCGCTCGGCACGCGTCACCGGACGCTCACCATCACGCCCGAGCTGTTCCTCGAGGGCGTTCGCGATCTCCTGCCCGTCCTCGACGAGCCGCTCGCCGATCCGGCGTTCGTGCCGACCTTCCTGCTCTCCCGCTTCGCGCGGAGCGAGGTGAAGGTCGTGCTCGTGGGCGAGGGGGGCGACGAGCTCTTCGCGGGCTATCCGACGTATCTCGGGTCGAGCGTGTCCGCGGCCTTCCGCCGCTTGCCGCCGGCCCTGCGCCGCGCCGTGGTCGCGGGTGCGCCCCTCCTCGGCGCGCCGCGCGGCAACACGACGCTCCGCTGGCTCTGCCGCCGCTTCCTCGAAGCCGCGGACGTGCCGGCCGCCGCGCGCCATCGGGCCTGGACGGGCTGCATCAGCGCCGACGTCCTCGCCGCCCTCGCCACGCCGGGCGGGCCGCTCGTCGCGCCGGCCGAGCCGGAGGCGCCGGCGGCGCGCACGGAGGTCGACGCGCTGCTCGCGCTCGACCTCACGGGCTATCTGCCCGACGACCTGCTGCCGAAGCTCGACCGCGCCACGATGGCGGCCTCGCTCGAGGGGCGGGCCCCGTTTCTCGACCATCACCTGGTCGACTTCGCGTGCCGGCTACCCGTCACGTTGAAGCTGCGTGGGCTCGCGAGCAAGCGTGTGCTCCGACGGGCGGTCGCCGATCTCGTCCCGGGTGCGATCCGGCGTCGAGTGAAGCGGGGGCTCACCGTGCCGCTCGCCGCCTGGCTGGCCGGTCCGCTCCTGCCGTTTGCCCGGGAGACGCTCGCGCGGCTCGACCCGCGCGTCATCCGTCCCGATGCCGTGGCGAGTCTCCTCGCGGCGCACGTCGCCGGGCGGCGCGACAACCGCCGCGAGCTCTGGGCCCTCGTGATGCTGCAGCTCTGGAGCGATGCGTGCGCGTCCTCGTGACGGGCGGCACCGGCTTCATCGGTGGCGCCGTCTGTCACGCGCTACGCGGGGCGGGCCACGCAGTGACCGTCGTCAGTCGCGAGCCGGGCCAGGTCTCCGGCGACGCCGTGCGCTGGGACGCCGTCCCGCAGGCGATCCGCACCGCCGACGCGGTCGTGAACCTCGCCGGCGAGTCGATCGCCAGCGGCCGGTGGTCGGCGGCGCGGAAGGCCGCGATCCTCCAGAGCCGCGTGGAGGCGACGCGGGCCGTGGTCGACGCCGCCCGCGCCGCGAAGCCGAGGCCACGGATCCTGATCAGCGCCTCGGCCGTCGGGCGCTCGACGAGACCTCCGCGCCGGGCGCGGGGTTCCTCACCGAGGTGTGCCGGCCATGGGAGGACGAAGCCTCGCGCGCCGAGGCCGTCGGGATGCGGGTCGTGCGGTTGCGGCTCGGAATGGTGCTCGCCGGCGACGGCGGCGCGCTCGGCCGGATGTTGCCCCCGTTTCGCGCCTTCGTCGGCGGACGGCTGGGTGACGGCGAGCAATGGGTTTCGTGGATCCACCGCGGCGACGTCACCGGTCTCGTCGTCGACGCGCTGGCGAATGACGGATACCACGGCGCGGTGAACGCGACCGCGCCGCAGCCGGTCCGGAACCGGGACTTCGTAGCCGCGCTCGGGCGTGTGCTCGCCCGTCCCGCAGCGATCCCGGTGCCGGCGGTCGTGTTGCGCCTCGCGCTCGGCGAGATGGCGGACGTGCTCCTCACCGGGCAGCGCGTCTTCCCGCGCGCCGCCGAGCGCGTCGGCTATCGCTGGCAGTACCCGGAGGTCCTCGGCGCCCTCCGCGCGAGCGTGCGCTGAGATCGGCCGCCTACGGGCACGCTGGTAAGGCGGGCGGCGCCGGCGGGAACTGCGTCATGAACGTGTTGTCGTGCCAGCAATCGCCCGTGCCGCCCGCGGGCAAGTAGATGAGGTCCGCCGCGAGGAAGGCGTAGGACGGATCGGGGGAGTGGCCGTTGCCCGTGACCGTGTTGTGCTCGAACCGGTCGTTCTCCGGCGCGGGATCGTAGCCGGGGGGCGGAGCCGGCGTGCAGCTCGCGACCAGGCAGCCGGTCACGAGGGCGATGCCGCCCGTGTCGTTGCCCGTCACGACGTTGTGGTCGATTTCGTTCGCGTCCGCGGCGAGGACGAGCATTCCGGTGCCCTGCGGCACGAGGCAGACGTCGTCGCCGGGGTCGAGGCACGTGTTCGGCTTGTTGTTGTCGTGGCTGTAGTTGTGGTCGATCCGGTTGTCGTGGTTCAGCGGAACGTCGAGACCGGGCAGCGTGAAGGACAGGATGCCGCCCGTGTTCCCCGTCGCCTCGTTGTGGTCGAGGCGGACGCCCGAGGAGTTCTCGATCTCGAAACCGCTGACGTTGCCGGTGGCGAAGTTGTGGTCCACCCGCACGTCGTGCGACTGTCCGATATAGATACCGGTGTCGTTGGAGCCGGTGGCCGTGCTCCTGGTGATGCGGCCGGGACCGCAGTGCGAGGGGAAGATGCCGTACTCGCCGTTGTCGTTGGCGGTCGTCGAGTGGACGCGCCAGTCGTCGGCGCAGAAGATGAACGCGCCCTCGCCGCTGAAGCCGTTGATGGTGATTCCCTCGATGCCGACGCCCGTGATGCGCTGCGCCGGATCGGTGAGGCAGTCGGGCCCGCTGGCGCCGCTCTTGGCGAAGGCGATCCCCTGATCCTGCCCGCCGGCGTTCTCCACGATCACGGGCTTCGTCTTCTGGGGCCGACCGATCAGCTTCACGTCGTCCTTCGTCACGACGACGGCGCACTGGTGGCCGGGGTCGGTCGGGCAGGGCGTGCCCGCCTCGTGGTACGTCCCCGGGTAGACGAGGATGTGGTCACCCGGATTCGCGGCATCCACGGCCGCCTGGATCGAGTGGCCGGCACGCACGCGGATGACGGCGGCGCCGGCGGGTGACGCGGCGAGCAGCAGGCCGATGACGAGCAGGCAGGCGGTCGAGCGCATCTGAGCGTCCTCCTTCGAGGGGCGCGACCATAGCGAGACCGGCCGCGAGCCGTCAAACCGATTCGGTCGTGCGGCCTATAGCTTCCGGACGAGCGTGATGCCGTCGGAGACGGGCAACATGACGGCCTCCACCCGCCGGTCGCGGGCGACGGCGTCGTTCAGCGCACGGATCGCCTCCGTCGACGTCGAGTGGTCGTCCGGGTCGATCACGTGGCCGGACCAGAGGACGTTGTCGAAGACGAGCACGCCGTTCGGCCGGAGGCGGGGCAGGAGCTCCTCGTAGTAGGTCTGGTAGCTCTCCTTGTCGGCATCGATGAAGGCGAGGTCGACGTCGGCGGCCGGCGGGAGGGCGCGGAGCGTCTCCAGGGCGGGGGCGATCTTCAACGTGATCCGGTCGGCGACACCGGCACGCGCGAAGTAGCGGCGGGCGACGGCCGCCCATTCCTCACTGACGTCGCAGCAGAGGAGATGCCCGTCGGGCCGGAGCCCGCGGGCCATGGCTATCGCGCTGTAGCCCGTGAACGTGCCGACCTCGACCGCGCGGCGGGCGCCGATCACCCGCGCGAGCCAGCCGAGGAACGCCGCCTCCTCCACCGCGACCTGCATCCGGCTGATCGGCCCGAGCGCGGCTGTCTCCGCCGCAAGGTCCTGGAGGACCGCGTCGGGCGGCGGCGCGTGCGCGACGAGGTAGTCGTAGAGCGCGGGCGTCATGCGGGTGAACTTCTCGTGCATGGCCGGCGTGGTACGCGACGTGCGCGGCACACGCAAGGCGGCGCGGTTGACTTGCGGCCGCGGCCCGGCCAACAGTGCGCGCGCCATGCCCCGCGTGCGAGCCGGCGCGCTCGAGGTCTTCTACGACACGGACGGGACCGGCGAGCCCGCGCTCCTGCTGATGGGGCTCGGCGGCGAGCATCACGCCTGGGACCTCGTCCGGCCGGAGCTCGCGCGCCGCCACCGGCTCGTCCTCGTCGACAACCGGGACGCGGGCGCCAGCGACGAGGTGCCGGGGCCGTACAGCCTCGACGACATGGCCGTCGACGCGCTCGCCGTCATGGACGCGGTCGGCGTCGAGCGCTTCCACGTCATCGGCGCGTCGATGGGCGGTGCGATCGCCCAGCGCGTGGCGCTGCAGGCGCCGACGCGGGTCGCGAGCCTCGTCCTTCTCTCCACCTGGGGCCGCACCGACGCCTTCCTCGCGACGATCCTCGCGAGCTGGCGGCTCATGGCGGAGCGCCTGTCGCCCGAAGCGTTGCTCCGCGCTCAGACGCCGTGGGCGTTCACCTACCGGTTCTTCCAGAACCCCGCACCCGAGGTGCGCGCCTGGCAGGCAGCGCTCGCCGAGCGCGGCGTCTTGAAGTCGGTTCCCGCGTATCAGCGGCAGGTCGACGCCTGCCTCGCGCACGACACGCTCGACCTGGTCCCACTCCTCCGTACCCCATCGCTCGTCCTGGTCGGCGAGGACGACATCCTGACGCCCCCGCGCTACGCGCGCGCGCTCGCCGCGGCGCTGCCCGCGGGCGAGGTGATGCTGGTCCCGGCGACGGGACACGCATGCTTTCTGGAAACACCGAAGCCGTGCACCGAGCGCATCTTGCGGTTCCTGGCGAAGCACCCGCTCCGACCCGAGACATGAGTCTCGGGTCGCGCTCTTAGCCGGCGTGCGACAGGGCCCAGAAGAGCAGGCCGTATCCCGCGCCGGCGGCGGCGATCGCGAGAAGCGTGCGCACCCAGCGCGGCATCCTCGGCTTTGGCCGCTGGCGGGAGGCGCGGCCGGTCAGGACCACGCTGTCGGGGTGGGCGAGCGCCTCGCGCAGCTCGAGAGCGCTTTCCGGGCGGTCGCGCGGATCGCGCTCGAGCGCGTGGAGGATGATTTCCTCGAGCGCCGGCGAGATGTCGGGCCGGAGACGGCGGGGCGGGGTCGGGTCGTCCTGGAGCTTGGCGCGCATCGCGGCATAGACGTTGTCACCCTGGAAGGGCGTCTCGCCGGTCAGCATCTCGTAGAGGATGACACCGAGGGCGTAGAGGTCGCTCCGCGCGTCGCCGCGCTTGCCCTTCACCTGCTCCGGCGCCATGTAGTCCGGCGTCCCGACCGTCTGGGACAGGCCCGCCCACGTCATCTTCCGGAGCGTCGTGTCGAGCGCGATGCCGAAGTCGACGAGCTTCACCCGGCGGTCCGCGGTGACCATGATGTTCTCGGGCTTGAGGTCGCGGTGGACGACGCCGTGGTCGTGCAGGTAGGCGAGCGCGTCGGCGATGGCGATGGCCAGCGCGACGGCGGTCTCGATGGGCAGGCGGCGCTCTCGGCGGAGACGGTCGCGCAGCAGCTCGCCGTCGACGTACTCCATGGCGAGGTAGAGGCGGCTCTTCTCGCGCGGCTGGAAGACCTTGATGACGGCGGGGTGGTCCAGGCGCTGGCCGATCTCTTCCTCGCGCTTGAAGCGCTCGTGGAAGACCATGTCGCTCGCGTACTGCAGATGCGGCACCTTGAGCGCGACCGTGTGGCCGTTCTCGAGATCGCGCGCCCGGAAGATGGTGGCCATGCCGCTGCGCGCGATGACGTCGAGGACCTGGTACTGGTCGACGGTCTCGCCGGGGGCGAGGTCTCCCATCGCGCGACCTTAGCGGCCGGCGGGTCAGGCCGGCAAGCGGACGCCGGTCAGCGACCGAACCGCCACCACGGACGCGCAGTGGGCGGCGGACAGTCGAGGATGCACGCGATCTGAGCGCTCAGGTTGTCCTCGCCCCCTTCTTCGCGTGCCCGGCGGACGAGGGCGCGGCAGGCCGCCTCCGGCGGATGCGCCGCGAGCAGCTCCACGACCTCCGGCTCCTCGAGGGCCCCGTGAATGCCGTCGCTGCACTGGAGCAGCACGTCGCCCGGCATGACGTCGAGGCTCAGCACGTCGATGCCGACGATCAGCTCCTGCCCGAGGGAGCGGGTCACTATGTGGCGGCGCTCATGCGTGCGCGCCTCCTCCGGCGACAGGAGCCCGTACTGCATCTGCTCCGCCACCCACGTGTGGTCCTTGGTGAGCTGCGTGAGCTTCCGCTCGCGGAACAGGAACAGCCGGCAGTCGCCGACGTGCGCAGCGACGAGCGTGCCGCCGACGACGGCGCTCGCCGTGAGCGTCGTTCCCATCCGGCGGAGCTCCGGCACGGTGATCCCCTTCGTATAGATCTCGAGGTTCGCCTCCTGCACGGCGCGCCGCAGGCGCTTCCCGACCGGCCAGCTGCCCGGCGCGCGGTCCATCTCGCGCGCCAGCACCTCGAGCGCGAGGTTGCTCGCGATTTCGCCGCCGGCGTGGCCGCCGATCCCGTCCGCCACCGCGAAGACGAGGCCGTCCTCGTGCGGCCAGTGGCCGACCGCGTCCTCGTTCTCGGTACGGACGCAGCCGATGTCGGTCAGCTGGAAGAACTCGATCTCGGGCATGACGACACGGGCCGGCGGCAGCGTGCCGCCGGCCCGAAGGTGGTGCGAACGTTAGAGGAGTTTACGCCACGGATCGCGTCGCCGGCATCAGCTTGCGCCCGGTGCGCATGCCACTGAGCGCCACGTAGAGGACGCTGATCACCGCCCAGCCGCCGGCGATCCCGAGACAGATGTAGGCCTCGTGCTGAGCATCGGCGTTCCCGATCACGTAGAGATAGAGAATCGCGCCGAGCATGGCGACGTTCATGACCAGGCCGACGCCCGGCACGAGGACGTGCTTCAGGAAGCTGAAATCCGGACGCCCGGCGAACGCGATGATGCACCACATGCAGGTGAGCCCGTAGAGGACGAACGTGCCGAAGTTCGACGCGAGGCCGATGCCGGTGAGCCCGACGACCGACTGCACGCCGATGGCGGCGATCAGCGTCGACACCACCACCAGCACCCAGATCGCCCGGTGCGGTGTCGCGAAGCGGCCGTGCAGGGCGCCGAGGATCTCGGGCATCTCCCGATCCTGCGCCATCGCATAGCTGACGCGGACGGCGGTGTTGAGACAGCTGAGCGTCGTGCCGAGGATCGCGAGACCGACCGTGACGGCGATCGTGATCATGAGCGCGAATCCGATGCCGCCGAGCACGGCGTCGCCGACCCGGATCGCCATGTCGCCGATGGGCGCGCTCGAGGCGGCCGCGGCTGCCAGGCCGGTCACGGCTGCGCCGGTGCTGTCCGTGCCGGCGAGCTTCTCGCTCACCATGAAGCCGGCGGCGAAGTACTCGAACAGGTACGCGATGAGACCCTGGATGACGAGCGAGAGGATCACGGCGCGCGGGATGTTCTTGTGCGGGTCGACGGTCTCGGCCGCGAACGCGGTGCAGCTCTCGAAGCCGACCAGGATCAGGATCGCGATCGTCGATTGGATGAGGATGCCTTGCAACGAGTGCGGCCGGATGACGTCCCAGCCGCCCGAGAAGTGCCACTGCGTGGCGTGGTCGGGGTTGCCGAGCCGATAGTAGATCGCGAGCACGCTGAAGAGGACGAGCGTGCTCAGCTGGATGACATTGATCATGAGCGACGTGAACGTCGAGCCGGTGACGCCGCGGAACGCGATGTAGCCCGTGAGCGCGGCGAAGAACCCGGAGAAGATGATCATCGACGTGACCGACATGGTGTTGCCGGTGAGCTGGTTGTAGACGTAGCTCACGAGCGTCGCCATCATCGCGACCATGACGCCGGGATAGACCCAGTAGAAGAGGTGTGCGGCCCACCCCGTGACGATCTTGGCGAGCCGAGCCCAGCGATGGTGCTCCTTGTTCTCGCGGTCGAGGAAGGCCTTCTCGGCGAAGTAGTAGCAGCTGCCGAAGCCCGCCTCCGGATAGATGCGCGCGAGCTGCGCGTAGGAGATCGCGGTGAGGAACGCGAGGATCAGCGCGAACCCGATTCCCGCCCAGATGTCGCTCGCCACGGAACTGCCGTCCGGCGCCGTGGCCGCCGCCTGCAACTGGTAGGTGATCCACAGAAATGCGCCCGGTGCGATCAGCGCCATCGCGTTCACGGTGACGCCGGTGAGCCCGAGCGTCGGCTTCACGCCGCTTGTGTCTTGAGGCATACGCCCCTCCTTCCCCCGGCGGGTTCGCGGAGCAACCGACATGCCATGTGGACGTCGCGCGCGCCCCTCGGGCGGCGCGGGCCGTGCCAGCCGCGCCCCACGTGCGCTGCTCGTTCGCTGAGCGATGGCCCAAAAAAACAGCAGCGAGAGGACCGCGGATCAGAAGCGGCGCCCGCCCGTCGCGATCTCCTGGACGACGGCTGGCGTGAGCGGCACGTAGGTCCGCGCGGCGTCGTCCCGGACGAACAGCGGGTCTCGGATCCTCGTTGGATCGTACGCCTCCTCGGCGAGTGCCACCTTGCGTTGCTTGAGCGTGCCCGTCACGTCCATCTCGCGGACGAGGCGAACGAAAGCCGGCCGGGCGTAGGCCGGCAGGTGGCGCTCCGCATGCGCGTAGAACGCCGGCGCGTCGAAGACGGCCGCCGGCGCCAGCACGACCGCCGCCATGCCCGCGCGGCCGTCGGCGCCGGGCACCGTGACACCGTAGACGTTCGTTTCGGTCACGCCCGGAGCGCCGTTCAGCACGTCGGCGACCTCCTGGGTCGCGACGTTCTCGCCCTTCCAGCGGAACGTGTCGCCGATGCGGTCGACGAAGTAGTAGTAGCCGTCGGCGTCGCGCCGGAGGAGGTCACCGCTCCGGAACCAGACGTCGCCGGGGAGGAAGGCGTCCCGCACGAGCTTCGCCTCCGTCGCCTGGCGGTCGGTGTAGCCGTCGTACTCCATGGACCCGCCGGTGCCGCCGACGCGTCCGAGGAGCTCGCCGGTCTCTCCGGGCTCACAGGGGACGCAGCACCCGTGCGCGTCACGGACGAGCTCGCCGCGAGCGCGGTCGAAGCGCCCGAGGCGGACGTTGTCCTCGAGCAGCGGGTGGGGCTTGCCGACGGAGCCGACCCGCCCGTCGGCGTTGTGCAGCGCGACGTTCCCTTCGGTCGCGCCGTACATCTCGATGATGCGGGGAACCCCGAAGCGCTCCTGGAAGGCGACCCAGATGTCGGGACGGAGGCCGGCGCCTGCGGCGACCCGCAGCCCGTGGTCGCGGTCGGCGGGGGTGGGCGACTGCCGGAGGAGGTACCGGCACAGCTCGCCCACGTACACGAAGGCGACCGCGCGATGGCGGCGGACGTCGTCGAGGAAGGCGTGCGCCGCAAAGCGCCGGCGCGAGGCGAACGTGCCGCCGACGCGAAAGGCGGGCGCGAAGCCGACGAACAGGCTTTCCCCGTGATAGAGCGGCAGCGGCGCGTAGATCGTCTCGCCCTCCTCCAGGCCGAGGAGCGGGGCGAGGCCGATGCCGGCCATCGTGAAGCGGAGATGGCGGACGATGGCGGGCTTCGGATACCCGGTCGTGCCCGAGGTGTAGATGTAGAGGAAGACATCCCCGCCGCGGACGTCGGGGATGTCGGGCTCATCCGCGCGCGCGGGGCGCTCGAGCGGACGCGCGTCGGCGGGGAGGGCCGCGTCGGCCGCCGCGTCGGCGAGAAAGCGTACCGGATGTGCGTCCTGGACGGCAGCGAGGAACGGCAGCGCCTCGGCGTCGCAGATGCCGACCGTCGCGCCCGACGCCCGGCACACCGCGGTGAGCCCGGCGCCGCGGACGTGTGTATTGATGAGCGCCCCGATCGCCCCGAGCTTCGCCACGGCACCGATGCTGGCGAGGAAGAGCGGGCTGTTGGGACACAGGATCGCCACCGGCTCGCCCCGGCGAACGCCGGCGTGGCGCAGGCAGTGGGCGAGCCGATTCACCTCGTCGTTGTACGTCCCGTACGTGAGCGCGTCGTGCTCGAACGCGAGGGCGACCCGATCGGGAAACGCCTCCGCCTGCCGCCGCACGAGCGGGCCAAAAGTGTCCGTCGACGCCTTCAGCTCTGCGACGAGGGCGCCGAGGTCCACCGCGCGGCTACTAGGACGGTCATCGGGTGCCCGCAAGTCGCAGCCCGACAGGTCGCGTTGGCGAATTGGGCAAAAGTGCTGGCCATCCGGTGACTTGTCGCAGGTCGCGAAGAAACGACGTCGACATCAGGTGTCACCGGCTTTTTGTTCCGAAATCAGCACTTTGGACGATTGCCTGGTGTTTTCCCGGGGATGAGTATTCCACGGCATGTCCACCTCGAGAGCAGGCCGTACGGGTACGATCCTGAGCCTTCCGGAGCGCGTGATCCCGCAGGCGCCGCCCCCGCTGCGGAAGGGTTTCCACGCCGGACGCCGGCGGGCGGCGCTGGCGTCGCTCGGACACCGGCCGAGCGATCCGACCGGCTTCGACGGCGACGTCTCCGTCCGCTACGAGGCCGTCTACCGGCGGGCCGAGCCGGCCTGCGGCGAGCGCCGCCTGCTCCTGGCGGTGCTCGAGGACGGCATCCGGACGTTCCTCAAGAATGCGCACGCGACCCACGGCCGTGCGGGGAACCTGAAGCGCGAGGCGCTCACGTGGCTCCGCAGCGACAGCCGGGACGACGTCTTCGACTTCGAGAACATCTGCGAGACGCTCGGCATCGACGCCGGCCGCCTGCGCGCCCGCGTCCTGATCGAGGCGGGCCTCCCGGCGACGTTCCTGGCCACCGCCTGACTCGCCGCGGCGCGGAGGAGACACCCGCGTCGGCATGAGCGCTCCGATCGGCGGCCACTGGCTCGTCGCGCCAGTCGGGTCCACGCCGCAGTTCACGGGCGCCGATTTCACCGAGGAGGACCTCCTCTACGCGAAGACGGCCGAGGACTTCGTGCGCCACGAAGTCCTCGGCCGCCTCGCCGAGATCGAGGAGAAACGCGAAGGCGTCATGCCGGAGCTCCTGAAGCGTGCCGGGGCACTCGGGCTCCTGATGATCGACATTCCGGAGCGGTATGGCGGGCTCGGGCTGCACAAGACGACCTCGATGCTCGTCTCCGAGCGCGGTGCCCTGTGCGCGTCCTTCAGTGTGTCGTGGGGGGCGCACACCGGCATCGGCACGTTGCCGATCGTCTACTACGGCACGGAGGCGCAGAAGACGCGGTACCTGCCGAAGCTCGCCACGGGAGAATGGCTCGCCGCCTACGCCCTCACCGAGCCACAGGCCGGCAGCGACGCGCTCGCGATCAGCACCCGGGGCACGTTCGATCCTGCGAACGGAGCGTATCGCCTGAGCGGCACGAAGCAGTTCATCACGAACGCGGGGTTCGCCGACGTGTTCACCGTCTTCGCAAAGGTCGACGGGGAGCGCTTCACCGCGTTCCTCGTCGAACGGGCGAGCCCGGGGCTGTCCACGGGGCCGGAGGAGCAGAAGCTCGGCATCCGCGGCTCGTCGACCCGGCAGCTGATCCTGGACGACGTGCCCGTGGCCGCCGACGCGGTGCTGGGCGAGGTCGGGCAGGGACACAAGATCGCGTTCAACATCCTCAACATCGGGCGCTTCAAGCTCGGCGCCGGTGCGATCGGCGCGGCCAAGGACTGTCTCCAGGTGGCGCTCGACTACGGCCGCCAGCGCCGTCAGAACGGCCGGCCGATCGCGTCCTTCGGCATGATCCAGCGGAAGCTCGCCGACATGGCGACCCGGATCTACGTCGCCGACAGCATGAGCTACCGGACGGCCGGCCTGATGGACGCGGCCGCCGCGGCGGTGCCCGACGATCAGCCGCGACGCCTGGTCGAGGAAGCGGTCGAGGAGTACACGATCGAGGCGTCCATCCTGAAGGTTTTCGGGACCGAGACCCTCGACTTCGTCGCCGACGAGTCCCTGCAGATCCTCGGTGGATACGGCTTCATGGCCGATTACCCCGTCGAGCGGCACTACCGCGATTCGCGCATCAACCGCATCTTCGAGGGGACGAACGAGATCAACCGTCTGATCATCCCGGCGACCCTTTCCTCCAGCAGGTCGACCGGGAGATCGCCGACCCCGCCACGTGGCCGTCGCCGCCGAGCGGCCCGATCGCGCGCGAGATGCGCGCGGCCGACGTCGCGAAGCGGGTCGTCGCCTATACGGCGCGCGTGCTGATCGAGCGGGAGCTGGCCTCGCTCCGGGATCGCCAGCAGCACCTGGAGATCCTGAGCAACATGATCATCGACCTCTACGCCATGGACAGCGTGGTCGGGCGCACCCTGCGTCTCCTCGGCAACGGCCCGCGGGAGGCCGACGAACTCCGGATCGCGATGACCAACGTCTTCACCGCGTCGGCCAACGAGCGCGTCATCGACGGCGCGCGGCGGCTACTGGTGAACGAGCTCGAAGGCGAGGAGCTGCGGCGACACCTCAGGCTCGAAGCCGTCGTGCCGCACTTCCCGATCCGCACCATCGCGGTCAAGACGCGCATCGCCGAGGCCCTGGTTGCCCGGGGTCTCGGGCCCGTTTTCTTACGCTGACGCGCACCCCCACCCGCGCGGAGCTCGCGGGGTGCCCGCTCAGCGGCCGCCGCTGGCCCGGCGACCGCCGCGCATGCTGCTCTTGCGCAGCTTTTCCTCGAGTGCCGCGGCGACGAACTCCATCACCGAGATGCTGCTCTGGACGCAGAACAGCTTGATCTCTCGATGGAGTCCCTTGGGGATCCGCGTGGCGAGCTGGATCAGGACGTCATCGTCTTTGGGCATCGGAGCCACCCTCCTAGCGCATCTGCGTGCGCGGGGTGTTATTTAACTTATTTGGGGATGTGGCGCAAACCCGCGGCAGAGATTATTGGCCTGGGCCAATGTTCTTCATGTTTTCTACCCCTTTCGGTCATGTCGCCGGGGAGCGGGACCGCTCCCGTCAAGGGGGGAGATCAGCGCCGGGAAGGAGGGGGGGCACCCTGCGTCCGCAGGGTTCGCAAATTGCGCTCGACGCTCTGCAGCTGCCGGCCGAGCTCGACGATGTGGAGCTGCGCCCGCACGCGGGCGTAGAGCTCGTGGGTGTTGATCGGCTTGGTGAGGAATTCGCTCACCCCCTGGTACATACCCTCGAGCCGCGTATCCATGTCGTCGCGGGCCGTCAGGAGGATGACCGGGACCCCGCGGCCGGCGGGCAGGGCGCGCAGCGCCTCGCACACCTCGAAGCCGTCCATGCCCGGCATCATGACGTCCAGCAGGATGAGGTCGATCGGCTCGTGCTCGACCGCTTTCAGGCATTCCGGGCCCGAGGCGGCGCGCCGCGTCCGATATCCCTGACGCTCGAGGAGCCGCGCCGCGATGTCGCACGAAGCCGCGTCGTCGTCGACGACCAGGATGAGGGGGGTTTGGCTCATTCGCCGGCATCCTCCTGCAGCTCCTCGCCGTCACACTCGTCCGGGCCGCGCCGCCGGCGGAGCTTGGCGACGAGCGTCGTCCGCTTGAGGCCGAGCAGGCGTGCCGCCGCCTGCTTGTTCCCCTTCGTCCGCCGCAGCGCTTCCTCGATCAGGCGATTCTCGAACTCCTCGACCGCGGTGTTGAGATCGAGCCCTTCCTCCCCGAGGGTGGGGCGGGGGATCTTTTTCTCGGAGATGAGCGAGCGGATGTTCGCGGGCAGGTGCTCGACCTCGATCATGCCGTCCTCGGAGAGGATCACCAGCCGCTCGAGCAGGTTCTCGAGCTCGCGCACGTTCCCCGGCCAGTCGTGCTCCCAGAGGTGCACCATCGCCTCCTCGGAGAGGCGCGCCGGCCGTCCCGCACGCTTGCGGTTGTGCTTCTCGAGGAAGTGGCGGACGAGCAGCGGGATGTCCGAGCGACGGTCGCGCAGGGCGGGCATCACGATCGGGATGACCTGGAGGCGGTAGAAGAGGTCCTCGCGGAACCGGCCGTGCTCGGTCTCCTGAGCCAGATCCTTGTTCGAGGCGGCGACCACGCGGACGTCGACCTTGAGGGGACGGTCCGCCCCGACGGGACGCACTTCCCGGTCCTGGAGGACGCGCAGGAGCTTCACCTGCAGCACCGGGCTCATCTCGCCGACCTCGTCGAGGAAGATGGTTCCCCCGGCGGCGAGCTGGAACATCCCGGAGCGTTGCGCGATCGCGCCGGTGAAGGCCCCGCGCTCATGGCCGAACATCTCGGATTCGAGCAGCTCGGCGGGGATCGCGCCGCAGTTGACCGCGATGAACGGACGATCGGTCCGCGGGCTGGCCGAATGGATGGCGCGGGCGACGAGCTCCTTGCCCGTGCCGCTCTCGCCCGTGATCAAGATCGTGGCGTCGGTGACTGCCACCTTCAGCACGAGCTGCCCGATCTTCTGGATGAGCGCGTGCTCGCCGATCAGCGCCGGGTGAGGTTCAGGGAGTCCGCTTGGTGTACTCACAAGTACCTTGGCGTCGCGTGCGAACAACGGTACAGCCCCCCCGTCCCACTCTCAAACCGATTGGCGCCGAACGGTCCGAACCTGCTATGCGCCGCCCCATGACGAATGTCCGTCGCTGGCTATATCGGCTCGGAGGACGAAATGGTTGAGGAACGCCGTGCGGTCCGCCGCGCCGACGGGCGCCGCCCGGGCGAGCTTCGCCCCGTGCGCCTGGTTCCCGGGTTCCTTCCCCCCGCGGAAGGCTCGGTGCTGATCGAGGCCGGAGCCACGCGCGTCATCTGCACGGCGACCGTCCAGGAGAACGTGCCGCCCTTTCTCCGCGGCCAGGGACGGGGGTGGGTCACCGCCGAGTACGGCATGCTGCCGCGGAGCGCCGGCGAACGGATCGAGCGCGAGCGGCGCGGCCCGGGGGGCCGCACGCACGAGATCCAGCGGATGGTCGGGCGTAGCCTGAGGGCCGTCACGGACATGGCCGCGCTCGGCGAACGCTCGGTGCTGATCGACTGCGACGTGCTGCAGGCCGACGGCGGCACCCGCACGGCGGCGGTGACGGGCGGCTTCGTCGCCCTCGCCCTCGCGCTCGAGCGGCTGCGGGCCGGGGGCGTCGTCGCGACCCTGCCGCTCACCGGAACCGTCGCCGGCGTCAGTGCCGGGATCGTGGACGGCCGCGTGGTGCTCGACCTGCCATACGAGGAGGATCGCCGGGCCGAGGTCGACCTGAACCTCGTCATGACGGGCGCGGGTCGCATGGTCGAGGTCCAGGGCACGGCCGAGGGAAAGCCCTTCACCCCGGCGCAGCTCGGGCGGCTGCTCGACCTCGCCGCCGGGGCGATCCGCACGCTCACGGCCATGCAGCGCGAGACGCTCGCCGCGGCCGGGGTGAAGCTGCCTCGCCGGGCATGATCCCGGACCGGCTCGTCGTAGCGACCGCGAACCGCGGGAAGCTCGGAGAGCTCCGGGAGCTCGTCGCCGAGTGGGGTCCGGTCGCGATCGCGGGCGTGGATGAATTCCCGGCCGTCGTGCTACCCGCGGAAGTGGGTACGACCTACGCGGAGAACGCACGCGCCAAGGCCACAGCCGTCATGCGCGCGACCGGACTGCCCGCGCTCGGCGACGATTCGGGCCTCGAGGTCGATGCCCTCGACGGCGCCCCCGGCGTGCATTCGGCCCGCTACGCGGCGAGCGATCGGGAACGGATCGCCAAGCTCCTCGCCGCGCTCCGTGACGTGCCGGAGGCGTGCCGCGGTGCCCGCTTCGTCTGCGCCGTCGCGGCGGTGTTGCGCGACGGACGGGTGGAGACCGCGGAGGGTGTCTGCCCGGGGCGGATCGCGACCGTCCCGGCGGGCCGGATGGGCTTCGGCTACGACCCGGTCTTCGTGCCCGAGGGGTACGACCGTACGCTCGCCGAGCTCGGCCCGGAGGTGAAGCGGACGCTCAGCCATCGCGCGCGTGCGATCCGCGCGCTCGGCGAGCGCCTCGACCCGATCGAGGGAGCGAGAACATTGCGCAGGGACACGACTCCATGTTAGGCAACGGCCGGCGGGGCGTAGCGCAGCCTGGTAGCGCACCTGCCTTGGGAGCAGGTGGTCGGCCGTTCAAATCGGCTCGCCCCGACATCGACCAGACGCCCGCGCCAGTAGCTCAGTTGGATAGAGCAACGGCCTTCTAAGCCGTGGGTCAGGGGTTCGAATCCCTTCTGGCGCGCCTGTCGCGGCGGGAAAGCGAGGACAATCGAGCAATCGAGTGAAACGTGGTGGGTGTAGCTCAGTTGGCAGAGCACCGGGTTGTGGCCCCGGGGGTCGAGGGTTCAAATCCCTTCACTCACCCCATGTTCGGCGGGCCGAGCGCACGTCGCCGGCTCTTCTGGGCCGCTAGCTCAGTCGGTAGAGCAGCTGACTCTTAATCAGCGGGTCCGGAGTTCGACTCTCCGGCGGCCCACTCCACGTACCGGCGTCCGGGGCACTCGCCGGCGGCGATCTGCGGTGCCGGGCGAATCGCACGCAGCGCTGATCTGCTCGGCAAGGGGAGCGAGTTCATCGTGCGGCTCGCGAGCGTGTCACGGGCGGAGCAGTGGCAGGCCAAGGCAGCACCAGCAGCACCACCGCGACGAGCCCGCATCCTCGTCGTCGAGGACAACGCGGATGCTGCCGACGCGCTCGAGATGCTCCTCGAACTGCTCGGCCACGAGGTCGACGTCGTTCACGATGGGCCGAGCGCACTGGCTGCGGCGCACGCCAAGATGCCGGGCCGAATCCGCAGCGCGTCGGGGTCTTCGGCGACCTCCGGCGCCCTCGATACGGTCCGCCGTGGTGCCCCTCGGGCGTGACGCCGTGCCGTCGCCGGCCCAAATGACGCGGCGCGACTTTCGGGCCATGCGGCGGCGAGAGTAGCGTCCGCACATGCGCGAAGACGGTGGCGACGGCGCGAGGGGCGTGCGACGCGGATACATCGAGGTGGACGGCATCGTGCTGCGCCACGAAGGCCTGGATCTGCTGTGTCGCAGCGGAGAGAAGGAGTTCTGGGTCACCGGGGGGCAGGTCTTCAACAGCGACCCCGACCGGGCGGCAGGGCAGGGGAGGATCGTCATCCCGCTCTGGCTGGCGCGTCACCAGAAGCTCGTCTGATCCAGGACCGCCGCGGCGAGGCGCATGCGCCGTGGTGGTCATGCCAGCCGACAGCGGTCCGGCGGGAGCGCGGCGGGCGGCGTAGCCCGCGGATGAGCACCCGAACCGGCCCCCGGGACGGATCAGCGCCGCTACTTCTGTGACTGAGCGTCACACGCGGTGACGCTCGGCGACGGAGGCGACCGCCCAGTATTTCGCGGCGGCGAGGCCCATTCTCCGTCGCCAACCGCGCGAAGTGCCCGGAAGTCGAGTGCCGAACACACGCCCGGGCATCTGCGCGGGCGCACATGAGCCACGCGCCGACGCGGGCATCGAAGTTGCTCTAATCCCCGACCGCCGGGATGACGATACAGACGACGCATGCTGTGGGCACGAAGCTTCGCGGTTCGGGAGGCAGTTTGCCGGACCCTAACGGCAACATTTTGACACCCGGGCACGAGGTGCCGGCCGGCGGGGCAGGGATGGAGCTCGAGGAGAATCGCAACGTCCAACGTGGGGGCGACCCCGGAAAGGAGAACGACATGCTTGCAATCATGAAGAAGCTGGTGCGCGACGAGAAGGGCCAGGACCTGGCCGAGTACGCGATCGCCCTCGCGGTGATCACGCTCGCGGTCATCGCGGCCGTACAGCTCGTCGGGACGAGAGTCACCACGCTGTGGAACCAGGCGGCAACTACGCTGCAGAACGCAGCCAGCTGAGCAGCGGCGTAGTCCTCGCAAACTCAGAACGGCGAGGGGGGCGTGCGGTTGGCCCCCCCGCCGAGTTGAGTGAAGGGATGTTGGACTGATGATGACGGAGATCGAGAAGCTCGAAGGAAGTGAACGGGACGGCGAGTCCCGTCCGCTTGCCGTCATCCCGCGCCACGTCACCGCGTAACCGACATGAAAACTTCGATCGCCCAACGCGTGAGCCTCGAGGCCACGCAGGCAGACGGGTACGGCGCGGGGCTGAGGCTCTGACGTGCGTTCTGATCTGCCATTTTCCGTGATGTCCGTGCCCGCGCCGCTCTTTGCGACAGTGCTCGGGTTCGTGGCGCTCTGCATGGCCTCGGACCTGAGGACGCGCCGCATCCCGAACGCGATCACAGGACCGGCGATGCTCGCCGGTGCTGCCTTCAACGTTCTCTACGGCGGCCGCGCCGGTCTGCTCGCGAGCCTCGGCGGTCTCACGCTCGGCGCGGCGATCCTGCTGCCGCCGTTCGCGGCGGGCGGCATCGGCGGCGGCGACGTCAAGATGATGGGCGCGGTCGGCGCCCTCCTGGGGCCGCACCGGACCCTGCTGGGCCTCGCCACCGGGCTCGTCCTCGGCGGGCTCGTCATGACCGTCCACCTCGCCCGCCAGGGCCGGCTTCGCGAGAAGCTCGCCGCCATCGCCGTCATGATCGGCGGCGTCGCGGTGTCGGGCTCGGTCGAACCCTTGAAGCTCTCCGCCGACGCCCCGGGAGCGGTGAGCCTTCCGTACAGCGTGCCGCTCGGCCTCGGGGCCCTGACGGCGCTCGTCCTGGGGACGCCATAGTCGCGCACCGGCCATGCGACCCGACGCCCACCATCGCCCGATGCCGACCCGCGCCAGTGGCCACGTGGCCCAGCGCGGGCAGTCGCTCGTGGAGCTCGGCATCACCATCGTGCTCCTCGTGACGCTCGCGATGGGGATCATCGAGTTCGGACGCGCCTTCATGATCGCGAACATGGTGACCGCCGCGACCCGCGACGGCGCGCGCGCCGCGGCCGTGGTGTCGTCCGCGAACCGCGACCCCACCACCGGCGCCATCAACAGCACGTCCAAGTCGGCGTTCCAGACGCAGGTGGCGAACGAGGTCAACTCGGTCGCTCCGAATCTCTTCGCGTCGTCCAACGTCGCGGTCTGCCAGTCGACGCTCGATGCGAGCTGCCCGTCGGTGGGCGGCATCAACACGGTGACCGTCACGACGACGGGCGCGGTCCGCTACATCTTCAACCTGGTCCCCGGCATCGGCACGTCGTTCAACGTCGGGCGCCAGATCACCTTCCGCGACGAGGGCCGGCCGTAGACCGGCCTCAGGAAAGGGTCTGCACGGATGCGCAAACCAGCCAACATCTTTCTGCTCGCCATCATCGTCGGCGCGCTCAGCGCCGCGATGATCTACCGCCACCTGAAGACGATGAACATGGAGGTGGAGGCGGCCCGCGCTGCGGGGCAGCACCCGGTGACCGACGTGGTGGTTGCGCGCGACACGATCTCGATCGGCACGCGCGTCAGCCCCGACAGCCTGAAGGTGGTGACCTGGCCGGCGGACGCGCTGCCGGAGGGCGCGGTTCACGATCCGCAGGAGGTCGTCGGCAGCATCGCGCGGACGACGATCGGGAAGAACCAGCCTGTCGCCAAGACGGAGCTCATCGCCCAGGGCGCCGGGCTCCTGCCGCTGATGATCGACGAGGGCATGCGCGCGATGTCGGTGAAGGTGGACAGCGTCACCGGCGTGAGCGGCTTCATCACCCCGAACAGCCACGTCGACGTCATCGTCGCCGCGACGCGGGGTGAGAAGAACGACATGCGGAGCCGGGTGATCATGCAGAACATCAGGGTGCTCGCGACGGGCACGATCATCGAGCAGAAGGACGAGAAGCCGGTCGAGGTGCCGACGGTGACGCTGCTGGTCACCCCCGAGCAGGCGGAGACGCTGACCCTCGCCACGCGCTACGACTCCGTGCGCCTCGCGCTGCGGAACTACCGTGACGAGGAGCTCGTCCTGCGTCCCGACCGGTCCCACCGTCGAGGTCTTCCTGGGTGAGAAGCTGGTCCTGCAGCCGATGTTCGACGACAAGAAGCATGGCTGGGCTCGGGTAGAAGGGGGAGGGGCATGAGTAAGCGAGATTCCGCACGCGCGCTCGCGACCTTCGTGGTCGCGGCCGTCGCGCTGTCCTCGTGCAGCGCACGGAGCCATCGCGCGGGCCAGGAGCACTTCGAGGAGTCGCTCGCGCGGGCGCGCTCGGAGCGCGCCGTCACGGACGGGATCGAGAAGGAGCTGATGCCGGCCGAGACCGAGGCGAAGGAGAGCGCGCCGCTCGAGCCCGGTGCGCCGATCTGGCTGCGCAGCGGCAAGACCCGCATCCTCCAGTTCCGCGGCACGGTGCGCCGCGTGTCGATCGGCAACCCCGATCTCGCCGGCATCGTGGTCCTCGGGCCGCGCACGATCATGGTCAACGCGAAGGAGCTACCGAACAAGGGCGGAGCCGAATCGGCCCCGCGCTCCGCGGGCGTGGTCACGGGCCGAACGCTGACGCCCGAGCCGCACATGAGCGAGACGACGCTCGTCGTCTGGGACGGCCCGGGCGAGGCGCCCGACATCCATACGCTCTTCGTCGCCGACTTCATCGACCGCCAGGTGATGCTCGAGGTCACCGTCGCCGAGCTGAACCGGACGGCCATGGAGGACCACGGCCTCAACTTCCGGAACATGGCCAACGCGTTCGTCTCCGCCTACTTCATGGGCGGCGGCGTCGGACCGCTGTCCGGCGGGCAGGTGCCGCCCGGGCAGAACGAGCCGCTGCTGCCGATCCGCACGTCGGACGCCGCGCCGGTGTACGCCTTCAACTTGCCGAAGACCGACATCACCGCGTTTGTCCAGGCCCTCCAGACCGAGGGCCTCGCCACGATCCTCGCGCAGCCGAAGCTGCTCGCGATGAGCGGCCAGAACGCGGTGTTCCAGGTCGGCGGAGAGATTCCGATCCGCGTCGCCACCGGCTTCTCAGCCGACATCCAGTTCAAGCCCTTCGGGACGCTCATCAACTTCATCCCGCAGGTCTCGGACGAGGGCGATATCATGCTCACGGTGACGCCCGAGGTGAGCCAGCCGGACTTCAACAGCCCCGTCGAGGGCATCCCGAGCTTCCGCACCCGTCGCGCGTCGACGAGCACCCGGCTCCGCAACGGTGAGACGCTCGTCATCGGCGGACTCCTCCAGACCAACCGGACCGAGAGCGTGAGCGGCGTGCCGTACCTGCAGAACCTTCCAATCGTCGGGTACATCTTCCGGAACACGCACTACGAGCGACAGGTGACCGAGCTGATGGTCATCATCACGCCGCATCTCGTGCAGGCGCTGCCGCCGGGCACGGAGGTGGCGCTGCCGACCGACCGCGGTCCACTCACCAGCAGCGAGATGAAGACCAAGCGCGACCCCGCCGAGGTCACCCGGCCGCGGGTGCCGGGGCTGCCCTGAGGGAACGCTGATGAACGACGCAGCGCACTACGAAAGGTGACGTGACGACAAACGGCAACACTACGCCCGAGGAGGGGACTCTCCTCTGGGCGCGGCCCGACGGCGAGGGCGGTGCGGGGGGCATCGAGCCCCTCCGGGCCGCGGTGCGCGAGTTCAAGCTCGCGGTGCACTGCTGCGGCTACGCCGAGCTGCCGGAGCTCATCCGGACGCGTCGCTGTGAGCTGGTCGGCGTCGAGGTCGGCGCGGACGCCGAGGCGGCCGCCGCGCTCATCAAACGTCTCCACGAGCGCCTGCCGGCGCTCACGATCTTCGCCGCCTCGGACGACCCGGGCGTCTCGCTGCTGCGGACACTCCTCGAGGCCGGCGCGACCGACGTGCTCTCGCTGCCGCTCGGCAGCCAGGAGCTGCACAAGGCGCTCATCAAGTTCTCGCAGGTGCGCACCAAGGCGGGAGCCGCCCAGGCGGCGGGCACGGTGCTCACCGTCGTCGGTGTTCGCGGCGGGCTCGGCGCGACGACGCTCGCGGTGAACCTCGCCGCCCGCTTCCACGGCACGCTCGAAGCCGAAACGGCGCTCGTGGACCTGGACCTCCAGCGCGGCGACGTGGCGGCCTTCCTCAACCTGACCCCGGTGAACTCGCTCGCCGCGCTCGCCAATGCCACGGGACCGGTCGACGAGATCTTCCTCGCCGGGACGCTCACGCGACATCCGAGCGGGCTGTTCTTGCTCCCGGCGCCCTCGGAGATCGAGGAGGCGGACGCCATCGGTCACAACGAGGTCGAGGTGGCGCTGCGGCTCCTCCGCGTGCAGTTCCGGTTCATCGTCGTCGACACGGCCCGCACGATCAGCGGTCCCTCGCTCGCGGCGTTCGAGCAGAGCGACCGGATCCTCGCGCTGACCGACCTCTCGGTGCCCGGCGTCCGCGCGGCCCGGCGCATCGTCGAGCTGCTCGATCGTCTGAGCATTCCGCGCGAGCGCGTCGACCTGATCGTCACCCACGCCATCCCGGGCCCCGTGTCGCTCGCGGACGCGGCGCGCGCGATCGGCAAGGAGGTCTTCCACGTTCTCCCGCGCGACGAGCAGGGCGCCGGC
>WNGI01001817.1_pt1 | contig 26685 bp, 21 predicted proteins | sample 5400621 | NCBI WGS metagenome assembly WNGI01 (sample SAMN13153374, study PRJNA577476) | soil metagenome | isolation source: 20 cm soil or saprolite under Garry oak tree replicate 1 | place: USA:California | collected 2016-06-15 | reverse complement strand
GCGCATGCAGGACTCCCGCCAGACTCATCGAGATCCCGGAGATCTGCTTCAGCACGTACAGGTCGTGCTCCACCCGTACCGTCGAGAGGTCGATGAGGCGTCCGTTGGCAGCGATGACATCGACCACCACGCCGGCGTCAGCGAGCGCCTGCATGGCCTTCGGGAAGATGCTGACGTGGCCGGCGCCATAGGGCCGCCGGAACAGGAACCCGATCCGCAGGCGTCTCATTCGACCTTGCCCTGCAGCGCTGGATGGCCGCTCGCGGGGCCCTGCCGCACCGGCCACCCGAAGCGATCGAGTGCGTGCGTTAGCTCCGCCTCGTACATGCGCAGGTTCGGGAGGAAGGCATCGGCCCAGGGACGCGTGAGGTGCTGCCCGTCCCACGCGATCACCGCCAACGCGCGCCACACGGCCCCGCACGTCGCGAGGTGCTCGATGTCCGCGGCGTCGCAGTGCGGCCACCGCTCCCGGATCACGGCACAGTAGGTGGCGATGTCCGGGCCGGCGGCGATGCGGCAGGAAGGATCGACCGCCTGGGCGAGGTCGATGGCGGGAACGGCTAACCCGGCATCCTCCCAGTCGAAGACCCCGATCTGGACGCCCTGGGGCGACGTTTGCACGCGCAGGTTCTTGGCGTTGAAGTCGCCGTGGATCAGCGTGGGCGGCAGGCCGGTGCTGGCGCGGGCAAGCCGATCCCAATTCTCGTCGAGCTCATCAAACCGCTCCACCAGGAGGTCGAGGAACGCCACGTCCTCGGCGCCGAAGGCGGGATTATCCACCTGGGCGCGAATCAGATCTCGGGTCGCACGCATCTCGGCCCTGTAGCGGCTCGGTCCCGCATCGGGTAACCCGGCCTGGTCGGCCGCGGACTGCGCCGTGGTGTGCAGCGTCCCGAGCCACCGAGCTGCCGCGGCGCGGTGGTCGGGGCGCAGCATGTCGTACTTCTCGCCGTGGATCTCGCCGATGAAGAGCCAGCAGACGTCCTGATCCTGGAGCCCCTCGACGGTGCCGTAGTAGTGCGGTCCGGCGAGCGGCACGTGCGGCAGGATGCGCTCGTACACCGTGCGCTCGATCTGGCCGGCCTCGCGCGTGCACCGCTTCGCGATCACAGCCGAGCCATCGGCCCCGATGCCTTCCAGCCGGTACACTGTCAGGTTGGGCCGTGGCTTGTTGGGCTTGAACTTGGCAGGGGTGATGCGGTCTGGCACCACGCGCTCAGGGTTGAGCTGCCGCCACGCCTGGATCGCTGGGTGGGCTAACAGGATCTCGCGCCGCCTGGCGGAGGCGGAGCCGACGGCCGGAACGAGGGCCGGCAGCGGCGGCGACGCGGGCTCGAGGCGGGTTGTGTCCGCGACGAGCCGGCCGTGCTCGATCGTGATCATCGCCGTACAGTGCGCCACCGTGCTGGGCCGGTGGCTGATGATGATCACCGTGCGGCCTTCCTGGAGGCGCCCCAGCGCGTCCACGATCGCCGCCTCGGTGCGGCCGTCCACCGAGCTCGTCGGCTCGTCGAGGATCAGGATCGGGCTGTTCTTGAGGAACGCCCGCGCCAGCGCGATGCGCTGCCGCTGCCCGCCCGAGAGCTTCACCCCCCGGTCGCCGACCTCCGTGTCGTAGCCCTGCGGCAGCCGCTCGATGAACTCGTGCGCGTTGGCGGCCTGCGCCGCCGCGACGATCTGCTCGCGCGTCGCGCCGGGCGCCGCGTAGGCGATGTTGTCGGCGATACTGGTCGAGAACAACACCGCCTCCTGCAACACGACGGCGAACTGGCGGCGCAGGTCGACCAGCTTGTACTCCCGCAGGTCCGTGCCGTCCAGCAGGATCACCCCCCGCTGGGCGTCGTAAAAGCGCGTCAGCAGGCTGATGAGCGTGGTTTTCCCCGCGCCGGTCGCCCCCACGATGCCGAGCCGCGTCCCCGGCTGGACCACGAAGGAGACGTCGTGCAGCACCGGCCGGTCCGAGTCATACTCGAACGACACGCCGCGGAACTCGAGCATGCCGCGCGCGCGCTCGAGCGGTCGCGCGTCGAGCCGCTCGGGCACCTCGGGCTGCTGGTCGAGCAGCGCGAACGCCCGCTCGGCGCTGGCGAGGTAGGACTGGAGCGTCGCGGCCTTCTTGCTGACCGTCTTCAGCGGATCGTAGAGCTGTCCCAGGTAGGTCAGCGCCATCAGCAGCTGCCCGAGCGTCAGGACGTTCGCCCGGACGTGCTGCACGCCGATGAGCAGGACCGCGCCGGTGCCGAGCGCCGTCGTGACCCCGACGAGCAGCCCGTAGCGTCCCTCCATGAGTGCCACGCGGATGCGCGCCGCCACCCCCTCGCGCGAGCGCTGGGCAAACCGATCGGTCTCCCGCGCTTCCCCGCCGAACGCCTTGACGACGCGCAGGGCGCCGAGCGTCTCCTGCACGACCGCCAGCGCAGAGGTCTCGAGCTTCTTGATGTGGCGATGCTGCCGCCGCATGCGCGGGCGGTAGAGGCGCGACAGCGCGACGAGGGGCGGGGAGGCGGCGAGCGCCACGAGCGCCAGCTGCCAGTCGAGGTTGGCCGTAACGACGATCATCGTCCCCAGCGTGATCGCTGCCGTGATGAAGGGGATGACGCCCTCCACCATGATCTTGTCGATCACCGAGGCGTCCTGTTGAATGCGATACAACGAGTCGGCCGCGCCCTTGGAATCGTGGTACGACAGCGAGAGGCGCTGCGCCTGCTGCATCAGCTGGGTCCGGAAGCCGAGCACCAGCCGCTCGCCGACGTAGGCCTGCATGAACTTATTGGCGAGCGATTGCAGCTGGCCGAGCGCCGCGACCGCGAGCAGGAGCCCGACGGCGACCGCGAGCAGGGCGGAGGCCGATCCCACGACGGTCGCGGGCAGCAGCCCGTGGAGAAAGTGGGGGAGCGGCCGCGTCCCGAGCACGGAGTCCACGACGATCTTGAGCGGGACGGGGTTGAGCAGCGCGATCGGGCTCGCCAGCAGCCCGACCGCGAACAGGACCGCGAGGTGGAGCCAGTACGGCCGCGCCTGCCGGATCATCCGCCGGTACAACGCGAAGTCACCCATCCCGGCTCCTCGCCCCATTGCGGCGCCCACCTTCCTGGCGGAACACCCAGGCGTAGCCCGGTTCCTTGGGGAGAAAGGCGTAATACCGCCGCCCCCTGACGCCCAGCCGCGAGAGGATCCGCTCGTAAATCGTCCGCTCGACCTGCACACGCCAGCATGGCGCGCGACGAGCGAGGATGGGGCCGCCCTCCGGCCCCACGCCGACGAGGCGGTAGGCGCCGGTGCCGTTCTGCTGCCGCAGCACCTCGATGCACTCCGGCGTCGGCGCACTCGGCGCGACTTCCCGCCACGCGGCGGCCGCGGGGTGCCAAGAGAGCTTGCCCCACAGGACCATGCCCATCACCACCCCCCGTGCTCTAGCTGTGTGATGGCCTGCCGGACGGTGGCCATGGCGGCCATGCACTGCTCCACGATGTGCAGCGGCGGGAGCAGGGCGCCGAGGCCGAGGAGTACGGCGGGCACCCAGGCCTGGGCCTGAATCGCGGCAAACGCCAGCGCGCCCAAGCCCAGGGCGAGGAACGGCCCGCGTTCCGGCACTTTGGGCCACCACCGCACCCGGAGCAGCTGCTTGCCGCCGGGATGATCCTCCACGCCGACGAGCAGGCGGGCGGCTCCGAGAATCCCGCCACGGACCTCGAGGTCCCAACCGTCGTGCTCGTCGCCGCACAGCACGCAGGCGTGCTGCGCCCGCAGCAAGCGCTCCAGCATCAGCAACCTCTCGTCCTGCGTGGCCCAGCGCTCGCTCCAGATCGCCGACGTGACGGTCCACAACGGGGCGCGCCGCACGGGGCCGTGCCGGCGCCACGGCGTGAGGCCCTCGTCAAGACGCCCGCGCAGCCGCGCGATCGGCTGCAGCAGGTGCAAGGCCGCCGTTAGCAGGCGGCGGCCCAGACAGGCCCACGAGGGCCGGGGCACGTCGGGGAAGCACGCGCCGGAGGCGCTGAGCCACGCTTGCGCGATCGGCGGGACGATCGCGCCCACAAACAACGGCAGCGCCAGGCGCAGCGGGCTCCACACCACGCTGAGCCCCGCCATGGCCCCCAAGGTCGCCGTCATCAGGTGCCACTCGGGCATCTGGGGTAGGAAGGCGACGAGGCTCGGCGCCGGCTCGTACAGCGACTGGAACGGCGCCCGGCCCCAGATGCCGTGATAGATGCGGGGCCGGCGCCACCCCAGCACGCGCGTGAGACCCGGGCCGTACATGCGGCCGGCCCAACGCACGTGTCCCGGCCCGTTGTACTTCTCGGGCCACTTGCGCTCCAACATCGCCTCGGCGCGCCCGTACCCGATCTGCTGTCTCCAGTACGCCCGGACTGAGTTGCGGCGGTGGTGCCACACCGTGGCGGCAGGATGAAAGCCGATGGTCCAGCCCCGCTCCTGCAGCCGCCAGCACACGTCGACGTCGTCGCCGGCGGTGCGGAACTGCGGATCGAACCCGTCGATCGCGGCGAGCGCGGACCGCCGGAACGCCATGTTGCAGCCGGGGATGTGCTCGGCCTCGCGGTCGCTGAGCAGGACGTGCACCGGGCCGCCGGGCGCGCGCGCGACGCAGTCGGCGATGGGGCCGTCCCCGGTCGGGGCGATGTTGGGGCCGCCGACGGCGGCGTGCGTCGTGCTCATGAACGTCGCCGCCAGGTACGTCAGCCACTCCGGGTCGGGGTAGGCGTCGTCGTCGAGGTAGGCGATGATCTCGCCGCTCGCCACGAGGAAACCCGTATTGCGCGCGCTGGCGAGGCCGCGGTTCGCGGTGCGGATCAGACGGAAGCCGTACTCCTGCACGATGGCCGCGGTCGCGTCAGTGGACCCGTCGTCCACCACGATGACCTCGAGGTCGGGATAGTCGAGCCGGCGCAACCCCGTGCAGCAGTCGCGGATGGTGCGCACCCCGTTGTGGGTGCAGACGACGACCGAAATGCGGGGCCAGCCCTGCTTCGGCGCGAACGGGACGTCCGCGAACGCCTCACGCACCGTCCCGAGGGCGGGTTTGGGCGTGCGGTCGACGGCCGTGAGGCCGAAGCGCCAATCCGCGACATCACTCCCGTGGCGATGCCACTCGTCAGTCCAGGAGAAGACGAAGACGCCGGCGCAGCCGAGGGCGAACGCGGTGCGGATCTGCCAGTCCAGCGTCTGGGCCTGCCCCCGCTCGCCGTTGCGCACGCTGTCGAGCCCGAGCTCGCTCATGATCAGCGGGCGGTCGCCCGCGAGGTTCTGCAGCCGCGCCACGTACGCTTCGAGCCGGTCTTGCGATTCCAGGTAGACGTTGAAGCACACGAGATCCAGGAACGGCAGCTCGAGATACTCGGTGGTGGGATAGTTCACGTAAGTGACGAGTCCCCCCGGGTCTTCGTCCCTCACGACGCGGGCGAGGCGCTCGAGGTAGCGCTGCACGCGGTCGCGGCCGAGCCAGCGAGCCAGCGGCGCAGGGATTTCGTTGCCGAGCGCGTAGCAGAGCAGCGCGGGATGGCAGCGCGGGATGGCCGGCGCAGATGCGCACTTTGGCGCGGATCAGTGCCTCGATGTCAGGCGCGCCGCTCCGATCGATCAGATAGCCCACGTACTGCTCAGCCGAGAGGCCGACCATGACGCGAAGGCCGTGACGCTGGGCGATGTCGAGCAACGCGCGGGGCGGCATCGTGTGGGGGATGCGGACGGCGGTGATCCCGTTCGCCGCCATGGCCGCGAAGTCCCGCTCCACCATCGCCAGATCGTGGTACTCGCGGCCGTCGGGGGCTGGGGCGAAGGCCCCGTAGGTGACGCCGCGGACGTAGAGCTTCTCCTCGCCGACGAACAGGAACTTTCCCCGCACGCGGGGACGTGGCGGAACGGACGACGGGGACCGAGGGTGGGCGGGAGAAGGTGTGGTTCCGAGTCCGACGGGCGTCGGGGTGCTCGGGCGCGGCGCGGCAATGCGGGCGGGCCTCACAGTTCGTCCCCTCCAGACGAGCGTGTGGTACGATTCCGACGGAAGTGATTCTGATTACGGGTCGGCAAGTCGTGTGCCGAAACAGGCGAAGTCCTACATGCGCCTGGTCGCGAGACGATCACCGAGAGGCATGTTACCGGCGCTCGGCCGTGAGGCGCGAGCGCTGTGGCGCGCGAGCCACGTCGAGAAACTAGACGGGTTACCTTCTTGTTAAGCGACACTCTTCAAGGATTTCCCGAGCCGCGAGTACCCAACCGAGGGTGCCGCCGCGTGAACGGGACCGGGCGGATCCGTTTGCTTGACTGCTGACATTTCGGGGTCCATGTTGCGTCCGAGGGGAAGGGTCGTACTGGACTAACATGCGCCCCATATGAGACCTGTCAAGACCCACAAACCTCGCGGAAGGCCCACAGCCGAACGGCTGGCGGAGGTGTGTGCCGTGCTCGGCCCGGTGGGCAAGAAGTTGCCCCTCGCCTGGCTGGCGGATCTCGCCAAGGTGCCTCGCTCGACCCTGAAGAACGCCGCTTCGCGCGATAGCCTCTCGTACGACGTGGCGTGGCAGATTGCCGGGCTGTTCGATGACGACCGGGCGGCGACGGCCGAATGGCTCCGGAAGGGTACCGGCCGCGCCCCATCCAGACCCAGAATGGACTCAGCGGGATCCAGCGAGACTCAATCAGTAGGCGTCATTACACAACGCCCCGACCGGGCGGAGCGGCTGGCGGGCATCGCCGCGCGGGCATTTGCCCTCGTGGTCCGGGCAGCCGAGCGCCTGGAGGAGGGCGGCGGGACGAAACCCGGACAGCGACAGCTCGGCGATGCACTGCTTGCCTTCGCCTCCGAGTTGATGCGCAAGGAGTTCGTGCAGACGCCCGCCCTCATCGCCGTGGCGCAACGGTTGATCGAGGGTGCGAACCCACCGGATGTCGCCACCATCGCGGGCGCCGTCTACGATGTTCTCGCGGGGTCGCCGCGGGCGCGCACCGCGGAGGGACGTCACGATCTTGCGCTGGCCCTCACGGGCCTGGCCAAGCAGCTCGCCGAGGCGCGGTTTCCGCGGACACACGGCCTGTTGGACCTGGCGAGACTCCTGCTTCACGAGGAAAGCGCAATCCTGTAGCCCCTACTAGATTTTGGGGGAGCGTCTCTGGGCATTGTGGGGGCAGGGGTCGGGAATCAGCCCTGTTTACGAGACTGTTTCAGGCACCCCGCGGATCGACTGCGTAAGTTGAAGCAGCACAACGCGGGCCTGTAGCTCAGGTGGTTAGAGCGCACGCCTGATAAGCGTGAGGTCAGTGGTTCAACTCCACTCAGGCCCATGGGTATTACAGAGCAGGCCGTAGCTTCTGCCACGGCCATGCCTTAGACTGCGGCAGCACCGCCTCAGGGGAGCAAGAGAGTCTCGAGATGTCCAAGGTCAATGGAATCTTCTCCGATGTCCGGCGGGTCTTCAACAAGACCGAGCTCGACAGCCTGATCCTCTTCGTCACCAACGCCTGCAACCTGCGGTGCTGGTTCTGTTGCTACGCCGATAATCTCAACCAGACCAAGGACATCCCCTTCGAGGACCTGCTGAAGCTCAGCGCCACGATGCCCAAGTTCCGGGCGCTGCTGCTCTCGGGAGGCGAGCCGTTCATCCGCCCCAAGCTCGACGAGATCATGCTGGCGTTCGCGCGCAACAACGACATCAAGTCCATCTACATCCCCACCAATGGGTGGTACCTGGACCGCACCGCGGCGATGTGCCGGTCCTTCCTCGAGCAGGAGCGCGAGGTGATGCTGACCTTGAGCTTCTCCGTGGACGGCCTGGAGGCGACGCACGACCAGATCCGCACCAAGGGCACGAAGGGCTCCTTCGCCGCCCTGTGCAAGACCATCGAGCACCTCTCGCCCTGGCGGGAGAAGTACCCCAACCTGCGCCTGCGCGTGAACACCGTCGTGACACCGGACAACATCGGCGAGATGCGGGCCACGATCGACTTCTTCCACTCGCACTACGATCTCGACGAGCACGCGCTGGAGATCGTGCGCGACCTGTCGTGGCTCGGCGCCCATCACGACGCGCCGGAGAAGAAAGGCATCGCCCAGCAGTACCACGAGCTGATCGAGTACTCCTACGGGCTCTACTACCTGAACGGCGCCCGCCGGCACCGCGCCCAGTTCAATTACCTGCCCGAGTCGATGAGCAACCTGGCCACGTACGCCTACAGCCTGGCCACCTCCGAGATCAAGGTGGACCGCATCATGGGGAAGCTGTGGCCGTTCGCGTGCACCGCCGGCCGGCAGATCCTGGTGGTGAGCGGCTCCGGGAGCCTCCGGGCGTGCGAGCACCGCGGCGAGATCGTGGACCTGCGCGAGCACGGGTTCGATTTCGCCAAGGCGATGGCCACCGGCCTGATGGACAAGGAAGTCGCCCAGATCGCCAAGGATCGCTGCGACTGCATCCACGGCTGCTTCGTCGGCAACAGTCTGCAGCACGCTCCCAAGACGATCATCACCCGCGGGCTCCCGAAGGTGATGCACAAGCTCACGAAGCATCCCGCTAAGAACTGAGCGCGGCCGCTCCGCCTCGTCTGCTTTTCCGCTTACTCGACCAACCTCCGCGCGGCCGCGCTGGTGCGCCTGCTGGCCGCCGCCGGCTACGGGGTCATCGTCTCCCGCCCCCGCGGCAAGCCCGGCAGCATCAGCGAGCTGGTCCGCACGCTGATCCCCAACTGCTGGCTGGCGCTGACGTGCCGAGCGGACCTGGCCGTCGGCTTCAAGCCGCACCTCAACGTGACTCTGCCGTTGCTCATCTGCCATCTGCGCGGGATCCCGACCTGGATCGACGTGGACGACCTCGATCACGCCTATCGGGACGGGTTGCTGGGGCGCTTCGTGGAGATCACCCAGCGACCGTTTCCTCGGCTGTTCCGCATCGTGAGCTACCACAACCCGCGGCTCAAGGATTATCTGCTCACCCGGATGCGGTGCCGGCCGGAGCAGCTGCTGCGCATCGAGCAGGGGGTCGATTATGGAACGTTCAACACGTCGGGCGCCCCGATCCCCAAGACCTTCGACGTCGCCGGCAAGCGTGTCGCGATCTATACGGCGCACTTGAACGTGGCCAGCGATTTAGAGCCGGTGCTGGCGGCCTGGCGGGACGTCGTGACCCAGCTGCCCGACGCGTTCCTGCTGGTGGTGGGCGGCGGCCCGCTGCTGGACGCCTACCGGGGGAGGGTGGCGGTGATGGGCCTGGCGGCCCACGTCGGATTCACGGGGGAAGTGGCTCACCGGGATGTCCCGGCGTATGTCGCGCTGGGCCACGCCGCGCTGCTGTACTTTTCTCCACGGCTCGTCAGCGAGTACCGCTGCTCGCTGAAGCTGCGCGAGTACTTCGCCTCCGGCCTGCGCGTCGTGTGCAACGACGTCGGCGAGCTGAAGGAGTTCGCCCACCTGACCTATCAATCCGGCTCCGATCCCGCTCTGTTCAGCACCACCATCGTGCGAGTGCTCACGGGCTTCAGCGACGGCCGCGAGCGCGCCGCCCGGGACTATGCCGCTAGGCGCCTCGACTGGCGGGCGATCGTCGCTGCCGCGGAGCCGGAGATCGCGAAACGCGCCTTCCCCAAGGAGAGGTCATGACGCTGCGATTCTGCCCCCTTGCCGTCCTCGCGCTGGTCCCCGGCATCCTCGCCGCCCAGGAACAGCAGACGCCCCCGCTGCGCATCGCCGCGAGCAGCCTCGCGTCGGTCGAAGTGCATCTCAACGCCCGCCGCATCGGCAATCAGTGGTACGAGGAAGACGCGAGCCTCTCCGGCCCCTCCCGCATCGCGATCACCTACGGCCAGCCCCACGCGCGCGGCCGGCGGGTCGAAGGCGGGCTCATCCCCCTCGACACCGTCTGGCGCTTCGGCGCCAACATGGCCACGGCGCTCCACACGGACGTCGACGTGACGCTCGGCGACCTGAAGCTGCCCCGGGGCGACTACTCCCTCTTCATCTTGTACTCCCGCGCGGGCTGGCAGCTGATCGTGAATCGCGGGACCGGCCAGTGGGGGACCGACTACGACGCGGCGCGCGACCTGGGCCGCGTCCGGCTGGCGACCCGCACCCTGCCGGAACCGGAAGAGACGCTCAGCCTCTACCTGGTCCCCGAGTCGGGGCGGCCCACGACGGGCTACGCCGAGCTGCGCGGCACGCTGAAGATCAAATGGGGGACGACGGAGCTGATGACCCCGTGGCGGGTGGAGCCCTAAGGTCCGCGGCGGGCGAAGGCTTTGTCCCACACGGTAAGCGCCGGTTTGGGGTTGCCGGCGCTGTCGGCGAGGCCGAGGTGGGTGAATAGAGGAAGGATCGATCCGGGCGGCAACGTGATGCCGGTGAGATCGAGGTCGTAGAACGTCAGCTGGAACACGCCGCGCGCCCCGGCCTGGTCGAGCAGGGCCAGTTGGCGCGTGATGTAGCGTGCCTGGAGGACGGGGGACGACACCACGGAGCCGACGGCGACGGAGGGCCAGCCCCCCTCGACCACCAGCACCGGCAACGTCGTGCCCTGGACGATGCGGGTGTAATAATCAATCGGCAGGTCCTCCGGCACGGCGAAGCCGCCCAGATACGGATAGCTCGACAGGCCGATCGCGTCCACGAACGGGAAATCCGTCAGGTCCTGGGCGATCCCCTGGTACGGTCCCGACGGTCTTCCCCAGGCCGTCTCCACCTGCACGCTCACGTACAACTGGCACGGAATCGCCGCCGCGCGGATCTGGCCCGCGACGTCGTTGGCCATCACGACCACGGCCTGGTACACGGAGTCGGGTGCCAGCGCCCGGATCAGATTGGTCTCCGCCGCGAGCCCCAGGTATTCGGGTCGCAGCTTGTCGGCGACGGCGAACACCCACTCGTGGTACAGCCGCTGGATGGCGGTGTCCGTGATGCTGCGGCCCCGCGCCACGAGCTCCGGGGCTTCGGCGGCGCGATTGAGGCCGTCGGTCGCGTCCACGGTGAACACGAGCGCCAGCCCTTTGGCCCGGTAGTAGTTGGCGAGCGGGACTTGGGTGCTGTCGACCGCCGCCGCGGGCGCGGCGCCGCCGATCAGGGCCGCCCAGGGCGGGGACGCGTGGATGATCGCCGCGTCGGCCCGCTGCGCCCAGTAGTTGATCGCCGCCACGACGATCGTGGGGTCGTTGCGGGGCGGGATGGCGGAGAACCCCATCCAGAACGTGCGGGGGGCGGGGCGCGGACCAGAACCGTCGCCGCAGCCGAGCAGCGCCGCGGCGAGGGCGAACGCCCACCGTGGGGACAGGCTACGACCTCGGCGCTAGTGCCCCGTCAGCGGATTCACGTGCTTCGCGGTGTCGCGCTGCGCCGTCGTGCCGCGGTGCTGGGACTTGGTGGTGCCGGACGCGGGCTGCGCGGCGGGCCGCGAGTCAGCGTTGCGCGCGGCCGGGGTGGGCTTGCCCCCGCAAGCGAGGAGGCCGATCAGGGCGAGCCCGGTGAGACAGGTTCTGGTCATGCATCCTCCCGGTGGAGGTGTCCTATAATATAGAGAGAGACCGCCGATTTCTCCCCCGGGCAACCTGACCACTCCCGGACTTGGCCCCCTTCCGGCGGCGACCGGTGGAGCCATTTTCGAGGAACCTCTTCGACTCCGGGGCTCCCGTGGTGCCAACACGTTTCGTTCTGATCCTCACCGCCGTGGCCGGTCTCAGCGCGCCGACCGCCGCGCAGCGCCGCTTCCCGCCCGATTCCTTCACCAATCTCAAGGTGCTCCCCAAGAACATCGACCAGCGCACGTTGCTCAACACGATGCGCGGGTTCGCGATGGCGCTGGGCGTCCGGTGCGCGTACTGTCACGTCGCGCCGCGCGAGGACGCGCCGCTCGACTCCATCGACTTCGCCAAGGACGACAAGCGCACCAAACGCGTGGCCCGCGTCATGCTCGACATGGTGCACCACATCAACGAGGAGCATCTGGCCGAGGTCCCCGAGCGGCCGACGCCGAAGGTCGAGGTGCGCTGCGTGACCTGCCACCGCGGCGTCGCGCGTCCTCGGCTCCTCGATGAAGACCTGACGCTGACGCTCGCCGACAGCGGGGTCGAGGCGGCGGTGCGCCGCTACCGCGACCTTAGACAGCGGTATTACGGGAGCGGCAGCTACGACTTTCGGGAGATCGTCGTGACGGAGGTGGCGCGCGCCGAGGCGCGGGCGGGACGAGCCGACAACGCCATCGGTCTCTTGAACCTCAACGCCGAGTTCAACCCCACGTCGGCCCAGATCCCCGCCGCCCTCGGGGATGTGCTGTTGCAGAAGGGAGACACGGCGGGCGCCGTCGCGCAGTACCGCACGGCGGTGAGCCGGGATTCGACGTTCGGCCCGGCCCGGGCGCGCCTGCGGCAGCTGACGGGGGGTGGGGGACGGCGGCCCTGAGAAGGGTGCGCCGGATCACATCTCCTTGGGGCGCGGCGCCGCGATCTTAACAACCCCGCGATGCTCCGTCTAACGGGTGCGCTGTGAATCGACACCCCGGACTACCCCAGACGAGGGACGAATGATGCAGACGCGTTCCCATTCCCTGATGCTCGCCGGCACGGCGTTGGTCGCCCTTGCCGCCGCGGCGTGCGACCGCACGACCCAGCCGACCCCGGTGCTGAGCCGCGTCGAGGCCAATGACATGGCGCAGGAGCTCACGACCGATGTGGACCTGCTGTCGTCGAGCGTCACCTTCGAGCCGAGCGCCACGCCATTCAGCGCCGACGTCGATGGCTCGACGGCGGCGACGCCGGCGCTGTCGTCCACGTGCCCCACGGTGAGCCCTCTGCCGCCGGCGAACAGCGACGGCGACCGCGTGCCGGACTCGCTGCGCTTCGATTTCGCGGGTTGCTCCTTCACCGGCACGCGGTTCACGGTCGCGTTGAGCGGCACGATCGACATCCTTGACCCCACACCGACGACCACCGATCACGCCATCGAGTGGAAGTTCGGCGACTTCACCCGCAGTGTCACGCGTCTCGCCACCGGCGGCACCTTCTCCACCAAGCAGAACGGCATCCGCACGGTCACGGCATCTGCCGATGCGCTGACCCACAGCGAGCAGAACTTCGAGACAGTCTTCACGTATCCCGACAACTCGACCGCGACGCACGTGCGGAACTGGAACTCCACGTTCACCGCGGACGTGGCGGGATCGATTCAGCCCGATGCCCCGCTGCCCAGCGGCACCTGGAGCATCGACGGCACGTCCACCTGGACGCGCGGCGACCGCAGCTACGACCTGATCGTGAGCACGAATCCGGACCTGCATTACGATGCGACGTGCACGGTGCGGCCCAAGTTCGATAGCGGCACGTTGCACGTGCAGGTCACCCGGATGAACGGCACCGAGACGCAGCAGATGACGGTGACGATCGCCTTCACAGCCTGCGGGCAGTACACGGTGACGCGGTCGTAACACGGTCGGACAGTCGGACAGTCGGACGGTCGGACGGTAACCCCGTCCGACCGTCTCTTTTTGTGGTGACCGAGGGGGGTACAAAGACGCGGCTCTGGACGCCGGCGCTTTCTCTGTAAACCTTTCGCCGCATGTCCGAATCCGGTGCTACGTCGCGCCCTAAGGCCGACCGGTATGACCTGAAGCGGGCGCTCGCGACCCGGCTGCTGCGCGGCCAGCCGACGGCGCTCATGGTGCACGGCGTCCTGGGCGCCGCCGCTGTCGCGTTCCTCTGGGGCGCGGCCCCACGAACGCTCATCCTGGGTTGGGCAGGCGCGCTCGCGCTCGCCATCGCAGCCCGGGGGATCGGCTACCGGTTGATGATGCGCCGCCCCACCGCGCCGGACGCGGTCCTCCAGCGTCTGCGGCTGCTGATTGTTGGCACCGGGATCGCCTGGGGAGTCGGCGTGGCCCTGTTGACCAGCGATCTCACCGTCCCGCAGTGGGCGCTCCTCCTCACCGTGCTCGCGGGATTGGTGTCGCCCGCGATGACCACCCTCGATGCGGATCCCGTGTCGTTCCGGCTGTTTCTCGTCGCCACGCTTGGACCGCTGCCGGTCGCTGTCCTCTCCCGCGGCATGCTGCGCGAACACGTGTTCGCGGTGTTTCTGATCCCCGTGTTCGCCGCCTTCACCTGGCTGATCAATCGCCAGCTGCATGCGATGCTGGTGCGCCACCTGCTCGTCGCGAGCCGGCTGGCGGAGAGCGAGGAGCAAGCGCGACGCGCGACGGCGGCCAAGGCAGCCTTCCTCGCGAGCATGAGCCACGAGATCCGCACCCCGCTCAACGGCGTCATCGGGATGACGGAGCTGCTGTTGGACACCCCCCTTTCGACGACCCAGACCGAATACGCTGAAACGGTGCGCAAGTCGGCGGAGAGCCTGCTGCTCATCATCAACGACGTCCTCGACTACTCGAAGATCGAGGCCGGGGAGCTGCGGCTCGAGGCGGCGCCGTTCGACCTCGAGATCGCCCTGAAGGACGTCACCGACCTCGTGGGGGCGTCCGCGCGGGCGAAAGGCCTCGAGCTGGCGCTGCGGATCGCGCCGGGGACGCCCCGACACGTCGTCGGCGACGTCACGCGCCTGCGGCAGGTGCTGACGAACCTGGTCGGCAACGCCGTCAAGTTCACGCACGACGGGCACGTCCTCGTGGAGGTCGCCGCCGAGGGCCGCGACGACGGGGCGGTGCGCTGCCGTTTCGCCGTCGAGGATACCGGCATCGGCATCCCGGCGGAGAAACAGCGCCGCATCTTCGAGCGGTTCACCCAGGCGGACGCCTCGACCACCCGGCGCTACGGCGGCACTGGCCTGGGGCTCGCGATATCCAAGCAGCTGGTCGAGCGGATGGGCGGGCGCATCGCGGTCGAGAGCGTCCCGGGCCGCGGCTCGACGTTCAGCTTCACGCTGCAGTTGCCGGTGTCGGAGGAGATCGCGGCTCCCCTGGCCGGATCGCTCGACGGCCTGCGGGCGCTCATCGTGGACGACCGGGCGGTGAACCGTCGCATCCTCGCCGAGCAGCTCACGGGGTGGGGTGCGCGCTCGGATGCGGTCGCTTCCGTGGCGGAAGCGCTCGAGGCGCTGCGGAGCGCACGGCGAGCGAGCGACCCGTACATCATCGGCGTGCTCGACTATCAGCTGCCGGACGGCGACGGCCTCGCCCTCGCCCGGGAGCTGCGCGCGGACCACGGGTTCGACAATCTCGCGCTGGTGGTCGTCAGCTCAATCGGGGACCGGCCGGACGACGAGTCGGGCGGGGAGGTGGACGGCTGGCTGGTCAAGCCGGCGCGGCCGAGCGCGCTGTACAACGCCTTGGTGGATGCGCTGGCCCGACGCGGGACCGGGGTGGCGCGCGCCGCGCCGGTTCGCCGGACCAAGGCCCCCTCCGCGCGCCCGCGCCTTGCCGGCCGCGTGCTGGTGGCTGAGGACAACGTCGTGAACCAGAAGGTGATCGTCGCCCTGCTCGAGAAGCTCGGATGCCGCGCGGACCTGGCCTCGAACGGCCGCGAAGCCGTGGACCAGATCGAGCGGTTCCCGTATGACCTGGTCCTGATGGACTGCGAGATGCCGGAAATGGACGGCTTCGCGGCCACGGCGGAGATCCGGCGGCGGGAAGCGGGTACGGGGCGCCGGGTGCCGATCGTCGCGCTTACCGCCTATGCAATGACGGGCGATCGCGAGCGCTGCCTGGCCGCGGGGATGGACGAGTATCTCTCCAAGCCGGTCCGCGAGCCGGAGCTCACCGCCACGCTCGGCGCCATGCTGCCGATGGTGCCGGCGCCGCCCGAGCCGGTTCCCACCGCCTCCGCTCTCCCCGCCGTCCCCGCCGCCCCCATCCTGCTGGGCGACCTCGCCGGCGACCCGGACCTGATGCGCGAGATCGTCGATCTCTACCGCTCCAACGCGCCGGGGTGGGTCGCCGAGATCACGCAGGCGCTCGCGGCGCGCGACAGCTCCGCGCTGGCCCGCGCGGCGCACACGCTGCGCGGCGCGTTGAGTCACCTCGGTGTGCCCGCCGCGACGGAAGCCACCCGGGCGCTCGAGGAGGCCGGCCGCGCCGGGGATCTCGATCCGGCGCCGAAAGCCCTCGCCCGGCTCGAGACGGAGCTCCGCCACCTCGACGAGAGCCTCGCCGCCTTGCGCGTCCGCCTGGCGTGAAGATCCTCATCGCCGAAGACGAGCCGGTGTCGGCCCGGCTGCTCGAGGCCACGCTCAAGAATCTCGGCCACGAGGTGACCAAGACGGCCAACGGCAGCGATGCGTGGGACGCGTGGCTCCTCGCCCAGCCGCGCGTGGTGATCTCCGATTGGCAGATGCCGGAGCTGGAGGGCGTCGAGCTGTGCCGCCGGATCCGGGAGCGTCGCGGCGTTCGCTACACGTACTTCATCCTCCTCACCGCTCGCGGCGGGCGCGAGAGCTTCCTCACGGCGATGGACGCCGGCATTGACGACTTTCTCGCGAAACCGGTGGATCGCGAGGAGCTGGCGGCCCGCCTGACGGTGGCGGAGCGGATTCTCGGTCTCCGCGAGGAGCTGCATGCGCTCGAAGGGCTGTTACCGATCTGCTCGTACTGCAAGCGCATTCGCGACGCCGATGGCGGTTACGGTTCACTGGAGCGTTACATCGAGCAGCGGTCCGGGGCCGAGTTCAGCCATGGCATCTGCCCGGATTGTTACGAGAAGCATGTGCGACCGCAGCTCGAGCGGTGAGGGAAGGGGAGGGGGGTACAAAAACGAGGGCGGCTCGCGGCGGAACCGCCGGTCAACTCTCTCAGCCGATGGTCGGCTCTGCACTATTAATACCTCTCGCATCGTTCCATATATGACACCACATGCCACGCGACCGGCGGCCGGGACGACGGACGGCGCGGCCGGGGAAGTCCCGCGCCCGCGCCGATGAGCTGTCGAGGCTCCGCACCGCCATCGACTCCATCGACGAGGGCTTCCAAATCATCGGTTTCGACTGGCGCTACCTCTACGTGAGCGCGGGGGCGGCGCGGCACGGCCGCCGCGCACCGGAAGAGCTGCTCGGGCGGACGATGATGGAGTGCTACCCCGGCATCGAGCAGACCGAGATGTTCCGCACCCTCGAGCGCTGCATGAGCTCGCGACAGCCCGCGGTGATCGAAAACGAGTTCACCTACCCCGATGGCCAGGGCGGATGGTTCGAGGTGCGGGTCCAGCCGAGCGCCGAGGGCATCTCGGTCTTGTCGGTGGACGTCTCGGACCGCAAGCGCGCGGAGGACGCGCTGCGAACCAGTGAGGCTCACTACCGCACCATCCTGGAGCACATCGGCGACGCGGTGTTCATCACCACGCCCGATGGCCACTATCTCGATGTTAACCCCCAGGCCTGCGCGATGACGGGATACGACCGCGACGAGCTGCTTCGCCTCGGGGCGGTCGACACCTACCCGCTGGAGGAACGGGAGGCCGTTGCCGCCCGCGCCGCCGAGGTCGCTTCCGGACGCTCGATCGTTTTCGATCGGCGGTTGCTGCGCAAAGACGGCACGGTCATCATCGTCGAGATCAATGCGCGGCCGCTCCCCGACGGACGGTTGCTCGCCGCGATGCGGGACATTACCGAGCGGCGCAATTTGGAGAACCAGCTGCGACAAGCCCAAAAGATGGAAGCTGTCGGGCGGCTGGCGGGCGGGCTGGCTCACGACTTCAACAATGTGCTGACGGCGGTCTTCGGCTACGTCGACCTGCTCTCTGAGGAGCTCGCGCCGGGCAGTCACGCGCGCGAAGACGTGGAGGAGATCCGCCGGGCGGCGGAGCGGGCCGCGGCCCTCACCCGCCAATTGCTCGCGTTCAGCCGGCAACAGGTGCTCGACCCGATCGTACTGAGCGTCAACGATCTGATCCGGAACCTCGACAAAATGCTCCGGCGTCTCATTGGCGAAGACGTCGATCTGCGTCTCAACCTCGCCCCCGATGTCGGCAACGTGCGCGCGGACCCCGGGCAGCTCGAGCAAGTGATTGCGAACCTCGTAGTCAACGCCCGCGATGCGATGCCTGAGGGTGGGAAGCTGCTGATCGAGACGGTCAACGCGGATCTGACCGAACAGTACGCCGACATGCACCGGCCGGTCATCGCCGGAGCCTACGTCATGATCGCCGTGAGCGATACCGGGGTCGGGATGGATGAGGCGACGAAGGCCCGCATCTTCGAGCCGTTCTTCACGACGAAGGAGAAAGGTCGGGGGACCGGCCTGGGGCTCTCCACGGTCTACGGGATTGTCAAGCAGTCGGGCGGCTACATCTGGGCGTACAGCGAAGTCGGGCGGGGGACGACCTTCAAGATCTACCTGCCGCGCGTGGACGCGCTCGCGGTGCAGGTCGCGGCGCCGCGCGAGGCCGGGACCCTCGCGGGAAGCGAGACAGTGCTCCTCGCCGAGGATGACCCGATGCTCCGGCCCCTGGCCAAGACTCTTCTCCAGAAGCTCGGCTACACGGTGTTGGAGGCCGAAAACCCGGATCAGGCCGTTGCCCTCGCCGCCGCGCACCCGGCTCCGATCCACCTGCTCGTCGCGGACGTCGTCATGCCCGGAGCGAGCGGGCGCGAACTGGCGCGGCGTCTGGCGGCGTCGCGACCCGACATGAAGGTGCTGTACGTCTCGGGCTACACCGACGACGCGATCGTGCACCACGGCATGCTCGAGCCCGGACTCAATTTTCTCCAGAAGCCGTTCACGCCCGCCGCGCTCGCCCGCAAGGTGCGGGACGTGCTGGACTCGACATAACCCGGCGAAGGAGGAGGGCTAGGGCTCCCCGAGCACCCCTTGCACCGTCCGCACCAGGTCCTCGAGCTCGAAGGGCTTCGCCAGCGTCGCGGCCGCCCCCAGCAACTTCGCGTCCTGCCGCAAGTCCATCCGCCCGGAGGTGTCCCCGCCGGAGATCGCGATGATCCGCACCGCCGGGTATTCCTTGCGAATCTGCCGCACCGTTACGATGCCGTCCTGCCCAGGCATGAAAATGTCCGTGATGACGAGATCGGCACCCGTGTCCGCGAGCAACTGGAGGCCCGAGGCGCCGTCATCCGCTTCCAGCACCTCGTGCTCCATCCGCTCCAGGGCGCGACGGATCGCTCCGCGCACCGCCTCGTCGTCGTCGATCACGATGATCCGCGCCATCACCGCAACATACTCACCGTATCCGCCATCGCCACCGTCGCCCCCCGCAGGAATCCTTCCAGGTCCCGACGGTAGTCAGGGTTGCTGCGGTCCACCGCCGGCCAGGCCTTGAAGTCGTCCGGCTGGAACAAGCCCCCAATCAGGCCCATCACCCCCGCGAGGGGCGCGCCGGTGGGATTGTCGTACACGACGACGATCAGGTAGCGGCGGTTCGCCTCGAGGTGCGGACCGGGCCCCCAGAGACCGAGCAGCTCCCGACTCACTTCGCGGACGGTCCCGTCGGAATCGCGACGGGCGGTGACGCGCGCCAGGATCTCCCCAGTTCGCGCGTCCTCCACGCGGATCGACGCACCGTAGTCGTGCAGGTGCCCGCTCAAGATCAGGAGACGGCCGCTCACCGGCACGGTGAATTCGGCCACGCGCGTCGAGCCGCCCGGCGGCACATCGTAGCGGTTGGCGCCGCCCTCGCCCGGGTGAAAGTCGACGTCCGCCCAGAACGGCAGCACCGCCGCGGGCCGCGGTAACAGATTCGCCGGCAGCCACGTGATCGTGATCTTCATGTACACCGCCTCCAGGTCCTGATCGCTGTCGTTGTGCCACATGAAGTACGCCTGCAACCGGTGACCGGCCGGCAGCGGCACCCCGACCGACGGCGGCAGCCGGACGTCGCCGCTCTCCTCGCCGCCGCCGAGAATGCGGTGGGCTACCGGGTACACCAGTTCGCGCCGGTCGAGGTCGATCACCGCGTAGTGATGCAACAGGCGGCGCGACAGCTCATGGCCCGCGCCATCCACGACGCGAAGCTGGAAGCCCTGCAGCCAGGTGTCGGCCGGCCAGGTGACGAGGTCGGAGTGATCCTCGGCCCATCCGTCCATCATCATCATTTCGTGGTCGTGCCCACCCTCCATGGCCGCGGGCAAGCGGAACGGGCCGACGGTGATGGTCAGGGCGCGACGCGCGGGCTCGTACTGCACGCGGGTCTGGGGAAGGGAATCGCCGTGCGGGGCGGCGAGCGGCGCCGCCAAGAGCGGCAAGAGCAGGAGGTACACGGTGCGGCTCCGGGTGAAGGTCCGGAGCCACGTTGCGGCACAAGGGTCAAGCCGACATCAAGCCGGCGCCTTACTCCTTGGCGCGGTCGATGTACTCGCCGGTATTGGGATTGACGCGGACCTTCTCGCCGGTGGGGATGAACTCGGGGACGCTGATGGTGACGCCGTTGGAGAGCTTGGCCGGCTTGGTCGAGGAGGTCTTCGTCGCGCCGCGCATCACGGGCGACGTCTCCACGACCTGCAGCGTCAGCTGGTTGGGCAGGTCCACCGCCACCGGCTTGCCTTCGTAGAACTCGCCGATGATGACCATGCCGTCGGCCATCCACTGCGCGGCGTCGCCCAGCGCCTCGCCGTCCAACTCGACCTGCTCGTAATTCTCCACGTTCATGAAATGAAAGCTCTCGCCGGCCCGATACAGGAACTGCAGCTCGTGGGTTTCGAGGTGCGCCTCTTCGACCGTGTCGCTGGCGCGGAAGCGGTGCTCCACGGTGACGCCGCTCTTGAGCTTGCGCAGCTTGGCGTGCACCATCGCCCGGAGGTTGCCGGGGGTGTGGTGATGGAATTCGATGACGCGGCACGGCTCCCCTCCGAAGAGGATGGCCATCCCGCGGCGGATGTTCGTGGCGGCAATCGGCATTGGGCGGAACAATCTAAGCGGGCGGCCGCAGCCGCGGCACTCCCGCCCTCCCGTGACGGCGGGTACTTTGGGCGGGTCTTCGGGGAGCCGATGCTCGTCGCCCACGTCGCCCTTACGTTGATGCTCGCGCCCCAAGCCCAGGTGGCCGATACCGGCCACCTCGCGCCGCTCCCCGGCATGCCCGGACGTGACTCGGGCAACATCTACGCCGCCATCGGGGCCGGGATGCTCGACTCCGTCGCGCGCCGCGCGCTGCCGCTCGTGTACGTCCCGCTGGGCGGCGAGGCAAGCGTCGCGGTGATCGATCCGCACACCTACCGCGTGCTCCGGAAATTCGTGACGGGGGCGTTGCCGCAGCACGTCGTCCCCGCGTACGACCTGCGCACGCTCTGGGTCGCCAACGACCTCGGCAACACCCTGACGCCCATCGATCCGGAGAGCGGCCGCGCGGGGAAGGCGGTGCGCGTCGCCGATCCCTACAACCTCTACTTCACCCCGGACGGCCGCTACGCGGTGGTTGTCGCCGAGCGGCTGGAACGACTCGATTTCCGCGACCCGCATACGATGGCGCTCCACGACACGGTGCACGTCGATTGCGCCGGGGTCGATCACCTGGAATTCACCGCGGAGGGCCGCTACGCGCTCGCCACCTGCGAGTTCGCCGGGAAGCTGGTGAAGCTCGACGTCGAGACGCACCACGTCGTCGGGTACCTGATGCTCGACTCCGCGGGGCTCGGCGCCCATGGCGCGCCGCAGGACATCCGGTCGGCCCCCGACGGCTCAGTGTTCTTCGTCGCCGACATGCACAAGGACGGCGTCTACGTCGTGGACCCGTACGCCTTCCGCACGCTCGGCTTCGTCCCCACGGGCCGCGGCACTCACGGCATCTACCCCAGCCGCGACGGGCGCTACCTCTACGTCACGAACCGCGGCGCGCACACCCTGCGGGCGGCCCGGGGCGGCCGGGGCAGCGTCTCGGTCCTCGATCCCGTGACCCGGAAGGTGGTCGCCACCTGGCCGGTGCCCAGGGGCGGCAGCCCCGACATGGGCAACGTAAGTGCCGACGGCACGGAGCTCTGGGTATCGGGCCGCTTCGACCAGGAGGTGTACGTGTTCGACACCCGCAGCGGCCGGCTCACGCACCGCATCGCGGTGGGGCGCGGCCCCCACGGCCTCACCGTCTGGCCCCAGCCGGGCCGCTATTCCCTGGGGCACACGGGGAACATGCGCTGACCCGGGCTCGTGCCGTTCCAACTCCCCGGACGTGAACCGCGACCTCGGGGGAACCACGTTGGGACGGCACTCGTTAGATTACCGCCCGATCTTTTTGAGGAGCCACTCGATGTTGTTCGCCGGTTTGCTCACCGTCCTCGCGATGCCCTCGCGGGATTCCGTTCCCCAAATGCGCATGCGGATCGACTCGGCGCGCCACGAGGTCGTCGTCCTCGCCGGGCCGTTCCGGGTGCCGCCGTCGCCACCCGAGATGGACCACATGATGATGATGGACGGGTCCGACCACGACATGGATATGGACATGCCGCTCACGCCCGTGCAGACGTTTACGTGGCCGGTGACGGGCTGGATGCACGGGTTCAAGGTCGAGCTGCTCGACGGCGACGGGCGGGTGCTCCCACAGAGCCTCATGCACCACCTGATCGCGGTGAACTTCTCGCGCCGCCAATTCATCTATCCGGCGGTCGAGCGGCTGATGGGCGTGGGCGAGGAAAGCGACCACGACGTCAGCATCCCGAAGTCGATCGGCGTGCCCCTGGTGCCGGGGCAGGAGATCGGCGTGTACGTGATGTGGAACAACCAGACGGGCACGGAGCTTCCCGCCGTCTACTACCGGCTCACGCTGCGCTGGCTTCCCAAGAACCTGCAGCCGCGGCCCATCGACGCGCTCCCGATCTATATGGACACCGACCTACGCATCGGCGGCAGTAACACCTTCGCGGTGCCGCCGGGGCGCTTCAACAAGACGTTCGAGTTCGTGCCGCCCGTCTCTGGCCACCTGCTCGGCGTGAGCGGGCATCTGCACGACTACGGAGTTCTGGTACGGCTCGAAGATGTCGAGACGGGAAAGGTGCTCGTCACCGTCCCCGCCCGCCGCGACTCCACGGGCAAGGTCCTGGGCATGCCGCGGCGGCTGCTCGCGATCCGCGGCGAGGGCATCCGGCTCAAGGCCGGGCATCGCTACCGCGTGGTCGGGGTCTACGACAATACGACGGCCGACACGCTATTCGGCGTGATGGCGCACATGGTGGGCCTGTTCGCGCCCGACGACATGAAGCGCTGGCCCACGATCAATCCGGCCGACTCCAGCTACCAGAAGGATATCGCGGACCTGCGCGGCAAAGGTCCGTGAGCCGTATCGCCGGCAAGCTCGCGCTGATCACGGGCGCGAGCTCGGGCATCGGCGCGGCGTGCGCCCGCCGCTTCGCGGCCGACGGCGCGCACCTCGTCCTGTGGGCCCGCCGCGACGGGCGGCTCGAGCAGGTCGCCGCGGACCTCCGCGCGCGGCACGGCGTCACCGTGCGGACCGCGACGGTGGACGTGCGGGATCGCGAGGTCGTCAATCGCGCAGCCGACGCGCTCACCGCCGCCGGAGCGGTCCCCGACTTCCTCATCAACAACGCCGGTCTGGCAAGCGGTCTCTCCCGGGTGCAGGAGGGCGATCCCGAGGACTGGGACCGCATGATCGACACCAACGTGAAGGGGCTGCTCAACGTCTCGCGCGCGATCCTGCCGCAGCTGATCGCGCGTGGCCGCGGACACGTGGTCAACCTGGGGAGCACCGCCGGCCACCAGGTCTATCCGATGGGCAACGTCTACAACGCGACGAAATTCGCCGTCAAGGCGCTGACGGAGGGGATGAACCTCGACGTCGCCGGCACGCCGATCCGCGTGTCGGCGGTGGATCCCGGCTACGTCGAGACCGAGTTCTCCGAGGTGCGCTTTCACGGCGACAAGGAAAAGGCGCAGGGGGTGTATCAAGGCTTCACGCCGCTCTCGGCGGACGACGTCGCGGACGTGATTTCTTATGTCGTGAACCTGCCCGAGCACGTGAACATCCTCGACGTGATCGTCGTCCCCACGGCGCAGCGCAATATCTATGTGGTGGATCGTCAGGCGAACAGCACGAAGACGTCGTAGAGCGCGTGGGTCCAGGCGGTGACGCCGAACCCGCGCGTCACATACAGCGCGCTGAAAAACACTCCCGCCAGCAGCCGGTACACGAACGAGTACAGCGTCCAGTGGTCGCCGTAGGGGCCGATATAATGGAAGGCCGAGAAGATCGCCGCTCCGGCGAGCACCGCCATGACGGCGGTGGGGACTTCCTGCCAACCGAACAAACGGCGGCCGATCCAGACCAGGGCGCCCACGAGCAGCACCCGGAACAGCAGCTCCTCGTAGAGGCCGGCGCCCAGTGCCAGCATCAACCGCGTCGATCCCCCGAACTGCTCCAGCTGGCCGATGACGAGAGGCGCGGGCCGGCCCAGGAGACGGATCGTGGCGGCGGAGACCACGACCCCCGCCACGAGGGCGAGCGCGGCGGACTCCGCCAGCATCACCGCGAACCATTTCGGCTCGACGCGCCCGCGGCGCAGGTCGCGAGCCACGAGCCAGATGCCGAGGCCCGTCAGGCACGCCAGGAACAGCAGCGGCCCCCGGCTTCCCGCCAAAGAGATGAAGGGCCCCTCGAGGATGGCGTCCGCGCCGCTGCGCAGACTGCCGTGCGGCCCGACCGGCTGCAGCGCCGCCAGCACCTGGTAGCACACGAGCAGCGGCAGCGCGAACAGCAGGCTGTAGCGCGGCTCGCGGGTGATTCGCCAGTAGGCGCCCATGGCCCCCGAATCTAGCGCGGCCCGGACTGGAACGTTCGCCGCTCGGGGTGCGTAGGAACCGCGATGCTCGCGCTCCTCGCCGCCGCCGCCGCGCTCGCCATCCAGACCCCGCACGATTCGACTTCCGCCTACCTCGATCCCGGCGCCCGCGAGCTCGTCGCGCGGGCGCGGGCGCGGCGCCTGCTCGTGGACCGCTCCATCCGCGCCTACGACGTGACCGTGCGCGAGCGGATCGCCGTGGGCCTCCGCGCCCTGCGCCGGGACCGCATGGTGTACCGCCGCGAGCTGGCGCTGCACGTCTCCTGGCGCCGCGACACGGTCGGGGAGATCCGCGTGCTCGGCGCGCGCGAGGCGATCCCCATCGCCCTGCGCCGCGAGCAGATCCCCGAGGATCTCGCCGCCGACGCGCCGGACCTCGCCTTCGATCCCGGGAACGACCGCGTCCGCTACGCCCGCGGGGACTCCGGCGACGTCCGCCACCCTCTCGCCGTGGGGAGCGAGGCCGACTACCGGTTTGCCTCGGGCGACACCACGGACATCAGCTTCCCCGACGGTCGCACGCTGCGCGTGTACGAGCTCAGGGTGCTGCCGCGTCGGTCCGATTACCGGCTGATGTCGGGATCGCTGTGGATCGAGGGCGAGGGGTTCGGCGTCGTGCGGTTGCTGTTCCGGCCGGCCCGGCCGTTCGACATGGCGACCGACGCGGACAGCGGCGATCACGTCCCGGGGTTCATCAAGCCGCTCCGCGCCGAGATCCGGTATGTCACGATCGAGTACGCGCAGTGGAGCAAGCACTGGTGGCTGCCGCGCGAGTTCGCCATGGACGGCGTCGCCACCGTGGCGTTCGCCGAGGTGCCGGTGCGGTTCGAGCGCTTTTACGAGGACTACGACGTGATCGGCGACAGCGCTCCGCCGCCGCTCCCCGAGCCCGCGCCGCGCGATTCGGCGCGTGCCCGCTGCGAGCGCCTGGGCGCGAACGTCCACTGCAGCTGCCGCCGCGGGCGCTGCCAGGCGTTCACCGTCGTGATCCCCCCGGATAGCGCCGCCCTCATCGCCAGCGCCGAGCTGCCGCCGCGGCTCATCCTCGGGGACACCGACTCCATGGTGACCGCGGGCGAGCTGCGGGAGCTGGGCCAGCGGCTGGGCGCCATCCCCGAAACGCCGTGGGCGTTCCGGGTGCCACGGCCGCAGTGGGGGCTGGCGCGCTACAACCGGATCGAGGGGCTGTCGCTTGGCGCCCGCGTCACGGCGGATCTGGGGCGGCTGGCGATCGCGGGCACGGGACGACTGGGGCTCGCGAATCTCGAGCCCGACGCCGAGCTCGCGCTCAAGCGGGAGACCGGCGGAGGACGCTGGCGGCTCGCGGGCTACTACCGTCTCGCCGCCGCCGACGCGAGCACCCGGCCGCTCGGTGTCGGCAACTCGCTCGCGAGTCTGTTCCTCGGTCGCGACGACGGCGAGTACTTCCGCGCCTCCGGCGTCGAGCTCACGGCCGCTCCAGCCGCGACGCACGCTCAGAATTTGGAAGTCCGGCTCTCCGCCGAGCGACAGCGCGCGGTGGACAAGGAGACCGACTTCAGCGTGCCGCACGCGTTCCACCATGACCACGTGTTCCGACCCAACATCACCGCGCAGGCCGCCGACCAGCTGGGTATCGCGGCGACGGTCCGCGGCTCGCGCCGTCTCGGCAACGACGCGGCGACGCTCGGCGCCGAGCTGACGCTCGACGGCGGCGCCGGGACGTTCGGGTTCGCGCGGACGGCGCTGGCGCTGCGGGCCACGGCGCCGCTGCCGCCCGCGCTCGCGCTCGGCGTCGAGGTCGCGGGCGGGACCTCCACCGGGCAGGTGCCGGTGCAGAGTCGCTGGTTCCTGGGCGGGGCGGCTACGCTGCGCGGCTACCCCGGCGGGGTCGCGAGCGGCGAGGCGTTCTGGCGCGCCCGCGCCGAGGTCGCGAACGCGTTCCCGGGCGCGCGTCTCGCTCTGTTCACCGACGTGGGGCGCGCCGGTCCCCGGGATCGTCTGTCGCTCGCGGGCCCGCTGTGGTCGGTTGGGGTGGGAGCGAGCTTCCTCGA
>WNGI01000654.1_pt1 | contig 26688 bp, 27 predicted proteins | sample 5400621 | NCBI WGS metagenome assembly WNGI01 (sample SAMN13153374, study PRJNA577476) | soil metagenome | isolation source: 20 cm soil or saprolite under Garry oak tree replicate 1 | place: USA:California | collected 2016-06-15 | reverse complement strand
GCCGCGGCATGCTCCACCACCTCATCCAGCGTGGCCTGGCCGTCCAGACGGCCGAGGGTGAACGCGAAGCCCGAGCTTGTCGTCGCCAGCGCCTTGAATCCGAGCGCCGCCAGTACTCGGGCAGAGCCCACATCCCACGGATTTGGAATGACGAAGGCCTTGCCGGCGTGCAATGCCCGAAACTCGAGCGCTTTCTTGTCCTGTCGGTCCACGGCCTTACCTTAGCGGCGAAGCTGCGGGGCCTGTGGCGGTGAGGTCGCCACGGCGGTAAGGCGCACATCGCGCTGCGATGCCTCGCTCGCGGCGAAGGCCAGCAGACGCTCGCCCTCCTCCGCGACCGCCAACCGATCGGTCTTCGACAGGCGCCGTAGGGGCTCGATCGTCAGTGTTGCGGCATCGCGTCCCCGCTTGATCGTCCAGGTCGCCTGGACGAAGCCATCGACGAGAAGCGTCCCGGTAAAGATCACATAGCGGTAGGCGTGGTCGATGACGCGGGTGCGGTCATCGTGACCGATTAGCAGGTTGTCGTACTCGGGGAGGAACTGCGGTGGCGCCGGCGTGTCCGGATCGGGCAGGGGGCCATCCGGCACGTCGAAGAGCTCGCGGCCGCGCTCGTCCTGAAACGTTCGAAGCCCGGGGCGCAGCCGCTCAACGATGGCTCGGAGTCCGGTCAACCCCGACCACGCGGAAACGTCGGCAATGCTGGCCGGCCCGAACGCTCCCAGGTAGCGTCTGACCAATTTCTCGAGGGACCCCTTGGCCGCGGGCGGCCGTCCGAGCCAGTGCTCGGCCGACGTCCAGGTCGGCTGACCGCTCTTGCCCCAGATACCGCGTGGCGGCACCTGGACGATCGGGACCAGGTGACGAATCACATAGGCGAGTGATGTCGGGTCCCGGTCCGGCCACCGCTGCTGCAGCAGTTTGCCGAGCTCCGAAAACGTTCGCGGTTTGTCTTGTAGCAGCACACGGGCCGCTGCGACCACCGAGCTCATGTCCACGCCAACCAGGTTGCGACCGAACGGCGAGGTCTTCAGGGTGCGTTCCAGGGTCGTGGGAAACAGGGGATACAGCGCAAGGCAATCACGGGCGGTCACCAGGTGGATCGTGTTGCGCAGCAGACCGAGCCGCACCGCGCGGCGCTTGCTGATCAAGTCGGCCAGCTCGCTCGGTTGGAATCCTTCGAGCCGCGTCCAGAGTCCAACATACGGTGAATTCGGCACCTGGGCCTGCATCCCTACGAGGTGCTCGATCTCCTCAGCGGCGGATGCGTTCCGGCGGCGAAGTAAGTGCTGTCGCTCGAGGAGGGCGCGGTTGAGCGCCCGCTGGGTGAGAACGGTTGCCGACCGGCGCGATGGTGTCAACGGACCGAGCGGCGGTGCGTGAGGGCGCCGTCGACGATGGCACCGACGACCAGGATGGCAACCACCACGGCGACCTGCGCCAGCGGCGTGATGGCGATGCCGACCAGGGCGGTTGGCAGCACCAGGACGGCGATGGCCAGTCGGACACTGATGGGGCCGCTGTGCAAAAACCAGCGGAACAGCACCAGGCCGATCGCATAAGCGGCCACGCCGGTGGCCAGAAATAACGCCGTCGACAGTGCGGCCGGCTCGTTGTACGCGACCACCGCCAGCTTCATTCCGGCGGCCACGACCACAATGCCGCCGAGGACAGGGAGGAAGATGTAGCCGAACGCCTGCACCGCCAGCCACGGTCGCCGCTCTTCGGGCGCCCGCTCCATCGCCTCCGCGGCGCCCTCCTCATCGCCGTTGAAGTAGAGCCACCAGAGTGAAGCGGCCAGCGCCAGGCCCAGGAGGGCCGTGAGGATCCGGCCAGTGGGCAGCGCGGCAGTGCCGAGCCCGATACCCACCGCGACAACGGATTCGCCGATGGCGATCAACAGGATCAGACCGTGACGCTCGACGAAGTGGCCGACGCGGATGCGGAAGCCGCCGATCTTGCTGAGGTACGGCGTAGCCCAGTGGAGCACGAAGCTGGCGACGAACAGCGTCCAGCGAAAGCCACCGTTGGTGAAGCCTGCGGCAAGCAGAAGGACCGCGGTAACGATGTTGGAGGGACCGAGGATGGTGAGCGCCTGGATGGCTGTCTGCTGCGAGGTCCGCATGAAGACGCTGGTGTGCACGAGCGTGACCATCACGTAACCGACCCCGAAGGCGATCCCGCCGGCGCCGAACGCCGTTGGGATCGCGAGCGCGATGAGAAGGAATCCGCTCATCCCAACCAGCAAGAGCAAACGGACGCCGAGCTCGCGTGGGGGAACCGCGTTGGTCAGCCAGGCGTAGCCCCCGTACATCCACCAGACGTTGCCGAAGATCACCATGGTCTGAAGGAGGCCGATGAGGGTCGGCTCGCGGGCGAGCAGGCTCGTGAGCTGCGTGATCGTGAAGACGAACACGAGGTCGAAGAACAGCTCGAGCGCGCTGACGCGTGGTTGGGCCGACTCTGCAGAATAGGAGGTCGGAATGGCCGGATTCACTGACCCGGAGATTACCTTCCTGCTCGAGGATGAGCGGGAAGCCGAACGGCGGTTCGTCGCTGAAGCCGCCAGCGAACCCGATTTTCCTCGCGGTTGGTCGGCGGCGCTGCTCATGGCCCACATCGCCAGCTGGCGTACCCGCCTCCGCGATTCCCTGATCGAGGCCAGCCGTGGGCTGCCGGTTTCCGGGCCGCCCTCCGATATCGATGTCTACAACGCCGCCGAGCTGGCCCGCAACGCGCGGATCTCTCTCGAAGCCGCGGCGAGCGAAGCGGACACGCGGCTCGGTGACTTGCTGGATCTCTGGGCATCGTTCGGAAACCGGCCGTTCGCCTGGTTCACCGCGAAGACCGCCGGCGAGGCACTCCTTCGGAACAGCTACATTCATCCGCGACGCCATCTCGCCGAGCACTATGTGGAACGCGGCGACCGATCACGTGGGGGTCAAATCAAGGACGAAACGATGGCCGCACTTCGCCGCATCGGCGCGCCCGAGAGTGTGACCAGCGTCTGGAGTTAGGCGGGCCCGGCGTCGATCCGGGCCCGCTCCGTCCGATCATTCGGTGAAGGCGAAGCACTCCATGAGGTTGCCGATCTCGGAGCGCCCGTCCCGTGGCGGTGCCGGTGGCCCGGTGGAGGCACCGGGCGCGGCCGCTTGGTAATTCCCGCCGACCGGGGTGGCCCCGTCGAACTGATGGTTGACAGAGGCGAGGGTCGGGAGCCCGAAGTTGGTCTCGATGAACTTGAGGATCGAGGTGTGCTCATAGAGCCGGCCTTCGAGGTGTCGCGGCTTGGCCCACGGCGAGATCACCCAGGTCGGGACCCGGATGCCCAGGCCGAAGGCGTCCAGCTGGGGTGGGCGGACATGATCGAAGTAGCCGCCGGCCTCATCGTAGGTCAGGATGTAGGCCGAGCTTGACCACGCGGACGATTGCCGCAGCGCTGTGATCAGCTGCTGCTGGATCCCCATGCCGACCGAGATGTCGGCCGGAGGATGCTCATCCCAACCGCGCGCGAAGCTGGGAATGATGAAGGAGACCTGTGGCAGGCGGCCCAGGTCCAGGTCGTTGAGATACTCGCCCTTGCTGCCCCGCGTGCGCCGGTCGTTCGCCCATCGCTTCCAGAAGACGAAGACGTTATCCGTATTGCCGAAGGGAACGCTGTCCCAGCCGATGTTGTAGACCTTCCAGGTCACGCCCGCCGCCTCGAGCAGGTCGAGGATGATCGGGTAGTCGAAGACGCCGAAACCCCAGATGCCGTTGGTGGTGATGCCCCCGGAGGTGCCGGACGCGAGATAGAAGCGGTTTGGCCAGGTGGGGCCAAGCTGCGAACAAAAATAGTTGGCGCAGAGCGTCGAGGTGTCGAACAGGCTGTAGTAGAAGGCGAGGTCGTCCGCGGTGTAGTAGCCGAGACAGTTGAGGCCGTCGGTGGTGTAGAAGCCGTCCATCTTGCCGGAGTCCCACTCGCCGTGGGTTGCGTTCCAGGAGTGTCCGATGTCGGGCGTCGCGAGGCTGGCGAAATGGTAGGGGCTGACGGAGCCGCCCTGGCCATCCGGCTGCGAATAGCCGCGCGGCACGCCGAAGCTTCCGGCGAAGCGGGCGAATCCGTAGTAGTGGTCGAAGGAGCGGTTCTCCTGCATATCGACGATCACGTGCTTGATCGGCGTTCCGGGTTTGGTCGACGCCATGGCTTCCAGCACGCCAGACCACGGCGCCGTAAGCCCGGCAAGACCGAGCGCGCCCGCCCCCTTGAGTAGCGTCCTGCGTCCGATTGGCTGATCGAGTCTGAGCTCGTCCATGTTCCCTCCCTTGGGTTATGACCTGACGGCAGTCTATGGTTACTGGATGGCAAACCAGCGCCGCTATCGCCTGCGCTGGGTTGACGTGTTCACGGAGCGACCGCTGCTCGGCAATCCGCTGGCTGTCGTGTTAGAGGCCGAAGGGCTCAGCGATATCGAGATGCAGGCGATCGCGAGAGAGACCAACCTCTCGGAAACGACGTTCGTCCTTCCGCCGCAGACGCGGGGGCACGCCGCGAAGGTCAGGATCTTCACCCCGCACGTCGAGCTGCCGTTTGCCGGCCATCCCACGGTCGGCACGGGGTGGGTGCTGATCGATGAGGGACTGGTCGGGTCAGATGCCGCGGCGTTCACGCTGGAAGAAGGCGTCGGCCCGATATCGGTGCGGATCGATCGGGGTGGGACATCACTCGTTCTCTGGATGTCGCATCCGCCGGTCAAGTTTGGCGAGGTGATCGAGGAGCGAGAGGAAATGGCGGCCGCCCTCGGCCTCACGGCCGCCGACCTGCAGCCGAACGTACCCGTGCAGGTCGCCAGCACGGGCGCGCCCTTCGTCTACGTGGCGCTCAAAGACGCCGCCTCCGTCGATCGCGCCGTTTCCAGAGGCGATGCCTTGACGTTCGTCCTGGGTCCGCACGGATCGCCACCCGTCTTCCTATTCGCGGCGGTGGCTTCCAACCGGTTGTACAGCCGTATGTTTGGGACCCATAGCGCGACGGGCATCGCGGAAGACCCGGCCACCGGCTCGGCGAGCGGACCGTTGGGGGCCATGGCGGTCCGGTACGGCCTGGTCCCTCGAGCCGCTCAGGTCGCGGTCATCAGCGAGCAGGGGACCAAGATGGGACGGCAGAGCGTCATTCATATCGCGCTCGAATATGCAACTGGCGCCGAGCTGCCGAGCCGGATCGAGGTCGGTGGCTCGGTGATCCCTGTGATGACGGCGGAGTTGTCGGTCAGCGGGAGCGCGGTTTCCGGACGCGCGCGCTGAGGCGAGCGCCCGACTCGACCACATCGAGCGCGCGGTTGGTCAGCTCCACGAGGCCAGGGCGACCGTTGCTGCGCATCCACTCGAGAGTGGCCTCGAACACAGCGCCGATGATCACCCGGGCCGTGACGCGTAGCTCGAAGTCATCGGGGCGGCGACCGGTCCGCTCCGCCAGTAACTTCGCGATCAGCACCTGGGTCCGCTCGACTTCGTCCCAGATCCGCGCCCGCAGTTCCGGCACCTCCAAGAACAGGCGACCGCGAGCGAGGATCATCTGCTCATCACGCTCGAACGTCGCCGCCAGCCCTTCCAACACCTGTCGGACACCGGCATTCACCGGCTCATCCTTCGGGCGCTCGAGGAACATCCGGATGGCCACCGGATCGTAGGCGTCGTAGAGGACGACGTCCTCCTTGGTCGGGAAGTAATTGAAGAACGTGCTCGGTGAGATCTCAGCGGCGGCGGCGATCTGCTCGACGGTCGTGGCCTCGTAGCCCTGCTTTCCGAAGAGGCGCAATGCCGTGCGCTGGATCGACTCCCGCGTCTTCTGTTTCTTCCGCTCGCGCAGACCACCGGTCTTAGTGCCTCCCCCGCTTGCGGGGGAGGGCAGGGTGGGGGCCGTCTTTGCGGACGCCATCGTCACGCGGCCTCGGAAGCGATGGGGGAGACGCGTGCGGGCAGGAAGATCGCGATGGCGATCGCTGTCGCCAGAACCAGCCCGGCACTGACCAGCATGACCTCGGCCATCCCGTTTGTGTAGGCCTCGTTGGCAGCGCGGACCACAGCGGAGCGAGCCGGTGGTGGCAGCTGCCCGGCGACCGCGTGGGCGCCGGCCAGGCTGCCGAGCGTCACCTCGCGAGCCTGGGACGGCAACGCGGCCACGTGTGGTCCGAGCTGTGCCTGGTACACGTTGTTCAGGATGCTGCCAAGGATCGCCACGCCGAAGGTCGCGGCGATTTGTTGCAGCGCCCGGGTCAGGGCCGAACCCGCGCCGGTCTGCGAAGGCGGGAGTGTGGCGAGGATGACGTCGAGGGTCGTGGGCAGGGCGATCCCGATGCCGATGCCGATGAGCAACAGGGCAGCCCCGACCGCGCCGTACCCGGCGTCGGCGCCGATCTGGGAGAAGCCCAACAGCGCGGCGGCGGTCGAGGCCAACCCGGCCGACACGGCGACCCGGGCGCCGAACCTCGCCGCCATGACGTTGCCGATCCCGGCGCCGACGATCACGCCGCCGATGAGCGGCAGGAGCTTGATCCCGGTCGCCTGGGCGTCGTTGCCCAGGACGATCTGGATGTAGGGGGTGAGGATGAACATCACACCGAAGAGGCCGAACCCGGTGACGACGAACGCCATCGTCGCCCAGGTGAAGCCACGGTTGCGGAAGTTGCGGAGGTCGACGAAGGGTGACGGTTGGCGGAGGTCCCAGACGACAAACGCGGTGAGGACCACTGCCCCACCGATGATGCCGGCCAGCACCCGCGCGTCGGCCCAACCGTGGATCGGCTGCTCGATGACGCCGTAGACCAGCGCGGTGACGCCGACGACTGCGAGCAGTCCGCCGACCCAGTCGAAGGCTCGGGGATGCGGGTCCTTGCCCTCGGGCACGAGAAACCAGATGCCGACCAGGGCGATGACGACGACGGGCGCGTTGATCAGGAACACAGATCCCCAGGCGTAGTGGGTCAGCAACCAGCCGGCGACCAGCGGGCCCAGGGGCAGGCCGAGGAAGGTACCGGCCGCTGCGGCGCCGATGGCGCGTGGACGTTCGTCGGCCGTGAACATGCTGGGCAGGATCGAGAGCGAGAGGGGCAGGATCAGCGCCGCGCCGACTCCCATCAACGCCCGCATCGCGATCAAGGCGGTTGCGGTCGTCGCCTGGCTCGCGATCACCGACGAGACCCCGAAGATGGCAAGCCCGACGAGAAGCCAGCGCTTGCGGCCGTAGCGGTCGCCCAGGACGCCGCCGGGCAGCAAGAGACCGCCGAGCGTCAACGTATAGGCGGCCGCGATCCATTGCAGATCGCTGGTCGTCGCGCCCAGCTTCGAGGAGAGAGTGGGAAGCGCGGTGATCAGCACCGTCGAGTCGAGGCCGATGACGAGGCCGCTCACGACCAGGGCGGCGAGCGCCCACCAGCGACCGGCGCGTCCCTCATTCATGCTGAGCCTAGTAAACTTGGAGTGACTCCAAAAATCAAGTTACCGTACAAACTTGTTGCAAGCTAGGATTGCGCCATGAGCCCGATGACGGTGCCCAAGCCGAGCGAGCAGGCGAAAGCCGCCTTTCAGAAGCTGGTGCCGCCGGACCCGAAGGTGACGACCCGTCCGATGTTCGGCAACCTGGCGGGCTTCGTCAACGGCAACATGTTCTGTGGACTGTTCGGCGAGGACCTCTTCGTGCGGGTGTCCGAGGACGACCAGGCGAAAGTCCGCAAGCAGGGTGGCCGCCCCTTCGAGGTGATGCCGGGCCGGGCGATGACGGGCTACGTGATGGTGCCGGCCGGCTGGCAGAAGAAGCCCGAAGCGACCCGCGCCTGGATCGTCACGGCACTCACGTGGTCACGTGCGCTACCGGCAAAAGCCAAGGCGAAGGCTAAGAAGAAGAAGTAAGGGGAGCCTCAGGCAGGTCGGAGCCAGCCGAGGGGGATCTTGCGCGACGTCTTTAAGGGGTAGTTGGCATACCCCTTCGAGGTGGCAACCACCGTATGCCATATCCGGTCGTAGTCCGCCGGGTTCGTGATCTCCTGCATGCGGACCTTCAGGACGTCGTCGTTCACCTGGACGGTCACGGCCGGATTCGCCACCATGTTGAGCCACCACTGCGGGTGGGCGTCGGCGCCGTTGGCCGACCCGATGACTACCCAGCCATCCCCTTCGCGAACGGCGCCGAGTTGCACGGAATGAGGCTTCCCACTCTTGCGGCCAACCGTCGTCAGCAGCACCTGCTGCATCTTTCCCATCTTGCGGACCAGGCCACGCCGGTACATGAAGCCTTGAGCGGCGCTGAGGGTGCGAAGCATCCGGCCCATGAACTGACACAGTAGCACGGAGAATAGGCGAGTGAACCCGATGGCCTGGTTTCAAGGTCTCGACGGGACGACCCTGGTGGTGGCGATCTCCGTGCTGATGTTCATCGAGGAAACGGGCGTCCCCTTGCCCTTTGCACCGGGCGACCTGGTGCTCGCCATCGCAGGCATTGCGGTTGCCGGCGGCCGAGTGAATCCCGTTCTTCTCGTGGTCGCGGTGTCGTTCAGCATCACCGTCGGCGCCATCATTGGCCGGGCGGCGGCGGAACTCCTCGGCTGGGACCGGTTGATGCGGATCGCCCAGCCGCTTCACGCGCGCGGTGCTTTGGAGCGGGCCGCCGGGTTGTTGCAGCGAGGCGGTTGGCGCACCGTCTTCACGGCTCGACTCATCCCCGGGTTGCGCGTCTACACGACGCAGGTTGCGGGGGTGAGCCGCGTGCCCTTCCGGACCTTTGTCGCCGGTCTGCTGCCGGCGAACGCGGTCTACATCGCGGCGTTTGTCGGACTGGGCGCCGCGTTCGGCCGTCCCATCCTCGCCTTCATTCAGCTCGCGGAGCATCAGTTCCTGCTCGCGCTCCTGATCCTCATTCCCGTGGTCGGCGCGTTCTTACTGACACGAGCCCCCGCGCGGCGAATCCTGGCTTCGTTGGAGGCGGCCGGTTGGACCGGTCCGCTCCGATTCAGCCTCGACTCGGTCGGCGTCGTACTCATCCTCGCCTGCCTCGGCCTGAACTTCGCCGGGCATGCGGTCGCCGTCACGCTGGGCTTGCCGCTCTTTCTCGATTCGGTTGGGACGGTACTCGCCGGCGTCGTCGCCGGCCCATGGGTGGGGGGCAGTGTCGGCTTCATCAGCAACCTCGTCAGTTCCAACACCGTCGATCCGATCGCGGCACCGTACGGCGTCGTCTCCTTCGCGGTGGGCTTCGCCGCCGGGCTGGCACGCTACCTCAACTGGCAGAAACGAGGGACCGGCTGGCTGGCACTGTGGCTCGTCACGGTCGCGATCGCCTCGCTCGTTTCGACGCCGCTCAACTTCTTGATCAACGGCGGCAAAAGCAGCGTGGCGTTCGGCGACTCGATCTATGCGGCCCTGACCAGCGCGCATCTTCCGCGGATCATCGCGGCATTCGTCGGTGAGGTCGCCGTCGACCTGCCGGACAAACTGCTGACGGTCGTCGCGGCCCTCCTCATCGCGCAGGGCCTGCAGCAACGTCCGACGACCGCAGCCCCGGCCGACCTCGACCTCGGCGAGGCGTTCACGTTCGTCATTCGATCGGACCGGTGGGTCCGCAAGCTGCTTGCCGGCGCCGCATGTCTTCTCTTCATCTGGCTCATCGTGCCGTTCTTGCTACTCGTTGGCTACATCGTGGAGATCGCGCGCCGAGTGCGCTCCGGCGCTCACGAGCTACCGCCATGGGACCATCCCTGGCGGAATATCAAGGATGGCTTCAAAGTCCTCGCCGCTCTCTTCATCTGGACCTTGCCGAGCGCCCTGCTCGGCATCCCAGCGGCGATTGTCGACGCGGCTGTCAACGAAGGCTCGCGGCAGGCGCTCGGCGGGTCGATCAGCGCGGTGGCGGGGATCGTGGCCGCGCTCGGCAGCGTGTGGGGGCTGATGGTGGTGCTGCTGGAGCCCGCCATCATCAGCCAGTACATGGACCGCGGATTTCGGGGTGCGCTGAACGTCGCGGCCGTGATCCGGCGGGTGCGAGTGAACCTGGCGCTGAGCATCGTAGTCGGAGCGCTCGTTGTCGTGCTGTCGACGATCGGCTTGATCGGTCTGGCCGCGCTCGCGATCGGGGTGCTGGTGACGTTCCCCTACGCGAGCTACGTCGGCGCCTACCTCATCGGCCGGTACGCCCACCTGACCGGGCCACCCACGCTACGGACCGAAGCGGTAGATCGCTGAGCTATCTGACAGATAGAGTGCGTGATCCGGCCCTTCCTTGACGTCGAGCTGGCAGCGCGGTCCGTCGAAGAGCGGCCGCGTCCCGTCGGATGACATGACCTTGAGACGCGCCTCGCTGTAACTGCAGAAGACGAAGGTGCCCTGATAGCCGGTCAGGCCTTTCTGGCTCACGAACGTCGCGCCGGTTGGGACGACGTCCTCGGATCCGCTCTGCCAGGCGGGCAGCGTGCCGGCGCAGCGCAAACCCTGCAGATGACGGCCATCGCCGTAGCAGGTCGGCCACTGGTAATTGCCGCCCCGGACCACCCGGTCAACCTCATCCCAGCCGCTGCCCGGCGTTCCCGCGTCGCCGGATGGCCCGTTGTCGGTGACCATCAGCGTGCCGTCCGACGAGAAGGCGAGGCCGAACGGATTGCGCAGGCCGATCGCCCAGACGGGGTTGCCCGAGCCGAACGGGTTGTCGCCGGGAACGGTGCCATCGGCGTTGTAGCGGAGGACCTTGCCGCGGAGGCTCGAGGTGTTCTGCGCCTCGGCCGCCATATGATTCTCGCCCAGGGTGACATAGAGCTTGCCGTCCGAGCCGAAGGCGATCCGGCCGCCCTTGTGGCAGCAGTCTGGTCCGGCGGGCAAATTCTCGACGATGGTCGTCACGTTGACGCCCGCCCCACCACGGTCCAGCCAGCGCACGACCCGTTGGCGCGTGAGATCGTCGGCGCGGCTGTAGAAGGCATAGACGAAGTGGTCTTTGTCGAATGTCGGGCTGAGAGCCAGGCCGAGCAGGCCGCGCTCTCCGTCCATCGATGTCGAGACGGTGGCGAAGGTACGCCGCGTCGTGCCGTCGAACGTCCGGATCGTGCCCGAGCGCTCGGCGTAGAAGAGCCGTTTGTCCGGGGCCCAGGCGAGCGCCGTGGCCGTATCGGCGGCGGTGTAGGTGGTCAGCCGTGGTGTGGGCTGCGGCGACGCGGCCCGGCTGGCGCTTGGGGTCGCGCTTGGCGCGGATGTTGTGCAAGCGGAGAGCGATAAGGCCGCCAGCACGGCGGCCACGCGCGGCAGCATGCGGTGAGCTTACCGGCCCTGAGCGTTGAGTTCCACACGGCGCGGCGGATCAGCCCCGGCGCGGGTACACGTGATGGAGGCGACCAGGCAGGCGAACTCGAGCGCGGCACCGAGCTCGTCATGGTCGAGATGCAGGTCTCGGTTCAGCCGGTCGTGGTCGGAGAGCCAGGCGAGCAAGGCGGCACCGAACGCGTCGCCGGCGCCGATCGTGTCGACTACCTTGACGGCGGGAGCCGCGACGCGCACCTCGGTGTCGGCTCTGACGCCGAAGGCACCGTCGGCCCCAAGCGTCACCACCACGAGTTGCGGGCCCCGGGCGAGCAGCGCGCGCGCCGCGGATTGAAGGTCCATCCCGGGACAGAGCCAGGTCACGTCGGCATCGCTCGCCTTGACGATCGTGCTCTGGGCGATGATGCCGTCGAGTCGGGCGCGGTAGCCCCCATCCTGGGGAAGGGCGGATGGGCGGAGGTTCGGGTCGACCATCACCAGGACATTCGTGTGCTCTCGCTCGACCAGGCCGGCGATCGTCGTTGCCACCGGTTCGAACACCAGGCCGAGCGTGCCGACGTGCAGCGCCTGGACATCGGGCGAGAGCGAAGCGGGCACCATTTGCGGCGTCAGATTCGGTGCGGAGGTCCCGTCGACGACGAATCGGTAGGCAGCGTGGCCATCGCGGTCGACGTCGGCCATCGCCGTGGTCGTCGGCTCGGGACCAAAGCTGGTGAGGGAGAGGTCGGCACCGTCGGCCTCGAGGAGGTCGCGAAGCTGCCGGCCGTGGGCATCGGTCGACAGGCGGCCGAGAAATTGTGTGGGAATGCCAAGCCGTGCGAGCGCACGTGCCGTCGTGAAGGGCCCGCCGCCGGGGGTCTCTCGCTGTCGACCGTCGGCGGAGGGCACTAGGTCGATCAGCGCCTCGCCGCAGACGACGATCACGGCGTGATCTCGCCGGAGCCTCGCTCGATCAGGCGCGTTGGAATGACCCGATGCACCGTCGGTGTCCGGTCGCCGTCGAGCCTGAAGAAGAGCAGCTCGGCCGCCGTCCGTCCCATCGCCGCTGGATCTTGGGCGACGACTGTGATCCCGGGGTCGAGCAGATCCGCAAGGAGGATGTCGTCGAAGCCGACCAGCGCGACCTGGTGATGAAGCCCGCGGCGCCGCAATGCGCGGCATGCGCCGATGGTCAGCAGGTTCTGCGCGGCAAAGATGGCGGTCGGGGCAGGGCGCTGTGCGAGCAGCTCCATGACCTCCGCCTCGGCGTGTTCAATGCCGCGGAGGTCCAGCCGCACCAGGCCCGGATCGAGAGTGAGGTTCCGGGCCTCGAGTTCTTCGCGATAACCCTGGTAGCGCAGGGCGGCCGTCTGAATGCTCTGCAGGTCGACCAGGCAGGCGATTCGTTGATGGCCGTGCTCGACCAGGTGCCGGACGCCGCGCCGCGCGCCTCCCAGATTGTCGGTCAGCACGGTGTCCGCGTCGAGGAACGCCGGTGGCCGGTCGACGAACACGATCGGGGTTCCTGCCTTGCGCTCGTTCAAGAGATAGCTGTGGTCGTGGCTGGCGGGCATGATCACCAGGCCGTCCACGCGCCGCGAGGCAAAGGCCGACACCAGCTCCCGCTCCCGATCCTCGTCTTCCTCAAGGCTGCCGGCGAGCACCAGCACGCCGCGTTTGACCGCGACATCCTCGATGGCCCGGTGGAGCGTCGCGGAAAAGGGGTTCCCGATGTCCTCGAGGATGAGGCCGATGGTGGCGCTCTTGCCGTCGGTCCGCCGCAGGCTGCTAGCCCACAGATTGTGCCGATAGGCCAAGCGCTGGATCGCCGCGCCAACCCGGGCGGCGAGTTCGGGCGACACCCCCGGCTCGGCATTGATGACCCGGGATACGGTCTTGAGGCTGACGCCCGCCAGGGCGGCGACTTCACGCATAGTGGCGCGCGGCTGAGCCCGCTGGACCCCAGTGGAGGTTGTCAACGTTAGTACTCCATTCCCCTCTTGTTGTGCCGGCAAGGCTTCAACGAATTCGTCTTGCGCTCCCCCACAGGATATGCTAATTTGACAACGTTGTCATCCCGGAGGGGGGAAACAGGCCAAAGTCGAGGGAGGTAGGAAGGATGGGGACCCTTAGGCGAGCGTCGGTACTTTCGGTTGGTGTGGTCATGGCGCTGGTCACGGCCGGCTGCGGTGAGACCACGTCGAACAGCGCGGCGGCGTCGCCGAAGCCGGTGATCATCGGGCTGATCACCAAGACGGACGCCAATCCGTTCTTCGTCAAGATGCGGCAGGGCGCCGAGCGAGAGGCGGCGGCGAAGGGCGCGGTGTTGATGACCGGGGCGGGGAAGGACACCTCCGATGCCGCCGGCGAGGTCACCGCGCTGGAGAACATGGTCAGCGCCGGGGCCAAGGCGATCCTGATCACCCCGGACTCGGCGGGCGTCACGGCGGCCGTCAAGAAGGCGCGCTCCCAGGGCGTCCTGGTGATCGCGCTCGACAGCCCAACGGACCCGGTGGACGCGGCCGACGCGCTGTTCGCCACGGATAACAAGAAGGCGGGCCAGCTGATCGGCCAGTACGCGAAGACCGCCTCGGCGGGCAAGACCGGCATCAAGATCGCGATGTTCGACGAGGCGCCGGGGAGCACGGTCGGCAAGCTCCGCCACGACGGCTTCCTGCTGGGGTACGGTATCAGTGACGGCGACCCGCAGATCGTGTGCGTCGCCAACGGTGGCGGCAACCAGACCGAGAGCCAGACCGCGATGGAGAACTGCCTGACCAAGGATTCCGGCATCAACGTGGTCTACACCATCAATGAGCCGTCGGCCTTCGGCGTCTACAAGGCGCTCCAGAATCGGGGCAAGCAGAACGGCGTTCTGATCGTGTCGGTCGATGGCGGGTGCACCGGCGTCGGCGGGGTGAAGGACGGCCGGATCGCGGCCACCTCGCAGCAATACCCGTTGAAGATGGCCAGCCTCGGCGTTGACGCCGGGGTCGACTTCGCCAAGAATGGCAAGCGTGTATCGGGCTATACCGACACTGGCGTGACGCTCATCAGCGACAAGCCGGTCAGTGGTGTCGACTCGAAGGACACCGCCTACGGCCTCGACAACTGCTGGGGCTAATCGACGAGACTGAAACCGGCCGGCTCGCTCGCTAAGAGCGGGCCGGCCCTGTTAGCCCGGCTTTGGCGACCCGAGCTCGGCCGGGATCCCGGTGCGGCGATCGCCCGCGCCCGTCTCGTCTCGGCCCTGGGTCCGCTGATCGCCCTGCTCCTGGCGTCGCTCTTCTTCACGATCCGGACCGACCGGTTCCTGACGGCCGAAAACTGGTCACTGATCATTCAGCAGGTGGCGGTGGTCGGCATCCTGGCGATCGGCCAGACCCTGATCATTCTGACGGCGGGCGTCGACCTGTCCAACGGCGCGGTGATGGCCTTCGGCACCATCGCGATGACCCGGCTGGCCGTGACCTACCACCTGAACCCCTTCCTCGCCATCGCGCTGGGGATCGGCGTCTGTCTCGCCTTCGGCGTTCTCAACGGTTTCCTGGTCGCCGGCTTGCGGCTCCCGCCGTTCATCGTGACCCTCGGGACGCTCAATATTGCCTTTGCCCTGACGCACATCACCTCCAATGAGGAGACGATCGCCAATCTGCCGGACCCGCTCGTGTTCTTCGGCAACACCTTCCATTTCGCCGGCACGACCATCACCTATGGGTCGGTGCTGGCCCTGGGCTTGACGGTCGTGACGTGGTTCGTGTTGACGCGGACCATCGGCGGCCGTCATGTCTATGCCACCGGAAACAACCCGGACGCCGCCCGGCTGGCGGGCGTGCGGACACGCCGCGTCTTGCTGGCCGTCTACGCGACCGCCGGTCTGCTCTATGGGATCGCGGCCCTGGTCCTGGTCGGACGAACCGGGGTCGGCGATCCGCAGGCAGGGCAGTCGGCCAACCTCGACAGCATCACCGCCGTCGTGGTCGGCGGAACCAGCCTCTTCGGCGGGCGCGGTAGTGTCCTCGGAACACTGGTCGGCACCCTGATCGTCGGCATCTTCCGCAACGGGCTCACCCTGCTGGGCGTCGCCGCCATCTACCAATTCCTCATCACCGGTGTGCTCGTGATCCTGGCGGTCGCGGTCGACCAGCTTTCCCGACGGAGGCAGGCGTGAGCGTCGTGCCGGCGCGGGCGCCGGTGCTCGAGGCCCGCAACCTGGTCAAGCGGTATGGGGTCGTGACCGCCCTGAACGGTGCGGACTTCGACCTCTTTCCGGGCGAGATCCTGGCGCTCATCGGCGACAACGGGGCCGGGAAATCGACCCTGATCAAGGCTCTGTCGGGTGCGATCACACCCGATGAGGGAGAGATTCTCCTGAATGGGGCGACGGTGCATTTTCGCAATCCGTTGGAAGCCCGGCGCAGCGGGATCGAGACCGTCTACCAGGACCTGGCACTGGCCCCCGCGCTCGACATCGCCGAGAACTTGTTCCTCGGGCGCGAGCTTCGTGTCCGCGGCCTCGCCGGCTCTCTGCTGCGCCTGGCGGACCGGCCGCGGATGCTGGCCGAGTCACGGGCGCACATCGCCGATCTCAAGATCAACGTCGGGTCGATGAAGCAGGCGGTCGAGACTCTCTCGGGCGGCCAGCGTCAGGGCGTGGCCGTCGCGCGAGCCGCCGCGTTCGCCAGCCGGGTCGTCATCATGGATGAGCCGACGGCGGCGCTAGGCGTCCGGGAGTCGGGGATGGTGCTGGACCTGATCCGCGAGGTGCGGGCCCGTGGAACGCCGGTTGTGCTGATCAGCCACAACATGCCTCAGGTCTTCGAGATCGCCGACCGGCTGCACGTAATGCGCCTCGGTCGGCGCGTCGCGACCATCACCCCCGCGTCGCATACGATGACGCAAGCCGTTGCCTTGATGACGGGCGCGGCCGCATCCCAGGGCACAGGGGGCTAGCACGCGATGGACATGATGCAGGACGGCGACCGCTACGCCCGCATGCCCTACCGGCGGACCGGTCGCAGCGGGCTGCTGCTGCCCGCCATCACCTTGGGCCTCTGGCAGAACTTTGGCGGCGACCGGCCGATCGAGACGCAGCGGGCGATCATCCGGCGCGCCTTCGACCTCGGCATCACCCACTTCGACCTGGCGAACAACTATGGCCCGCCCTACGGGTCCGCCGAGGAGAACTTCGGCCGCATCCTGCAGAGCGATCTCGCCGGGCGGCGCGACCAGCTGGTGATCTCGACCAAGGCCGGCTACGACATGTGGCCGGGACCGTACGGGATCTGGGGATCCCGGAAGTACCTCCTTGCCAGCCTGGAGCAGAGCCTTCGCCGGATGGGGCTGGACTACGTCGACATCTTCTATTCCCATCGCTTCGACCCGCAGACGCCGCTGGAGGAAACGATGGGCGCGCTTGACACCGCGGTGCGCCAGGGGAAGGCGCTCTACGCGGGCATCTCCTCCTACTCGGCGCGCCGAACCACGGAGGCCGCCGCCATCCTGCGCCGGCTGGGGACGCCACTGCTCATCCACCAGCCGTCCTACTCGATGCTCAACCGCTGGATCGAGAAGGATCTCCTCGACGTGCTGGGCCACGAAGGGATCGGCTGCATCACATTCTCGCCCCTGGCGCAGGGGCTGCTGACCGATCGTTACCTGCAGGGTATCCCGGCTGGTTCGCGGGCCAGCCACGCCGGTTCATTTTCCCAGGCGATGCTGACCGAGCAGACGCTCGCAAAGGTGCGGGCGCTGAACCAGGTGGCCCAGCGGCGCGGCCAGACGCTGGCCCAGATGGCGCTGGCCTGGACGCTGCGCGACCCTCGGGTGACATCGACACTGGTCGGCGCCAGCAGCGTCGAGCAGCTGGAACAGAACGTCAGTGCGATCGACAAGCTGGTTTTTTCGCCGGACGAGCTCGGTCAAATCGATCGCCACGCCACCGATAGCGGCATCGACCTTTGGGCGCAATCTAGCAGAGAGTAGCCCGTCCGTTTGGCGCCGTTTTTTGCGTTGACTCAGGTGCAGACCTGTGCTATGCCTGCGCTGAGCAGGCACTCGTAAAGGGCAATAAATTTGGATGCGTCCTACCCCGGCGACGGAAAAGCCAACGGCTCTTCGCGGCCGGCCGACGAATGTCCATTCCCACGGCCATTTGCCATGGGATTCGACGGGTGCTCAACGTTTGAGGCACAACCGTTCGTCACGGTGGACATGAGTGACCGCCCGCTCGCGCCCATGCTCACCTGCAGCCACCTCGTAACCCGGACACTGCACAACGGAAAGGTGGGTTGGTATGCCGCCTGCAGCATTGGGGACGAGGCGGCCCGCCGAAGGCTGGCGGAGGCCCCCGTCAGCTAGCTCGAGTCTCTTAAGCTCACCGTTGGGCTCGATGAAAACAGCTCAACGTCGTCAGCTCACCCCCGAGCTGGTCGCGCGCTACCCGCGGCCCGGGATGGCGATCCCCGGCAAGATCCGATACTCGCCGGACGCGAAATTCGTCACCTACCTGGTCAGCGAGCGAGGCGACCTCGTCCGCGATCTCTGGGGCCTCGAGCTGGCAACCGGACAGCGGCGGCGGTGGTTCTCTCCGCCCGGCGGGACGGTCACCGAGGAGAACATCTCTCGCGACGAGATGCTCCGGCGCGAGCGGCTGCGCCTGCGCGAGACGGGCATCACCGACTACATCTGGGCGGAGAAAGCGAACGTCATGCTGCTGCCACTCCGCGGCGAGCTGTACCGCTGGGCCGAGGGGTCGGTCACGCAGCTCACCGGCGGGGGCGTCATCGACCCCAAGATCACCGATGACGGCCATCGCAGCTTCTTCGTTCGCGACGGTGATGTCTGGACGATCGATGAGGCGGGGGAACGGCGGCTGACCACGCACCCGGCCGGCATGACTAACGGCCTGGCAGAGTTCATCGCCCAGGAGGAGCTCGATCGCTCGAGCGGCTACTGGCCGTCGCCCCGCGGGAACATGGTGGCATTCGAGCAGGTCGACGAGTCGAACATTCCGGTCTTTCCGATCGTGCACCAGGCCAAGCCAGCGCTCGAGATTGAGGAGCATCGCTATCCGTTCGCCGGCGCGGAGAACGCCCGAGTCAAGCTGGGTGTGGTCTCGCTCGAGGGCGGCACGACGACCTGGATGGACCTCGGCAAGGACGAGGGCTACATCGCCCGCGTCGATTGGCATCCGGACGGCCGCCTGCTGGTGCAATGGGTGTCTCGGGACTGGACGCGCCTGGAGCTGCGGGCCTATTTTCCCTCCGCCCCTGAAAAATCTCCCTCCCCCGCTCGCGGGGGAGGGTCGGGGTGGGGGTCGATTCTCGTGGAAACCCTGCACCCGTGGATCAACCTGCACGACGACCTGCGCGTCGTCGAGTCGACGGGTGAGTTCACCTGGTCGTCCGAGCGGAGCGGTTTCCGACACCTATATCTATATGGGCCCGACGGCACGCTGATCCGGCAGCTCACAAGGGGAGAATGGCCGGCCGAAGCGACGGTGGCCCTGGACCAGAAGGGCCGCCAGCTCTACTTCGTCGGCTGGCAAGAGACGCCCCTCGAGCGGCAGCTCTTCCGGGTTTCGCTGGATGGCGGTGAACCAGAGCGCCTGACACGCGCACCCGGGATGCACGGCGCCGTAATCGCACCCGACTTCTCCAGCTTTGTCGATGCCTGGGACAGCCTGTTGGGCCCGCCCAACATCAACGTTGTCGGCATGACCGCCCGAAGGAGCACCGTTTCGATCCATTCTCCCGATGTGTCAGTTGATTTGCCGCCGCCGGAGCTCCACTCGTTTCGAACCAGCGATGGGGTCGAGCTCTTCACCGCCGTCTACCGACCGAGCCAGGATTTCCCTCCCCCGCGTGCGGGGGAGGGTCAGGGTGGGGGCCAGGATTTCCCTCCCCCGCGTGCGGGGGAGGGTCAGGGTGGGGGTCGTGCCCCCGTGATCGTCTCCGTCTACGGCGGTCCCGGGGCGCAGATGGTGAACGACAGCTGGGCGCAGACGGTGGACTTGCGAGCGCAGATGCTGGCGCAGCACGGCTTCGTCGTCCTCAAGGTCGATAATCGCGGCTCGGCGCGGCGCGGATTGGGGTTCGAGGCGCCCATCGCGCGCCGCTTTGGCCAGATCGAGGTCCGCGACCAGGTCGAGGGCGTTCGCTGGTTGGAGACGCTCGGGTTCGCGGATGTTTCTCGAGTTGGCATCTACGGTTGGAGCTATGGCGGCTACATGACGTTGATGGCGCTGGCCACGGCGCCGGACGTTTTCAAGGCGGGAGTGGCCGGGGCGCCGGTGACCGTCTGGGAGGGCTATGACACGGCGTACACCGAGCGATACATGGGGACGCCACAGGAGAATCCGGAGGGGTACCGGCTCGGCTCGCCGTTGACCCACGTCGACCAGTTGCGCGGCAAGCTGCTGATGATCCACGGGATGATCGACGAGAACGTGCACTTTCGGCACACGGCCCGCGTGATGCAGGCGCTCATCGATGCCGGCAAACCGTTCGAAACGCTCCTCTATCCGAATGAGCGGCATATGCCGCGCTCCGAGCACGATCGGGTCGACATGGAGCGGCGCATCCTCGAGTTCTTCCAGCGCTACCTGTAATGCCGGGAAATTCTCCCTCCCCCGCTCGCGGGGGAGGGCAGGGTGGGGGCTCTACCGTCAAGGCGTTGGTCTTCGACTTCGATGGCCTGATCGTCGACACCGAAGTCCCGATCTTCCGCGCCTGGCAACGCATCTACCGGGAGCATGGCCAAGAACTCCCGCTCGAGCGGTGGCTCACGATCATCGGGACGGCAGCCGGGCCGTTCGATCCGGTTATCGACCTGGTAGAGAAAACCGGCACCAAACTCGACGAGACGGAACTGAAGGCGCTCGAGGTCCTTTATTACCAGGAGGCGACGGCTCTGCAGCAGCTTCTGCCCGGCGTCCTCGATTACCTGGTTGCCGCGCGCGAGCTCGGGCTCAAGACCGCAGTCGCCTCGAGCTCCACGCGCAAGTGGGTGATGGACCACCTCAACCGCTTCGGGATCGGAAGCCACTTCGATGCCATCGTCTGTCGAGAGGACGTCAAGCGCACCAAGCCGGATCCCGATCTATACCTGACGGCACTGGAGCGGCTCGGCGTCTCGCCGGCCGAGGCGATTGCCTTTGAAGACTCGACCAACGGCGTTCATGCAGCAAAGGCGGCAGGGCTCTTTTGCGTCGTGGTGCCCAACCTCCTGACGGTTGACCTCGATCTCACCGAGGCCGATCTGCGCCTGCTGTCGCTCGACGCGATGCCGCTCCGCGAGGTCATCAAGGAGGCCAGCGCTGTGAGGAAGCCGCGGGCGCGATGAGGCGCTGGACGAACCTCGCGCTCTTCGCCCTGCTTGGCCTGGCATTTACCACCGGCTGGGTGGCCTTTTTTTACGCGACCGCACCGTCTCGCGCGTCTCTCATCGTCCACGCGGCGAGCGGCTACGCGATCGTCGCGCTGACGCCGTGGAAGGCGGTCATCGCCGCGCGGGGCATCCAGCGCCGCCGCCCGGGTTGGTGGGCATCGCTGGTTTTCACGGGCCTGGTCATTGCATCGATTGCCGCCGGCATCCTGCATTCGACGGGGCTGCTGACCGGTGTCGGAGCGATCAGCGCCATGGAGGTTCACGTCGGCGCCGCCCTCGCCGCGGTTCCGTTCGTGATCTGGCATGTGATCGCCCGCCGCATTCCGGTGCGCGCCGTCGATCTCTCGCGCCGGAGTTTGTTGCGGGCCGGTTCCTTGCTCGCGGGTGCGGGCCTCGCCTACGGCGCCGGCGAACTTGCGGTCCGGCTGCTTCGCCTGCCGGGTTCGCGGCGGCGCTTTACCGGCTCCTATGAAGTCGGCTCTTTGGAAGCGGCGTCGCTGCCGGTGACCTCGTGGATGTTCGACGCGGTCCCGGCCATCGATCCCGCGACCTGGCGGCTGACGGTGCGGGTCGGAGCGACGATCACGCAGTGGACCTATGAGGAGCTGCTCGCGTACGACGACCGAGTACGGGCGACGCTCGATTGCACCGGCGGCTTCTATTCGACGCAGGACTGGTCGGGCGTCTGGCTGGGCCGATTGTTCGCCTCATTTCCCTCCCCCGCCCGCGGGGGAGGGCAGGGTGGGGGTTCCAGTATTCACGTTCGGTCGTTGACCGGCTACGACCGTCGATTCGCGATCAGCGACGCCAGCCGCCTGCTTATCGCCACCAGGCTGGGTGGAATCCCGCTCGCTCCCGGGAACGGCTTCCCGGTTCGGCTGGTCGCGCCCGACCTTCGCGGTTACTGGTGGGTCAAGTGGGTGATCACAATCACGATCGACGAGCTGCCCTCCTGGTGGCAGCTGCCCTTCCCGATGCAATAACGTCCGGCTCTTTTATCTAGTCCTCAATCTGATGACCGCCAGGCTCAGGAATGCGGGCGTGTACCGGCGGCCGGCTGGCGCGAGATGTCGGGCAGCCGCTCGAACATGTAGTAAATGGCGAGGGCCGCGCACACGACGACGACGGCGATCGGGCTGATTTGGGCGAGCGGTATGCAGGCCAGGTAGACGACGGTGCCGACCGAGAAACGGGGCCAGGCTCGAAACGCCGCCAGTCGGTCGAGGTCTGCCACGAGTAACCGGGGGTGCGTCAGCGCGTAGGTCCAGACCGCGCCAAAGAAGATCGCGATCACGGAAGCATTGATCGCGTAAAGGCTGGCGACAGTATTGGCATCGCGCGGCACCTGGATGTTGGCCCCGAGCTGGGCGGTGGAGAAGGGAAGGAAGACGATCGCCATCAGGAGCAGCAGATTGAGGAACACGAGGGTCCGATCGAGGTGGAAGATCCGCTCGAACAACCCATGATGATTCATCCAGATGACGCCGATCGTGAGAAAACTCGCCACGTAAACCGCGTACTTGGGCCACGCCGCCAGTAGCGCCCCGAGCAGCTCGCCCGGTGCCGTCTTGTCGATCTGGACGTTGAAGATCAGGAGGGTGGCCGCCACCGCGAACACCCCGTCGCTGAAGGCCTCGACGCGCCCTTTGCTCATCGCGCTTCGAGGATAGCTCCTATTGAGCGCGACGCACTGCCATAATCCGCCCCATGAGTTTTGATCTGGGCATTCTCTCGGGCGCCACGGGTCTCGATCCGGACCAGGCCGGCGAAGCATACGAGCGCCTTTGCAAGGGTGCCGAGTGGTCGTCCGTCCTCGCCGCGGATGACCGGGTGGCCCAGTTCATAACCGCCCTATCCGCGCGATGGCCCGACCTCGATGGCTTGGGCGAGTCGGAGGTCGACGCCTCGCCGTGGAGCGGCGGCTTCGACACTTCTCCGGCGCACGTCCTGCTCACGATGCGCTTCTCAGCCCCTGACGCCGTCGTCGACTTTTGCGTGGCGACGGCGCTCAAGCTCGGGCTCAACGTCTTTGATCCCCAGGACGGGACACTCTACGCGCCGGGTGAGAAACCCCGGAAGGCGAAGGCACGGCCGCAGAAAACCCTGATCTGCGAACACTGCGGCAAGATCATCGAGGCGGGCGCGCCTTACGCGGAATCTCCCAACCTGTTGCATATGGCATGCCTCATGCAACGGTTTTGATAACGAACGGACTAATGCGCTCTGTGAAGGACGCGGAAGCGTCCGAATTCCATCCAGGCGACCGCGATGCCCAGCGGGACGAGCAGGAGCTCGACCGGGATCGCCGTCGTCAGGGCACGGCCCGGCGTGATGGTCGGCAGCTGCTCGCCCATCAGCAGCGCGATCGAGAGTGAAAGACCCGCCGCCGCCAGCCCGGCGAGCGCCGCGATCAGCGCGACGGGGGCTTCGTAGCCATGCTCGGCGCCGGCCCGACCGGATAGGCGCCGCCGCCCGACCTCGAGCGCGCCGAGCAACAGCACGATGCCCAGCCCAAGTTCTGTGTACTTGGTCAGCTCCGCGAAGAACGCGATATTGGGCTGTACGAGGCTGTGAATCAACGGGGCGAGCACGCCGGTCTGCGTCCCCGGGCTGGCATCGACGAAGAGTTTGAAGTTCCGGACGAAGTCCGGATCAGCGAACTTGTTGAGCCCCGAAAGGAAAAACTCGATGCCGAGGGCGGCCTGGATCAGGGCTGAGGCAGCGAGCGCGGTATTACCACTGGCGGGGAGGCGGCGAATCGTGACGGTCGGCGGGGCGGACCGGGCGGAGCGCTGCACGGTGTTCATACCTATATTCATGCCCATCCTTGGACCGCTCGGGACCTGATAACGGGAGCGGCGTCACCTGAGCCCCCACCCTGGCCTCCCCCAGAGGGGGAGGGTGATTATCCGCGTTCGTGCTCAGCGCGGCGCGACCGAAAGGCGGCGTACAGGCTCAGGTCGTAAACGAGCTTGAGAGCGCCGGCCAGGAAAAAGGGCAAACCCAGCGCGGCGCTCTGGATCGCGGCACCCGACAGGATCGGGCCGCCGGCCTGGCCAAGTCCACGCACCAGGCCGGTGAACGCCACGGCGCCGGCACGCTCAGCGGGTGGAACGATCGACACGATGTAGGCCTGTCGCGCGGGGACATCCATCTGCGACAGGCTGAAGCGGCCCAGCAACAGGCCGATCGCCCAGGGCAATGAGGGACTGAGCGGCACCAACAGCAACAGGATGTTGCTGGGGATGTGCGTAAAGACCATCGTGCGGATCAGGCCGATACGGTTGGCGAGCCGGCCCGATGCCTCGTACGACGCGGCCTGCAGCAACGCGATCGCGGCGAAAGCCGGCCCCAGGACATTCGCCGGCGCGCCGAAGCGCACATGCAGCCAGTACGCGATCACGGCGTTGACTACCAGGCCACCGCCCAGCGCGTCGATCGCGAAGAGCGCCGACAGCGGTGCCAGTTTGCGAATCTCGGTCGCGGAAATCGCCGCCGCTCGAACCGGCGCCTCGGCGCGAGCGGAGAGGAGGATGGCGAGCACAGCCGTCACGAGGCCAACGAGCGCGTACACCGCGAAGAGGATGCGGCCGCGATTGAGATCGGTGGCGGTTCCGGCCAGCAACCCACCGGCGGCAGCGGCGAGCCCACCGGTCAGCGAATAGCGCGCGAAGGCGAGGTTGCGCCGGCCTGGCTCGACGGACTCGGCGAGCGCGGCTTGCTCGATCGAGGCGAACGGGCCCAGGTCGACGCTGGCGGCGCCCAGCATGCCGGTGGCAGCCGCGACGGCGAGCAACAGAGCCGAGTTCGCGAGTGCGAGGTCGAGGCCCGCGATCGCCATCAGCACGCCCGCGCCCGCGAGCGTGTATCGACGGCCAATCCGTGACGAGACAGCGGCCGCGATGACGCCGGCGATGGCCGCACTCAGCAGGCCGATGGTGAGCACGAGACCGATCGCGCCGGCGCTCAGGCCACGACGCTCGAGATGGAGTCCGACCAGCACCGCCGCCAGGCCGAAGCCGAAGGCCCGCAACAGCCGGGCTGCCAGGATGAGCGCGAAATCACGGGACATGAGGGAGGGAACTAGTGGCTCTGACACCAGGTATAGAGCGCGTCGTACATCGGACTCTCCAGCCGGATCTTCTCGTGGTCGGCCTCGCCGTGCAGCAGGGCGAAGCCCCGGGCGATGGCGCTCAGTCCGGCGGACTCTGGTGTGATACGGATGTCGGAGCTTACGTCGGCTCCGTGGACGATGCGGGCCAGCTCGGCGAGGGCCGGGTCTTTCAGGTTGTACTTGAGCACGATCGACTCGAAGCTGCACCGCCCGTCGACATGACCGAGTTCGACGTTGGGCACGTCGTATGGAATCGCGTCTTCCCGTTTGGCGGTCGCCATGACCGCGTCGGCGGGAACGAACAGGAATTCTGCTTGCGGATCCACGAACCGTTTGATCAGCCACGGACACGCGACCCGGTCGACGTTGGCATTGGCGCGAGTGATCCACTTCATAGCTTGAGTATGGACTCGCGCCACCCGACCGTCAGCCGATAACATTGACCCTCGAGGAGGGATGGCTTTGGCGCAGACCCTCGCCGTGGAGACCCACGGTCTCAGCAAGCGATATTCGACCGGCGTGCTCGCGGTCAACAACCTCGATCTTCGGGTGAGGGCCGGGGAAGTGTACGGCTTCCTCGGGCCGAACGGCGCCGGCAAGACCACGACCTTGCGGCTGCTGTCCGGGCTGCTTCATCCGACCTCCGGGACTGCGGTGGTCGCGGGCGCCGCCCCAGGGAGTCCCGCGAGCCTCGCCCGCCTGGGTGCGATGGTCGAGACGCCTGCCTTTTACCCGTACCTTTCGGGACGCGACAACCTGCGGGTGGTGGCGCGCTATGCGAGCGTTCCCAAATCGCGCATCGAGCCGGTTCTCAAACTGGTCGACCTGACCGACCGCGCGCGGCACAAATTCAAGACCTATTCGACAGGGATGAAGCAGCGACTCGGAGTCGCCGCGGCGCTTCTGAAGGCTCCTGACCTGTTGATCCTCGACGAGCCTACCAGCGGTCTCGATCCGCAGGGCACTATCGAAATGCGAGCGTTGATCAAGGAATTGAAGCAGGGCGGCCGCACGGTGCTGCTCTCGAGTCACCTCTTGAACGAGGTCGAGCTGACCTGCGACCGTGTCGGCGTGATCGCGAAAGGCCAGCTCGTCGCCGAGGGCACCGTCGATGAGCTGCGGGCCCGAAGCGGCGGGAGCGCGCTGCTCATCCGGGCAACCCCGCTGGACCAGGCGCGACGATTGGTCGAGTCCATGGTCAAGCCAGAGCAGGTCCGCCTCGACGGGGACGCGCTCCTCCTGTCCGTCGATCCGTCACAGGCGGCGTCGATCAACCGCCGGCTGGTGTCGGACGGGGTCGACGTGAGCGAGCTGCGCGTTTCCGAGCAATCGCTCGAAGCCGTGTTTCTTGAGTTAACGGAAACCCCCACCCTGCCCTCCCCCGCGAGCGGGGGAGGGAAATAGAGCCATGATCGCGAGTTTCCGAGCCGAGAACCTCAAGACCCGGAAGCGCTGGGCCAACTGGATCCTCATCGGCATCCTGCTGGCATGGATCCTGTTACTCACCTACCTGACGCTCTTCCTCGTGGTCACGCTTTCGCCGAAAAGCATTCAGGGTCCGGTCCCGGCGAGCCTTCTCAAGCGACGGCTCTTCCCCGAGAACTTTGTGCCGACCGTCCTCGGTGCCGCCGGGACGATCGGGGCCGCCATCATGCTGATCTTCGGTGCGCTCAGCACAGCGAGCGAGTTTGGCTGGTTGACGGTGCAGACGATCCTGATCCAGAAGCCCACCCGCGCGGCGGTGCTCCTTGGTAAGTTCCTGGCACTCGCCGGTGCCACGCTCCTGATCAGCATCCTCGTTTTTGGAGCTGCGGCCCTCGCGTCCTTCGCCGCGGTGACACTCGACGGTAGCTCGAGTTCCTGGCCGGCGTGGGAGGTGATGCTGAAGGGCTTTGGGGCGCTTCTTCTCCAGTTGACCATTTGGGCGG